>Ga0209758_1003395_pt1 | contig 14543 bp, 6 predicted proteins | sample AraplaMF_Col_mMF_FD_184258 | JGI IMG/M metagenome (GOLD analysis project Ga0209758, IMG submission 184258) | Arabidopsis root microbial communities from the University of North Carolina, USA - plate scrape MF_Col_mMF (SPAdes) (version 2) | ecosystem: Host-associated > Plants > Roots > Endosphere ... | reverse complement strand
AAGCAGCGGCGCTTCGTGATCCAGAAGCATGATGCGACCCGGCTGCATTACGATCTCCGTCTCGAATTCGACGGCGTATTCAAGTCGTGGGCCGTGACGAAAGGGCCCTCGCTCGATCCGCACGACAAGCGGCTGGCGGTCGAGGTCGAGGATCACCCGCTCGACTATGGCGATTTCGAAGGCACGATTCCGGAAGGGCAGTATGGCGGCGGCACCGTGATGCTGTGGGACCGCGGCACCTGGGAGTGCGATGATCCGGAAGCCGGCTTCAAGAAAGGTGACCTCAAGTTCACGCTGCACGGCGAGAAGCTGCATGGCAGCTGGGTGCTGGTGCGCATGCGCAACCGCGGCGGCGAGAAGCGCACCAATTGGCTGCTGATCAAGCATCGCGACGAATATGTCCGCGAGGGCTCGGATAATGACGTTCTCGAGGAGGACAAGTCCGTCGCCTCCGGCCGGGCGATGGAGCAGATCGCCGAAGGAAAGGGGCGCGCGCCCAAGCCGTTCATGTTGGCGAAGGGCAAGGGCAAGGCCGATGCGGTCTGGCAGTCCGATCGCAAGGAGGAGACCAAAGGCAGGACCGTGCAGCCGGCGCCGCGCACAGCGTTGAAGGCGCGAAAGACGGCCAAGAAGACGACGACGGCCGCGAACGCCAAAAAGGTCTCGGAGATGCCGGATTTCGTCGCACCGCAGCTCTGCACCTCGGTCGAGCGTCCGCCGGCGGGCGACGGCTGGTGCCACGAGATCAAGTTCGACGGTTATCGCGTGCAGCTCCGGGTCGAGGATGGCGAGGCGACCCTGAAGACGCGCAAGGGCCTCGATTGGACGGATAAGTTTGCGAGCATCGCGAAGGAGGCCGGCACGCTGCCGGACGTGATGATCGACGGCGAAATCGTCGCGCTCGATCACACCGGCGCGCCGAATTTTTCCTCGCTTCAGGCCGCGCTGTCGGATGGCAAGACCGAGGACCTCATCTTCTTTGCCTTCGATCTGTTGTTTGCCGAGGGACAAGATTATCGCCGGCTGCCGCTCGGCGAACGCAAGGCACGACTCAAGGAATTGCTGGAGGCGCGCAAGCGGAAGTCGGCGCAGATCCGCTATGTCGAGCATTTCGAGAGCGGCGGCGATGCGGTGTTGCAATCGGCCTGCAAGCTCGAGCTCGAAGGCGTGGTCTCCAAGAAGCTGGATGCGCCCTATCGCTCTGGCCGCACCGAGAGCTGGACAAAAGCAAAGTGCCGTGCCGGCCATGAGGTCGTGATCGGCGGCTACAAGACCACCAATGGCAAATTCCGCTCCTTGATGGCCGGCGTGCATCGCGGCGACCATCTCGTCTTCGTCGGCATGGTCGGGACCGGCTTTGGCGCCGACAAGATCAAGCGTATCATGCCGTCGCTGAAGGCCATGGAAGCCAAGGAGAGTCCCTTCGGCGGCAAGAATGCACCGAAGAAAACCCGCGACGTGCATTGGCTGAAGCCCGAGCTCGTCGCCGAGATCGAATTCGCCGGCTTCACCGCCGACGGCAATATCCGCCAGGCTGCGTTCAAGGGTCTGCGTCAGGACAAGCCAGCCGAGGAGGTCGAGGCCGAGACACCTGTGGATACCGAGCTCGCCGAGCCTTCGACCAGGGGACGGGCGAAGTCCTCCGCAAATGCGAAATCCGTTCGCTCCGCGAAGCAGGCAGCTGGCACCGCGGAGGTGATGGGTGTCGTCATTTCCAAGCCCGACAAGGAGCTTTGGCCCGATGATGGAGAAGGTGCTTCGGTCACCAAGCTCGATCTCGCACGCTATCTCGAGGCCGTCGGCGAATGGATGATCGTGCACCTCAAGGGGCGGCCGTGCTCGTTGATTCGCGCCCCTGATGGCATCAAGGGCGAATGCTTCTTCCAGCGCCATGCCATGCAAGGCACGTCGAACCTGCTGGAGCTCGCAAGAGTCTCGGGCGATCGCAAGCCCTATTTGCAGATCGATCGCGTCGAGGGGCTCGCTGCCGTTGCGCAGATCGGCGGTGTCGAGCTGCATCCCTGGAACTGCGCGCCCAATGCCTACGACACGCCGGGGCGGCTGGTGTTCGATCTCGACCCCGCGCCTGAGGTCGACTTCGCCGACGTCGTCCAGGCGGCGAAGGAGATGCGGCAGCGTCTGACCGATCTCGGCATGGAGAGCTTCTGCAAGACCACCGGCGGCAAGGGCCTCCACGTCGTGGTGCCGCTGCTTCACGGCGCGCGCGACAAGGTGGACTGGAAGGAGGCCAAGGCGTTTGCGCAGGGCGTCTGCCAGTGGATGGCGGATGACGATCCCGAGCGCTATCTGCTCAACATGTCGAAGAAGCTGCGCAAGGGAAAGATCTTCCTCGATTATCTGCGCAATGACCGCATGTCGACCGCGGTGGCTCCGCTGTCGCCGCGCGCGCGCGCCGGCGCTACGGTGTCGATGCCGCTGACTTGGGCGCAGGTGAAGGGTGATCTCGATCCGAAGAAGTATACGCTGCGTACGGTGCCCGGCCTGTTGTCGCGCTCGAAGGCCTGGGACGGCTATGACGAGGCGGCCACCTCGATCAAGGCGGCGATGAAAAAGTTGGCGGGGAAAAAGAAGTAGGGTGGATTAACCGAAGGCGTAACCCACCCCTTGTGTCTGCGCGTGGAAACCAAAGAGGTGGGTTACGCCGAACAAATGAGCTTCGTTCGCGCATTTGCAGGGCCAACCGACCCTACCAGATCGTCGCAGTGTCGCTAGATCCTTCCCATCAGCAGCAGGATCAGCAGAATGATGATGACGAGCCCGAGGCCGCCGCCGCCGTAATAGCCGGTGCCATAGAACGGGCCGCCGCCAATGCCGCTGAAGCCGCCGAGCAGTGCGATGATCAGGATGATCAGAACGATCAGGCCAATAGACATGCGAATCTCCTCCAGCCCTTTTTTCAAAGGGTCGTTTGCACCTGTCCCCTGTGGTGCGGAGGCAACTTGCCCCCGGTTTTAAAGTTCCGGCCTTGCAACGGGGCGGCAGGTCTAACTTGCATGGAACCTTTGTTCGTCGGGCTGGCATGATTATGTGAGGATCAGTCATTACGGGGCAAAGCCATGTCAGCACCGCTTGTCGTTTCCATTCCGCATCGCCTCGGTCGCGAAGAGGCGGTCCGTCGGCTCAAGACCGGCCTCGGCCGCGCCGCAGCGAGCATTCCGGTGATGCAGGTCGAGGAGGAGCGCTGGAACGGCGACTCTCTGGCCTTCCGCGTTCGCGCGCTCGGCCAGATCGCGAGCGGTCAGGTCGATGTCGCCGACGATCACGTCAAGGTGCAGGTGGTGCTGCCGTGGCTGCTACAGCGTTTTGCCGAGATGGCGCAGGCGACGATCAAGAAGCGCGGGCAGCTGCTGCTGACCAAGGACGAGGGCAAGTAGGCTTCAGGCGCTGAGGCGCTGCCGCGAAGGCCTGGTGGCGCTTGCCGCACGGGCTTCGATGATTGCGGCGGGAAAATCACGGAAGGCCTGTGCGACCGGGAGGTGATTGCTCGCAAGGTGAGGTGCGGTATAGCCGGTGATGTCGACGGTTGCGTCAAACCCTTCGAAGGCGGGCCATTCGCGGCCGGCTTGCGTGAAGGGAGCGAACTGGCGTGCGACCACGACGATCGCCGCGGTGCGGCCGCGGCGGCGAGCGAAGGCAATGACATGATCGGCGTGCGCGCCTTGGACGTCGAGCGGCTGGTAGTCCCCCTGTGCAAAGATGTCGGGCAATCCGTTACGCAGCTTGAGCAGGTGCCGCGTCCAGGCCAGCTTGAGGCGGCCGTCGGTCCGGGTCCTGGTCAGGGCGTGCCAATCCGGATTGTCCACCGCGCCCAGCGCCGCCTCTCGCGCGGCAAAATCCACCGGCCGGCGGTTGTCGGGATCGACCAGCGACAAGTCCCAGAATTCGGTGCCTTGGTAGAAATCGGGCACGCCCGGCAATGTCGCCTTCAGCGTGAGCTGGCTCAGCGAATTCAGCGCGCCAAGCAGCGCGACGCGCCGGGCGAGGGTCTGGAGCGCTTCCAGGAATTCGCCTGACAGTGCCGGATCGAGGATCCTGGCGATGAAGTCCTTGATGCCGCCCTCATATGCCTCGTGCGGATTGAGCCAGCTCGTCTCCTCCTTGCCTTCGCGTGCGGCTTTCAGCGCATAGGCCTGGATGCGCTCGACGAAGCTGGCGTCCGGTCCCTCGAGCGGCCAGGCGCCGAGCAGGGTCTGGTAGAGCATGTATTCGAAGGTTGCCGATGGCGCGCGCAGATGGCCGTGAAGCGCGAGATGCGGCGCGTTCAGCACCTTCCAGCGCGCCACCGCGCTGGTCCATTCGCCGGGGATCTCGCTGAGCGCGGCGATGCGCGCGCGGGCGTCCTCGCCGCGCTTGGTGTCGTGGGTCGCGGTCGCGGTCATCCCTTGCGGCCATTCCTTGGCGCGGGCGCGCATGGCCGCATGGAAGGCGGGGATCGTGAGGCCCCTGCTCGCGGGGTCGCCGCCGACCTCGTTCAGCGCGAGCAGCCGATGGAATTGATAGAACGCGGTGTCCTCCAGCGACTTCGCCATGACAGGCCCGGTGAACTGCTGCACCTTCAGCGCGAAGCGGCGCACGCGCGGTGCACTGTGCGGCGGACGGCCGGGCTTGAGCAGGTCCATGGTCAGGGCATCGCGCAGGAAGTCGAAAATGCCTTCGTCGGCGGCGAACCATTCGGCACGGGCACGCGCGATGGTGTCGTCGATCAGCTTGCGATCGAGGGCGGTCGGGCCGCTATGCGTCAGATAGGTGCGGTAGACCGGGAAGTGCAGCACGTACAATTCGAGCGCCTGCCGCAGGCTGTCGGCGGAGAAATCACGGGTCGAATAGTGTCCGTTGGCGATGCGTGCGAGCAGGTGCGTCAGCACGATGAATTCGCTGGTCAAGAGCGTTTCCAGCACGCGCCTTTTGGCCTCCTTGACGTAGGGCGCGAGTCGCGGCGGCCGGTTGCTGATCTGCCGCCAGGTTTCGTCCAGCGCATCCAGCCCCCTGGCATCGACCAGGACCTGGGTGATGGCGTTCATCCACTCATATCCGGTGGTGCCTTGAACGCCGGCGAAGTGCTGCAGCGTTTCGTGCTCGCAAAGAATCTTTTCGATCACGGTGTAGAACGGTTTTGCGTTGCCCTGCGCGTCGCGCACCAATCGGCGCAGCCGCTGGCAATATTGCGCGGGATCGCGCAGGCCGTCGATGTGATCGAGGCGGATGCCTTGCAGCTTGCCCTCGCTGACGAGCTGCTTCACCAGCCGGTGCGTTGCTGCAAAGGTGCTCGCGTCCTCGACGCGCAGGCCGGCAAGGCCGTTGACGTCGAAGAAACGGCGATAGTTGATGTCGCTCGACGCAAGCCGCCAATGCCCGAGCTTGTAGTTCTGCCGTTCCAGCAGGTGATGCAGCGCCAGCGTCTGCGCCGGGCGATCCTTGGCGGCCCGGTAAGCGGCGAGGCCACGACTGATGATGTCGGCAGCGCCCGCGATGTCCTTCAGCTCGGCCTTGAAGCCGGGGGCTTCCTTGCGGTTGGGGCGGCGCAAGCCAGTATAACGCGCAGCGAGTGAGAGCAGGCGCCTGCCGCCTTCGGTCCCGGCGGCGTCTGCCTCCTTGACGATCATCCGCAGGATCTCGCCATAGCGCTCCGGCGCGATCGGCAGCCGATGTTCGAAATACCAGGCGGAAAAGCTGCCTTCGCCGGGATCGTAGCGCAATTCGATGTCACCGCGCTCCAGAGCCTCGCCGTAGGACGACCCGAGGATCGGCAGCAGCACGCCGCCACGGGCGCGGTAGGGCAATTGATCCCAGTCGATATCGAAGGAGACCGCATGCGGCGAGGCCTGGCCCCATTCCAGCACGTCCAGCCACCAGGGATTGTCGGAAAAATGCACGCCGACATGGTTGGGCACGAAATCGATGATGAGCCCGAGATCGTGACGTGCCAGCGCTTCGCTCAGCCGCGCAAAACCGGCTTCGCCGCCAAGCTCGGGATTGAACTGGCTGTGATCGACCGTGTCGTAGCCGTGGGTCGAGCCCTTGCGCGCTTTCATCACCGGGGAAGCATAGAGATGGGTGATTCCCAGCGCCTTCAGATAGGGCACCACCGCGGCGGCCTTGTCGAAATCGAAATCCGAGGTGAGCTGCAGCCGGTAGGTCGCAAGAGGAATCGCCGAAGGCATATCAACCTCCGAGGAGCCAGATCACCGACCAGGGTTGTAGCCGGTCGCCGGGTGCGCCGCCCCAGATCGGCGCGCCCGTCATGCTGCTGGAGTGTGCAACATCCTTGTCCGAAAGGTTGGCCACCAGACGCAGCGTCGCGCCGTCACCCATGCGCCAATGCGCGGTGAGTACGCCGTTGTCCGTTGCCTCGGCATTGCCGAAGCGCGCCCCTTTCAGCCGTGGCATGATCTCGTCGCGGCGAACTGCAAGCAGCTCGCGCACCAGCGCGAGCCGGGCATCCTGCTCCCGCGAGCGCCCCGTCCAGTCGAGCACGGCGGATTGACGCGTGGCCGGGTCGAGCGGATCGGGCACCTCGTCGCCATACTTCGCGTAGGCCCAGGCATATTCCTGCTTGCGGCCCCTGCGCACGGCGTCGGCGAGCCCGCCCTGGAAATCGCAGAAGAACGGGAAGGGGACTTTCGAGCCCCATTCCTCGCCTTGAAACAGCATCGGCACCATCGGTGCGAGTAACGTCACCGCGAGTGCGGCCTCGATCTGCTCGGGCGATGCGAGGCTCTCGAGCCGCTCGCCGAGCGGCCGGTTGCCAATCTGGTCGTGGTTCTGCAGGAAATTGACGAAGGTCGCCGGCGGTAGTTCGCCGCTCGGCTCGCCGCGGGGCCTCTTGCCCCAGAATTCGGAGATCTCGCCCTGGTAGACGAAGCCGGAAGCGAGCGCGCGCGCCAGATCGATGCGCGGCGTCTGATAGTCCGCGTAATAGCCGCCGTGCTCGCCGGTCAGCATCACGTGCCAGACGTGGTGGTAGTCGTCGTTCCACTGCGCGCGGTATTTGCCATTCGGCGGCTCCTGCGCGGCGTCGAGCAGGCTGGCGCGGTTGTCGCCGTTCTCCAGCACGAGATGGATGTGCCGGCCCGTGGCCCTGGCGAGCTCGCCGGCGGCGACGCTGAGGTCTTGCAGCATCGACTGCTCGCCGGGGACAGCCATGATGTGGTTGGCGGCATCGAGCCTCAAGCCATCGAAGCGGTAGTCGGTGAGCCAGGACAATGCGTTCTCGACCGCGAAGGCCCGCACCTGCGGCACGCGATAATCGATCGTGCTGCCCCATGGCGTGTGCGCATCGGTGAAGAAATCAGGCGCGTAGCGGCCGAGATAATTTCCTTCCGGGCCGAAGTGATTGTAGACGACGTCAAGAAACACCATCAGCCCGCGCAGATGCGCTGCGTCGACCAGCGTCTTCAGCTCTTCGGGCCGGCCATAGGCACTCTCGGGCGCGTACCACAGCACGCCGTCATAACCCCAGCCGCGGCGGCCGGCGAAATCGGCCAGCGGCATCAGCTCCAGCGCGGTAATCCCGGTCGCGACGAGATGATCGAGCTTGTCGATCATGGCGCGGTAGCTTCCTTCCGCCGTGAAGGTGCCGACATGGGTCTCGATCAGCACCGTCTCTTCCCAGGGGCGGCCACGCCAATCCTTCGCGCGCCACGCGAAGGCATCGTGATCGATCACCTCGCTCGGGCCGAACACGTCCTCGGGCTGGAATGACGAGGCGGGATCAGGCACGTCGATCTCGTCATCGATCCTGAACTTATAGGGACTGCCGACGGGCAGGCCGGTAATCTCGGCGACATACCATCCGTCCTGCCGGCGCTGCATCGCGTGTCGGCGCTCGAGCAGGAGATCGACCCGACGCGCACCGGGCGCCCACAAACGGAACGATACGCCGTCCTTGGTCGGCTTCGCCCCGAACGATGGCCTCATAGCGCCCCCGCGAAGGCGAGCACGGAGCGCGGCGGCGCCTTGCTGTCGCTTCCGGGCAGGAAATCAACGCTGTTCAGCTTGGTATCCGTCGTGTTCAGGATCTGCTGCCAGCTTTTGTATTCGGGCATTTTGGGCAATTTGAATGCGATCTCTTCGGGGGCGGCGTTCAGTACGATAAAGATCGCCGCGCTGCCGGGTTCCATCGGCCCCATCACATAAGAGAGGAACCGCCCGTCCGGAAATGTCCAGTCGCTCTCCGTCATCTCGTTACCTTCGGGCGTCAGCCACAACGCGCCGTAGGAGATGCCATCCTTCGGCCGGCCATCGAGCCAGCGATGGCTGCGCAGCTGCGAGAAGCGGCGGCGGATGTCGGCGAGCTCGGCGACGAAATCGACCATGTCCTCGCCGTCCTTGCCAAGATTGTCCCAGCCGACCCAGCCAACCTCGTTATCCTGGCAATAGGCATTGTTGTTGCCGGACTGCGTGTTGCCGACCTCGTCGCCGGCAAGGATCAGGGGAATACCCTGCGCCAGCATCAGGCAGGCCAGCGCATTCTTGCGCAGCTGCCGGCGCAGCGCGAGGATTTCGGGATCGTCGGTCGGCCCCTCGACACCGCAATTGTTGCTGTGATTGTCGTTGGACCCGTCGCGATTATCCTCGCCGTTGGCCTCGTTGTGCTTCTCGTTGTAGCTGAAGAGGTCGGCAAGCGTGAATCCATCATGCACGGTGATGTGGTTGATGCTGGCGCGCGGCCGCCGTCCGTCATGGTTGAACAGATCGGAGGAGGCCGTCATGCGGCTGGAGATATCGCCGATCAGGCTGCCTTCGCCGCTCCAGTAGCGGCGCATGGCGCTGCGATAGCGGTCGTTCCACTCCGACCATTGCGAGGGGAAAGCGCCGACCTGATAGCCGCCGAGCCCAAGATCCCAGGGCTCCGCGACGAGCTTGACGGTGGCGAGCACCGGATCTTGCCTGATCGCGGTGAGAAACGCGATGCCGCGATCGAAACCGTTCGGGCCGCGCGCAAGCGTTGTGGCGAGATCGAAGCGGAAGCCGTCGACGTGACAGACCTCGACCCAGTAGCGCAAGCTATCCATCACCATCTGGAGCACGCGCGGATGGGTCAGGTTCACCGACGAGCCGCAGCCGGTGAAGTCGTCGTAATAGCGCGGGTTCTCGCGGTTCAGCCAGTAATAGGAGGCGTTGTCGATGCCGCGATAGCACAGCGTCGGTCCGAGATGGTTACCTTCGGCCGTGTGATTGTAGACGACATCCAACATCACCTCGATGCCGGCGTCGTGCAGGCGCGCGACCGTGGTACGAAAGGAATCGAGTGCGTTGTCCTGGGCGTAGCGCGGCTCGGGCGCGAAGAAGGACAGCGTGTTGTAGCCCCAATAATTGGCAAGCTTCTTCTCGACCAGGATGCGGTCGTCGACGAAGCTGTGGATCGGCAGCAGCTCGATCGTGGTGACGCCGAGCTTCTTCAAATGCTCGATCATCGCGGGCGACGACAGGCCGCCATAGGTGCCGCGCAAATTCGGCGGCACGTCGTCGCGCTTCTGCGTCAGGCCCTTGACGTGGGCCTCGTAGATGATGGTGTCTTCCCAGGGGATGTTGGGACGAATCTCGCGCCGGCCCCAGTTGAAGGTCTCGTCGACCACGACCGCCTTGGGCATGCCGCGCGCATTGTCGCGCCGGTCGAACGACAAGTCCTCGCGCGCCGAGCCGGTGCGGTAGGCGAAATGCGCGTCGCTCCAGACGAGACGTCCGGCAAGGCGCTTCGCGTAGGGATCGAGCAGCAGCTTGTTGGCATTGAAGCGGTGGCCGTGCTCGGGCTCATAGGGGCCGTGCACCCGATAGCCGAAGAGCTGGCCCGGTGAGACGTCGTTGAGATAGCCATGCCAGACGTCCTCGGTGCGCTCCGGCAACTCGATGCGCTCGAGCTCGCGGCGTCCTTGGGTGTCGAACAGGCACAGCTCGACCTTTTGCGCATTGGCAGAGAACAGCGCGAAGTTGGTACCGCGGCCGTCCCAGCTTGCACCGAGGCGTGCGGGCGATCCAGCAGTCAGGCGCATCGGTCAGCTTTCCGGAACGAGGAAGATCGCAGCGAGCGGTGGAACCGTGAGACGGAGCTCGGGCGCCTTACCGGCAACGGTCTGAACCTCGCCGATGTTCCCGACATTGGTTCCGCCGTAATGGGCGGAGTCCGAATTGAACACCTCTTTCCACTTGCCGGCAAAGGGCACGGGGACGCGGTAGTTGCGATAGACATTGGGCGAGAAGTTGACCACCACCAGACACCGCGCGTGCTCGTCAAATCCCTTGCGCAGCCACGCGAACACGTTGCGGTTGGCATCATCGGTGATCAGCCATTCGAAGCCGGCCTGGTCGCAATCCATCTGGTGCAGTGCGGGCACCGCCCGATAGAGCCGGTTGAGGTCGCGGACCAGCGCCTGGATGCCCTGATGGTACTTGTATTCGAGCAGGTGCCAGTCGAGCGACTGGTCGTGATTCCATTCGCGGCTCTGCGCGATCTCGCCGCCCATGAACAGCAGCTTCTTGCCGGGATGGCCGAACATGAAGCTGTAATAGGCACGCAAATTTGCGAAGCGCTGCCATTCGTCGCCCGGCATGCGGCCGAAGATCGAGCGTTTGCCGTGCACGACCTCGTCATGCGACAGCGGCAGGATGAAATTTTCCGAGAAGGCGTAGTGCAGGCCAAACAGGATCTCGCCGTGATGGTATTTGCGGTGGATCGGATCCTTGCTGATGTAGTTCAGCGTGTCGTGCATCCAGCCCATGTTCCACTTGTAGCCGAAGCCGAGCCCGCCGAATTCCACGGGACGCGAGACCTGCGGCCAGGCAGTCGATTCCTCGGCCGCCGTGGTCGCCTGCGGAAAACGCGCGAACAGCTCGGTGTTGAAGCGGCGCAGGAAGTTGATTGCCTCGATGTTCTCGCGGCCGCCATACTGGTTCGGAATCCAGGCGCCGGGCGGGCGGCTGTAGTCGAGGTACAGCATGGACGCGACCGCATCGACCCGCAGGCCGTCGATGGCGTAGCGCTCCAGCCAGAACAGCGCATTCGAGACCAGGAAGTTGGTCACTTCGGTGCGGCCGTAATTGTAGATCAGCGTGCCCCAATCGAGGTGGCGGCCCTGGAGCGGGTTGGCGTGCTCGTAGAGCGAGGTGCCGTCAAAGTGGCCGAGCCCGTGCGGATCGTCGGGGAAATGGCCGGGCACCCAGTCGAGCAGCACGCCGATGCCTTCGCGATGGCAGGCGTCGATCAATGCGGCAAAATCCTCGGGCGAGCCGAAGCGGCTGGTCGGGGCGTAGAGGCCGGTCGGCTGATAGCCCCAGGAGCCGTCGAACGGATGCTCGCTCACGGGCAGGAATTCGAGATGGGTGAAGCCCATGTCGCGCGCATAGGCCGGCAGCTGCTCGGCGAGCTCGCGATAGGTCAGCCATTCATTGCCGTCCTTGCGCCGCCACGAGCCGAGATGGACCTCGTAGATCGACATCGGCGCCGACAGCGCGTTGATGCCGTCGGGCGCGGGACGCGGCCGCGGCAGGTGCGCTTCGTCGAACACGATGGAGGCCGTCTTCGGCCGCAGCTCGGTCGCAAATGCCAGCGGGTCCGATTTCAGCGGCAACAGATGGCCGTGCGGCCCGATGATTTCGAACTTGTAGTGGTCTCCGGGCTTGGCGTTCGGGACGAACAATTCCCAATAGCCGGCGCCGCGCACCCGCATCGGGTGACGCCGCCCGTCCCAGAAATTGAAATCGCCGACTACCGACACGCGCCGCGCATTCGGCGCCAGTACGACGAAGCCGATTCCGTCGACGCCTTCGAGCCGCATCGGATGCGCGCCGAGCTTGTCGTAGATGCGCTGATGGGTGCCTTCGCCGAGCAAATAGAGGTCGAAATCGGACAGGATCGTCGGAAACCGGTAGGCGTCCTCGAACTCGACGACGTTGTCCCCGAACTTTGCGCGGAGCTGATAGTGCTTCGAGCCATTCGGCAGCGCGCCGATGAACAGGCCGGAATCGTGAACACGGTCGAGCTTGGCGACCTCGCCATGCTCGCCGACCGCTTCGACGTTGGTCGCTTCGGGCAGGAACGCGCGCACCACGCTCTTGCCTCCCTCGGGATGCAGCCCGAGATAGTGGAAGGGGTCGGAGTGGCGCCCCTCGATGATCGCATAGGCTTCGGCAGGCAGTTTAGGCATGGGCTTCGCTCACGGCACTGGACAGAATGCGAAGCAGGCCGGTCAGCGGCGCATGGAGCCCCTCAGGCCGGTGGGACAGCTCGTACTCTACCTCGTCGAACGCTTGATCAAGCAGGAAAAACCTTAACATGCTTTCCGCGGAAAGGTTCTCTTCCGGCCAGAGCCGTCGGTCGGTCATGGCCTCGCGGTAGGCGGACAGGAAGGTCGCGGTGGCATGTTTGCGCCATTCGTCGAGCGCGGTGGCAATCCGGTCCTGTTCGTCACTCCCGCCCGACAGCGCCCGGGTAAGCGCCGCGTTAACCGAAAGATCAATCGAGCGGACCAAGCCCGCGACGTCGCGCGCGGCCGGTAGCCTGCGCCACTTGTCGGCCAGCGCCAAATGTGGATCGCCGTCGAAGTCGATGATGAAGATGTCATCCTTCACGATCAGAGTTTGCCCGAGACGGAAGTCGCCATGATGACGGATGTTCAACCCGCCAACGTCGGATGGCAAGAGCGCGTTGATATGGTCCGGCAAGGTCGTACGCAATGCGACGAGTTGATCGATCAGCGGACGGTCGGCTTCGCGCAGGCCGTCCCGGCTGTTGGCGAGCTGGTCGAGAACACGTTCCGCGCGTGTCTTGAGATCGATCGTCCAGCGCTTGACGTCCGCAGGACCGATCGGTTCGGGAGCAAGGTCGGCGGATCCTGCGGCGGCGAGCGCCATGTGCAGCTCGGCGAGCCGGCGGCCGATCTGGGCCATGAAGTGCAGATAGGGTGCCTGCTCCTGGGTCTCGCGGTGGGTTTCACCCGCTGGCAACACCCGTTGCTCGTCGATATAGCGGTCGAGATAGCCCGTGGTGACGGTCCAGCCATCCCCCTGGTTCTCGACATAGGCATGCAGCACGCCGAGCACGCTGCTTCTGTCGCCCTCGACCAGCTCGACGCTGCCGAGCAGCGCCGGCGTGTTGGGAAAGCGCGCGACCTCCGTGAGATAGCGGCCGATCTCGATCTCCGGGTTGGCACCGCTTTCGAGCCGGCGATAGATCTTGGCGACATATTGGTTGTCGACCAGCGCAGTGCTGTTCGACTGCTCGACCGCCCGGATGCGCGCGGGCTCCTTCACGATGTAATCGGCGAAGCGGCTGGTCGGCTTGAACTCCAGCCGCAGATTGTTCTCTTCCACCACCAGGTTCTGCGACAAGCCGCGCAGGAAAAGCCCGATGAAGATCTGGTCGGTAGCGACATCGAGCAGCGTGCCTTCGCGTGCGCCCTGGCGCACCGCGGCGAGTGCCTTCGGGTTGAAGCGCTCGCGGTCGAAACGTACCCACTCGATCTGCATCGGCAGCACGTAACGCGTTGTGACGTCGTCCTGCCCCGTCTCGAAAAAGGCGATCCAGGGCCTGTTGTCGCCGATGTCGCTGAAGGGCACCGCTGATGTCAGTGTAGCCTTGATGTGCTTGGGATTGTGCTCGGGATACCACCGCGTCCGTGACAGGAAGCCCGGCAGCACCTCGCGCTCGAACACGCCGCGCTCGCGAGCGAGCGAGACCCAGTTCGAATTCACCGGCACGACCAGCGTCTCGAATTCCGGCACCGCGCGCGGCACGACCGGCTCGGACTTGTCGCGCTCCTGGAGCTGGAACCAGTAGAAGCCGTAAGGCCCCAGCGTGATCATATAGGGCAGTTCGCCGATCGCCGGAAAACGGGTACGTCCCAGCATTTCCTGCGGGATGCGGTCCTTCCACGGCGACAGATCGAGCTCGGTCGCCTGCGCCGCGCGGGAGAGGTTGGCGACGCAGAGGATCACTTCGTCGCGGTATTGGCGGACATAGGCGAGCACGGCGCGGTTGGCCGGGCGGATGAAGGTCATGGTGCCGCGGCCGAAGGCCAGCGTCGACTTGCGCACCGAGATCAGCCGCTTGGTCGCGTTGAGCAGCGACGACAGGCTGCGCGACTGCGCCTCCACATTGACCGAATCGTAGCCGTAGACCGGATCCATGATAGGCGGGGCGTAGAGGCGGGCGGGATCGGCGCGGGAGAAGCCGCCGTTGCGGTCCGGGCTCCACTGCATCGGCGTGCGCACGCCATTGCGATCGCCGAGATAGATGTTGTCGCCCATTCCGATCTCGTCGCCGTAATAGATGATCGGCGTGCCCGGGAATGACAGCAGCAGCGAGTTCATCAACTCGATCTTGCGTCGGTCATTGTCCATCAGCGGCGCAAGCCGCCGGCGGATGCCGACATTGATGCGGGCGCGTGGATCGTTGGCATAGGTGGTCCAGAGATAGTCGCGCTCGACGTCGGTGACCATCTCCAGCGTCAGCTCGTCATGGTTGCGCAGGAACAGCGCCCATTGGCAACTCGCAGGGATATCGGGCGTCTGGCGCAGGATGTCGG
>Ga0209758_1003394_pt1 | contig 14551 bp, 12 predicted proteins | sample AraplaMF_Col_mMF_FD_184258 | JGI IMG/M metagenome (GOLD analysis project Ga0209758, IMG submission 184258) | Arabidopsis root microbial communities from the University of North Carolina, USA - plate scrape MF_Col_mMF (SPAdes) (version 2) | ecosystem: Host-associated > Plants > Roots > Endosphere... | reverse complement strand
CCTCCCGTCGAGATCGACGACTTCGAAGCGCCATCCATCTCGCGTGAAGCTCTCACCCAATTCCGGCAGATGTTTCAACTCTTCCAACACCAGGCCAGCCACAGTCTGATATTCCAAATCGTCATCGAGCTTGAGATTTAAGAACTCAGCAAATTCGTCAATCGGCGTCCAGCCGGACACAAGGTAAGAACCGTCGTCTCGACGAGCGATGGCTTGCTCATCGATAGGTCCCTCCTGGAGAGCTCCCATGATCGCTTCCAAAATGTCACCTGACGAAACAACTCCCTCGAAATGACCGTACTCGTCAAAAACCAGCACCATGTGGACGGGCGATTTCCTGATTGCTTCGATCACATTGATGGCGGTTGAAAGGTCTGAAACCACCGGGACGTCTTGCGTCAGAGCCTTGATGTCGACACTGCCGTGTTCGGACATCGAGTCGTAGAAGTCTTTGACCGGAAGTATGCCGATCACCTCGTCCGAACTGCCTTTCCGAACGGGCAACCGCGACCGCTTCGTCCGGTGCAACTGGGTCCGAATTTCATCAAGGCTGTCGTCAATATCAATAATTTCGACGTCCCGTCGGGGCGTCATAAGCGCTCGGGCGGTGCGGTCCGCCAGTCGCATAACGCCTGATATCATCGCGGACTCTTCGCTTTCGATCACGCCAGCCGACTGCGCCTCGGCCAGTACGGTTTTGATCTCTGCGTCAGAGACATTGTCGCCACCTTTTCCTGATTGGCCCAAAAGTTTAAGCACAAGATTTCCGGAGGCGTTTAGAAGCCACACGAGTGGCAGCGCGATTTTTGAAAGTACCGCCATAGCTGGGGCGACCTTGGCCGCAACCGCTTCGGGTTCTCGCAATGCGATCTGCTTTGGAACAAGTTCGCCGATGATCAACGAAAGATAGGTGATTGCCACAACGACTGAACCTACACCAATGGCATCGGCGGCCGTCGATGACAGCCCCTGGGCTTCCAGCCATCCGCTCAGGCGGCCGCCGAGCGTGGCACCTGAGAAAGCGCCGGAGAGAACGCCGACCAGCGTGATGCCGATCTGAACCGTAGAGAGAAAGCGACCGGGGTTTTCGGCAAGTTTGATTGCCTGAGCTGCACCTTTGCTCCCATTGTCGGAGAGAACCTTTAGGCGGGCTGTTCGAGAAGACACAACAGCCAACTCCGACATGGCGAGCACACCATTTACGATGGTGAGAAACGCCACAATTCCAATTTCCAGAAACACAGGGACCCTATTCGTTGAGGTTTTAATGCCGCATTGATCAGGCGACGCGGCAAGGCGTTCGAAGTGACGCTATATCAGCATCGCCCATCGTCTTTCCATCATCGTGTTAACATCAGTACAGGTTCCATCAGTCCTCAGATTTCCTTGAGGTGGCAAGCCCGACCCAGCCGGAAGGGTTGGAAATCCAGTCGGCCTGCAGCGGCCGCCCGTCATTCGCGATGGTCTGGAACGCTCTCTGCTGGAACCTGATATGCCTGAGGCGAGGCGGATGTCATCGCACCGCCTACAGTGGTCGCCAGCTTCTTCGGCCGGGAGATCCCGGTTGGAGGGGGCGGAGCTTGTACTGGATGGGTCGCTGTCAGGCATGGCGCAATTTTGGCGGTGAAACGCTTTCGGCGCAAGAGGCGTCGGGCGAAAATCCTTATAGCGTCTTGATGTGACAGTTTTGAAAAGGACAGTAGCACCTCGTTCTGATTGAGGATTTCGGTGGATTTTCCGCGCTTCTGCAACGAGCGCTTTATAATGATCGAGCTATTGGCAGATGGAATTTTTAGGGTGTAGCAGCGGCACTGCGGCGCGTCCCATGAACTGGAATAGCGATCCGGCAAAGAGGTGGTGCCAAGGACAAAATTATGCATAAATTCAAAGTGCTGCTGCATTGTTTACACATATGAAGAGACGCGCGGCGCTGTAGCCTATGACAAATCAAGGTGAGCCCGTGAACAGCTGCCCAGCTCATAAGTAAAGCTGGCGCAATACACCGTAAATTAACAGCCTCTTCGTATTTTCTTCAAATTGCGAACGATTTCCGCGACGTGCAGCCACGTCCCGGCTCGATCGACGACATGCCCGCTCGAGGAGGTACGCGCATGCAGTTCAAATCGGCTACCGGACGCAACATTTTTTCCGTGGCGGCCTGCGGTGTCGTCGCGACGATCGCGGCATCGGGCGTTCTTTTTTACATCGCGTATAACGATATGCGCAAATCGAGCCTCGATCAGATGCTCCAGATCGCTGCCACCAACGCGCTCAACGTCGAGAAATCCATGAGCGTGGCGCTCGGCATCGTCAATGCGTTGGAGACGTCGCTGTCGACGATGAAGGAAAGCGGAAACGCCAGTCGTGCGACCGCCGACGACCTGCTGAAGAACATGCTGCAGGATAATCCGATGGCGCTCGGTGTTTGGACCGGCTGGGAACCGAATGCCTTCGACGGCAAGGACAAGGATTTCGTCGGCAAGGAAGGCCACGACACCACCGGCCGCTACGTGCCCTATTGGGTGCGCAGTGGCGACAAGATCCAGCACACGCCGTTGGTCGATTATGGCGTGTCGGGTGCCGGCGACTACTACCAGCTTCCCTTTACCCAGAAAAAGACCGTCGTCATCGAACCCTATGTCTACGCGGTCGACGGCAAGGATGTGCTGATGACCTCGGTCGCCAAGCCGATCGTGGTCGATGGCAAGGCGCTTGGCGTTGCCGGCATGGACATTTCGCTCGACGACGCCAACAAGGCGATCTCCGCAGTCCACCCGATGGAGACCGGCTATCTCAGCCTCGTGACGGGTGCCGGCAGCATTATCAGCCATCCCTCCGCTGCGCTCGCAGGCAAGAATATCAAGGACGGCGGTGAGCTCACCGCCGGCTGGGATCAGTTGATCGCCAGGCCCGGCGTCGAGCAGGAGATCGCAGGTCCGGACGGTCAGAGCTATTTCTCGGTCGCCTATCCGGTAAAGCTCACGAATGACCTCAACTGGTACGCCATTGTTTCGGTGCCCAAATCCACCGTCTTTGCCCAACTCAATAACATGGCCTGGAGCGCCGTTGCGATCACCGCTATCGCTGCACTCCTGCTCGGTTTCGCCGGCTGGCTCATTGCCCGCAAATTCGTCCGCCGCATAGAGGGCGTGATTGCCGAGACCGATCGCATCGCCCATGGCCAGCTGGACGTGCAATTGAACGACAAGAATGCCAAGGACGAAATCGGCGACCTCTCACGCTCCCTCGCTATCCTGCTGGAAAGCAATCGCCAGAAGATCAGGCTCGAAGCCGATGCGGAAAGCTCCCGGTCCCGCGAAGAGATCGAACGACAGGAACGTTCCGTCCTCCATGCCGCCCGTGAGGATTCGATCAAGTTCGCGGTGAGCGAACTCGGCAACGGACTGGCCAGCCTTTCCAACGGAGATATGACCATCCGGCTGGAAAAGCCGTTTGCCGACTCGCTTGACGAAATCCGCGTCGATTTCAACGCGTCTGTCGAAAAGCTGCAGGCAGCCCTGATTTCCTTCTCCGAAAACGCTGCCGTCATTCAGGCCGGTTCCGAAGAAATCCGCTCGGGCGCCGACGATCTCGCCCGCCGCACCGAACAGCAGGCCGCTTCCGTCGAGGAGACCGCCGCCGCGCTCGAGCAGATCACCACCTCGGTCAAGGACTCCACCCTTCGCGCTGAGGAGGCGGGAACGCTCGTCAGCCGCACCAAGGATGGTGCGGAAAAGTCCGGAGAGGTCGTGCGCAATGCCGTCGATGCCATGACCGGCATCGAGCAATCCTCGCAGTCGATCTCCAACATCATCGGCGTGATCGACGATATCGCCTTCCAGACGAACCTGCTGGCCCTCAATGCAGGCGTTGAAGCAGCGCGTGCGGGGGAGGCCGGCAAGGGCTTCGCCGTCGTCGCACAGGAAGTGCGTGAACTCGCGCAGCGCTCGGCCACCGCCGCCAAGGAGATCAAGGTGCTGATCACCTCGTCCGGCGACCAGGTCAAGCGTGGCGTCGATCTCGTCGGCCAGACCGGCAAGGCGCTGCAGGCGATCGTTGCCGAAGTCCAGCAGATCAACAGCAATGTCCAGGCGGTCGTCCAAGCCGCCCGTGAACAGTCGACGGGTCTCCTGGAGATCAACACGGCGGTCAACCAGATGGACCAGTCGACCCAGAAGAACGCCGCGATGGTCGAGGAATCGAACGCCGCCTCGCATACGCTGGTGACGGAGGTGTCTGCCCTCTCGGAGCGTCTGGCACAGTTCAATCTCGGCCAGGTGGCAAAGGCGGCCCCCGCCGTCCGGACGACTGCCAAGCCGGTGGCACGCCCGGTCGGGGCGATGCTTTCGATGCGCAGACCGGTTCCCGCCTCGGCCACCGACCATGCCAGGCCCGCTCCGTCACCGGCCCGTGCACTCGGCGGCAAGCTCACAGCCGCCTTCGGCACCTCAGCCGCACCGGCTTCGACCGAGGGCAACTGGGAAGAGTTCTAGACATACGGCGTGCGACGCCGCTGAGCGCCGCTCCCCTTGGCAGCAGATGGCACCCGCGCGAGTTTGTTGCCGCCTCAGCTCTGTGTTTGGGTGTATCTCGGTGGTGGAAATTGCCAAAGGACCGCAACAGTAACGAACCGTCAGAGGAGGTCGTAGCCTTTGACGTTCAGGGAGAGCGTGTTGTCGGCACGTTGCGCCTTGCTGCCGGGAAACCACAGCCGGTGATCCTGCTTTTTCCGGGGTTTGGCGGAGTTCGCGATGAGCTTCAGATTCCAAACCAAGGCAAAGGAATTTTCGCCTACATAGCCAGGTCTTTTGCATCCCTAGGGTTTTCCAGTCTTCGGATCGATTTCCGTGGAAGCGGCGAAAGCGACGGCCTGTTTGAGAACACGACATATTCGAACCAAATAGCCGATGGCATTGCCGCCATGGAGTTTCTCAGGTCCGACCCCCGCGTCGATGGACACCGTATCTTCCTGCTGGGATGGAGCCAGGGTGGATTGGTCGCTGCTGCGATAGGCGGCCGAACCAATAGACCGTCCGGGATTGCTCTTTGGGCTGCTATTGGAGAGCCAAGTGTCTCCTTTCCCGCTCTGATCGGTCGGGAAACCTATCTTCGCGGTTTGGCGGAAGAGAGCATTGCGACCGAGATCGTGATGCCGTGGGGCGCCAGGCTCAAGCTCAGGCACCCCTTCTTTCAAGAGGTGGCAACGCACGATCCATTCGATGAAATCAAAGCCTATGATGGCCCGCTTTTTGTGGCGGAAGGGTCCTTGGATACTGCCATTCCGGCGGGCACAGGACGAAAATTCGTGTCGGCCCATAACGGGGACAACGAGCTTCGGATCAGTCCGGTGGACCACGCCTTCAATACATCGCTCGGCACTGAAGCTCTCGATGCGCTGGTGATGGCGACCGCGAATTTCTTTGCTCTGCGGCCAGCTTTCCTCACGCGAACATAACTGCAAGGATGGCCCGCGCTCAATTTTGATTTGAAAGCATTCAATATCTCGCGCTAAGGTCACACAAACCAGCATCAGCGCAAAGTCCTCGGAGTTGCCGATGACGTTTCCCAATCCCTCAGCCACCTTTGACCGCACGCTCATCATGGGCAATGGCGGCGCGGGTAAAACATGGCTCGCCCGTCGTATTGGTGAGCAGCTTCACCATCCGGTTGTCCACCTTGATGACATGCATTGGGAGCCCGGGCGCTACGGCATCGATCGCGACAGAGCGTTGCGGGACGAGATGGTCAAGGCGGCGGCCGAGCGCCACGCCTGGGTCATGGAGGGCGTTTACGGGCAGCTGGCAAACATGGTCCTCAACCGCACGACGATCCTGGTCTGGATTGATCTGCCGGAGGAGGAATGCATCGCCAACATCAAGCTGCGAGGCATCCAAGGCGGCGAGACCGAAACGCAATTCGATGGCCTCTTGAAGTGGGTGGCCGAATACCGGAGTAGAATGAACAACTGGAACTCTTTCGAGACGCACGCGCGCTTGTTCTCGGTCTTTTCCCGTCCGAAGTTCCTGTTATCGAGCCGTGAGGCAGTCACCGATTTTGCCGACCGGTTGTCCACCAGCATCCACGAGGCCGCCGATGAAAGAGCCCAGATTTCCGAATGACGAGGGCGAGGACGCCTGGATGGTCGTCCAGGTGTTTGCGGATGAACACTGGAATGCCTACCACGACATCCGCCGCGCCGTCCTCTTCGAGGCCCGTGGGTTGATTGGCTATGATGCGAACCATCCCGATGATCGAAGAGATGGACATTTCCCTTTGCTGCTTCTGCTTGAAAACACTCCGGTCGGTGCGGCTCGCCTTGATCTGATGAGCGAGCAGACAGCATGGGTGCGGACCGTCGCGATCAGGGCGGAACGCCAGGGAAAGGGGTACGGCCGGATGCTCATGGCAGGCCTCGAAAAATTCGCATCACAACACAGGGTCAAGAGATTGCTTGTGAATGCGGCGCGAGACGCCGTGGGGTTTTACGAAGCGCTCGGATGGGCTGTCATTGAGGCCGGTCATGAAAACCCGGTGCTGACAAAGGAATTGCGAACCAGGCCTCAATGGTGAAGTATTGCGCTGACCGCGAGCTGCTCTGACGTTCTCGTGGAGCCTCTCCAAAAACGACGAGGTCACGATGCTCATTATCTTCGGTGGTCTGCCTGGCAGTGGAAAGACGACGATTGCCCGCGCTTTGGCTGAGCGGTTGAATGCGGTCCATGTGCGCGTCGATACCATCGAGCAGGCAATCCGTGCCTCCGGAATTGCCGATGATGCCGGGCCTGCAGGCTATATCGTGGCTTACGGTATTGCTGGAGACAATCTGACCCTTGGCAGGACTGTTATTGCCGACTCCGTCAACCCGCTTCGGATAACCAGGTCAGCGTGGCTTTCGGTCGCGCAAACCGCTGGGGTGACGGCGGCGGAGGTCGAGGTCGTTTGCTCGGACAAAGCCGAGCACCGCAACCGTGTTGAAACGCGCCTCACTGACGTCGAAGGTCTCGTGAAGCCGACATGGCAAGAGACTTCCGAAAGAGCCTATGACGAATGGCACGATGCAATCCTCATCGATACGGCTTCGAAAACGGTGGAAGCGGCTTTGGATGAACTGGTGAGCCGATTGAAATCGCTGGCGATGCGATGAAGGATGATCTCACTTCCGAGACGACACGTGAGGCGAGGCGGATCTCATCGCTGCGTCCTATAGCGGCCGCCTTCCTGGGTCGCAATTCCGGTTTTGTCTGCGCGGTGGCCTCGGCGGAGGCTGTCAAGATACGGAAATCAATGTGCGGCGGCGATCGCGCGTCTTTGTTCACCGGCCGGTTTGTGCGCCCAACGTGGCAGATGGTGGCTTTCTACTGAGTGCCGTAAAATCCTACCGTCTGGTAGCCAGGCGTCCTGTCGCCAATTCTGCCCGGCAAGCCTCACCAAAATCGAGGAGAAAGTTCATCGCGCCGGAACGGGCAAGATCCCGGATTTCAGAGAGTGAGCGATTGGGCGTCAAATAGGTCTCGACGATCCTTGCCATCGCCAGTTCGGCTGCGTCCACGACCGAACGGGATGAAATCAGACGCATCTGAGCGACCAGTGCATAAAGCAGCACGAGATCGGAAACGTCGTCCTTCTGGTGGCTTAGTGCGTCACCGTAAAGCCGCGTGGCTTCGGCGATGAAATCCGAAAACAGCTTTTCGCGCTTGGCAATCTCGACCTCGCGTTGTTTTTCCTTCACCTGTGATCGATGCGTCATCCACGTGCTGGCAAATGAGGTCAGGCTGCCAATCGCGATGCCGGCGAGACCCATCAGAGCAGAGATGTATGCGTCCATGAGATTCTCCTCTCGGAACGAGCCGCGCGCGACACGTAAATAACAGGGCGGATCGCCGACCAGCCCCAATGCCCAGGCGTGCTTGTCAAAAATTCAAAGGTTTACCAGCGCGAGGCTTGGGAGGTTCTACTCTGCAAGCGGAGGCCCCACCCACACGCCGACTGGTATTTCCGGGATACAATTCGCCAATCCGTCGAGCATGCCTTGCAACACGCCCTCGCTCAGCTCCTCAATCTTGCCGCTGGGGCCGACGAGGCTGTCTACCAGCAGCAAGGTAAGTCCATGCATTTGCGACCAGAATATTAGAATGGCACCATCGATCGTACGCGTGTTTGCCGCGGTGTTGGGAATGAGGCGCCCAAGAGCGCCGTCGCATATCGCCTCTACCACAACGGCTTTCATGCTGTAGGCCGCAGTTCTTTCGATCGCAGGGCGCCCATTGTCCTGGCCACCAAGGTAGCCGCCGAACATTAATCTGTAGAGCGCTGGATTGTTGACGCCGCCGCAAACGTAAGCGCGCGCTATAGCTGCCAGCCGCTCGCGCGGACTGTCGAGTTCCTTTGTCGCATCGGCCATCCGCTTCGCAAGGAGCTCAAATCCGACTGCCGAGACGGCGGCCAGCAATTCGCGCTTGTCGGCGAAGTGTTTGTAGGGGGCGTTGTGACTGACGCCCGCTCGTCGGGCGAGCTCCCGAAGCGAAAATTCCGTGCTCTGGGATTCGCTGAGGACATCGAGTGCCGCCTCTACGATCGCCCTGTGCAGGTCGCCATGATGATACGGGCGCTGCTCTGTGGTGGAAATATCTTTGGTCATATTCGTCCATTAGGTTTTTAAGTTGCTCGTGTCAACATTTTTGACTGCGCGATGTTGACATTGTCTACTCTCATCTTTAAGTGGGCGTTGTCAACATGTGGCGTGCCCGTTCCGTCTACTATTTCGGCGCAATGCGAGCACGCGATCGGCGCCTACGGACGCTACAACAAAAAAGGTACATTGATGGCTGCTCAACATCCCGTCAAAAACAAGAGGCACCGCATAGCGGAGCGTCCGCCATTCGAGCGTATCGCGCTGTTGTTGCAAGGCGGGGGGGCGCTCGGTTCATATCAGGCCGGCGTCTATCAAGCACTGACCGAAGCCGGACTGCATCCTGACTGGGTCGCCGGCATCTCCATCGGAGCCATCAACAGCGCTCTGATCGCCGGCAATCCGCCTGAAAGACGAGTGGAGGCGCTCAGGAGCTTCTGGGAGACGGTAACCGCCCCGGCTCACGGGATGCCCACGCTGTTTTCGGCGATGCTAGGGGCGATGGGGCTCCAGGGTGATTTCGCGCGTGGCCTGCTCAATCAGGCACATGCCTTCGCCACCCTTATGGACGGCGCCGCGGGCTTCTTCACGCCCCGTCTGGTGCCACCTTTCTTTTCATCCGCCGGCAGCATCGAGGCGGAAAGCTTCTACGACGTCGCACCGCTGAAGGCGACGCTGGAACGGCTGGTGGACTTTGATCGCATCAATACAGGAGCCATGCGTTTCAGCGTCGGCGCCGTCAACGTACGCACCGGCAACTTCGAGTATTTCGATACCACGACCCACGATATCCGCCCCGAACATATCATGGCGAGCGGCTCCTTGCCGCCTGGCTTCCCGGCGACGAGGATCGACGGCGAGTGTTACTGGGACGGCGGCCTCATATCCAACACGCCGCTGCAATGGGTCCTCGATAACGCGCCGCGCCAGGACACGCTGGCCTTTCAAGTCGATCTCTGGAGCGCGAGTGGCGAGTTCCCGCGTGACCTTCTCGGAATCGAACTGCGGCAGAAGGATATCCGCTTCTCGAGCCGCACACGCGCGGCGACCGACCATTTCAAGACGCAGCAGCGGCTGCGCCGCGCACTCGGCCATCTGGTCGAACTCGTCCCGCAGGACGCGCTGCTGCAAGCTGATCCGGAGATCAAGCTGCTCGTCGATCAGGCCGACGAGAAGGTCTACAACATCGTCCAGCTCATATATCGCGCCAAGAAATACGAAGCGAGCTCCAAGGATTACGAGTTCTCCCGGCTGACGATGGAGGAGCACTGGGCCTCCGGCTACAACGACGCCCTTCAAACATTGCGCCACCCCGAGGTGCTGCAGCGTCCCGGCACGCCGGACGGCGTCGCCATTTTCGACTTCGATTGAGATTTCACCAAAGAGAAGAGCACGACCATGAAGATCGCCGCAGTCCGCGAAAATGCCTTCGCGATGCCGCTCAACAATCCGGCCTATCCGAGGCCACCCTACAAGTTCTACAACCGCGAATTTGTCGTCATCAACTATCGGACCGATCCGGAGACCCTGCGCGCCGTCGTGCCGGAGCCGCTGGAAGTGATCGGCGACACTGTCGCCTATGAATTCATCCGCATGCCGGATTCGACCGGCTTCGGGGACTATACGGAAACCGGGCAGGTCATTCCGGTGCGCTTCACGACGCCATCAGGCAAGGTGCAGGAAGGCAGCTACGTGCATGCCATGTACCTTGACGACAGCTCTCCGATCGCCGGCGGCCGTGAGATCTGGGGCTTTCCGAAGAAGCTGGCAACGCCGAAACTGTCGCACGAGCAGGAGACGCTCGTCGGAACGCTGCACTATGGCTCGGTTCTCTGCGTCAGGGCGACCATGGGCTACAAGCATCGGCAACTCCCGCTGGAGCCGCTGGCCAAGGCAATGGCGAAGCCCGCCTTCATGTTGAAGATCATCCCGCACGTGGACGGTTCGCCCCGGATTTGCGAACTCGTGCGCTACTATCTCGAGGATGTGACCCTGAAGGGCGCATGGGCCGGCCCGGCGGCCCTGCAATTGTTCGAACACGCGATGTGCGATGTCGCGCGGCTGCCCGTGCGGGAGGTCACGTCGGCCAGCCATTATATCGCCGACCTGACGCTCGGCCTCGGCGAGGTCGTGTTCGACTACCTCCAAAACGACTGATCTCCCGCAACTGAAAGGAACTATCCATGTCTCGATTTGATGGAAGAGTGGCGATTGTCACCGGAGCCGCGAGCGGCATCGGCAAGGAGATCGCGCTTCGCTTCGCAGCCGAAGGCGGCATTCCCGTGATCGCCGACCTCAATCTTGACGCCGCGAACGCAACGGCCGCCGAGGTCAAAAGCAAGGGCGGCGATGCATTCGCGGTGGCGATGAACGTCGCCGACGAAGAGCAGGTGGAAAAGGCCGTTGGCGAGGTGGTCGCCAGGTTCGGCAAGATCGACGTGCTGGTCAGCAATGCTGGCATCCAGATCGTCAAGCCGCTGGTCGACTTTCCCTTTGCCGACTGGAGAAAGCTGCTTTCGATCCATCTCGACGGCGCCTTTCTGACCACTCGCGCCTGCCTCAAGCACATGTATGCCGCCAATTATGGCCGGGTGATCTACATGGGGTCAGTGCACTCCAAGGAAGCCTCGAAGCTGAAGGGGCCCTATGTCACGGCCAAGCACGGACTGATCGGACTGGCCAAGGTACTGGCAAAGGAGGGGGCCGAGCACAACGTCACGGCCAACGTGGTCTGTCCCGGCTTCGTGCGCACGCCGCTCGTCGACAAACAGATCCCGGAGCAGGCACGGGAGCTCGGCATCAGCGAGGAGCAGGTGGTCAAGACGGTGATGCTCAAGGATACGGTCGACGGCGAGTTTACCAGCACCGATGATGTGGCCGACGCTGTTCTCTATTTCGCGGCGGCCAAGTCCAATGCCGTGACGGGTCAGTCGCTGGTCGTGAGCCACGGCTGGTTCATGCAGTAGGATCGATTGCGGACAGACGGACGACACCCTTTGCGGCGCCGTGCGACAGGAACGCTCCAGCACCCGGACCAACTCTACCTCGCGACGAGCCACAGTGGGCTCGCGCTATCTGGATTAGTATCAAAGGAAATGAACATGGAAGTCTGTAATGGTTTGCGGCGGGCCCTCGCGAAGGCCCGGCGACCTTCGGTGGCAACGAACCGCTCTGTCGACGGCGTAAGCGTGCGTGGAGTGACTGCGATACTGCGGAATGTCGGGCAGACTGTCGCGTTCGGCATTCTTGTGGGATTCGCCACACTGCCGACAGCCCGCGCGGATGAACCGACACCTCCGTTCAAGCCAGCGATCAGCGACGAGGCCGCGACCGCCGTTTCGCAGATGGGAAAGACGCTGCACGCCAGGGACCTGTCGGTCACGGCAAGAACGATCAGCGTCTATCTGGACGAATTCGGACAACCGCTTCACATCTTCCATACGATCAAAATCGCCGCCCGCCGGCCCGATCGGATCGCCGTCGAGTTTATCGGCGATGACGGCAGACACGATCTCTTCTACGACGGCAAGGCGGCCTCGGTCTTCTTTCCCGACAGAAAGAAATACATGACGATCCCCGCGTCGGGCGACATATCGTCCGCGCTCGACGAGATCGCAGACAAGTTGGACCTCGATTTTCCGCTCGGCGTCCTTTTTGCGGGCTCTCCGGACGAAGTGCTGCTGGGCGATGCCATGGCGGCCGAGCAGGTGGGCATGGCTACCATCGACGGGGTCGAGTGCCGGCATCTGCTTTTCTCACAGAAGTCCGGCATCGATGTGGAATTGTGGCTCGAGAAGAATGACGCGGCGACGCCGCATCGCTTGGTCGTCACCTACCCGTTGCTGCAGGGCCAACCAAGCTTTGTTGCCGAATTCACCAGTTGGACGACCGAGCCCCCTCTGTCCGACTCCGAATTCACCTTTGAACCTCCTGCTGATGTGAAAAAGATCGACCCGACACCAGCCGTCGCGTCGGGAACCGAGGGGAGGAAGTGATGAACCATCTCAAGCGCACCTGCCTTGCTTTTCTCGCTTTAACGGCCATCACATCGGACGTTGCCTTCGGTCAGTTTGCGCCGCCCCCTGGCGGCCCGCCGTCCCTGCCGTCTGGAGGGCCACCGCATTTCCCGTCGGGCGGGCCAAGCGGGGGCCTACGTCCGCAGATAGGCCGCACTCCGCGTCCACCAATGGCGAGCCACCGTCGGCCGCCGGTGAGCGCTCAGAACCGCCCTCCGGCGAACCCACGTACTCGTATGCCAGGTGTCGGCGGCGCAAAGGGGCGATTGGCGGAAGGGCCTGGCCGCGGGGGGAGTAATGCGTCTGGAAATATCCGCAACACGCTGAACTCGGGCGGTAACATCAACGGGAACCGCACCTTCATGAACTCCGGCGGCAACATCGCCGCAAAGGACTCGGGCAATGTCACCGTCAACAATTCCGGCGATGTCAAAGTCTCCGGCAACGGCAACGGATACTTTGGCCGTGGATACTATGGTCGTGGAGACCACGGCGTCGGCGACTACGGTGACGGAGAGTATGGCGGTGGGGATTATGGTCGTGGATACTATCGCCGCGGAGCCTATGTTCTGGGCGGGTATGCGGCAGGCGTCGTCACCGGTGCGGCAGCCGCCTCCAGCACCGGCGGAACGACATATTCTTCCGACGGATACCAGTCTGGATCCGCAACAGGTTCCTCTGGCACAGCGTCCTCGGGTTCGTCCCACCGCACCTCTTCGGGTTCTGCCGACGCGTCGTCGTCGGGTTCGTCCCAGGCGGGCTCTTCAGGTTCGTCTCACGCCAGGTCTTCAGGCTCATCTGCCGGGGAATATGCGAGCTCTTCCGATCAGAGCCGCTCCGACCGGCCCGTTGGCAGCGGAGAGGGCGGGTCGAACCAGAGCGGCGGCAATGGCAGGTCCCAGTCTGTCAATCCGCTGATTGCCGGCCTGTTTGAGAGCCTGCCACCGGAGGGCACGGCATGGTCATCGGAAGATGCGGTCGGTTGGCTTCAGGCTGCGGCCGCCAATCTACGGATCGTCTATAAGATCCAGGGAAACATCACGGTCACGGGCGAAGTCCCGCCGTCGGATGACAATCGCGTTCCTAGCGGCAATTAGATTCAGCTCAGCATGGGAAGAGGCAAAGGCCGGATACGTCGAACGACGTATCCGGCCTTTGCCAGCATCGAAAACTGCACAGCTCCGTCCGCTCTCTGACGCACCTCGCCAAATCAGGCCATTCGTTTCGAACGCCGCAGAAGCCCGTTCATAACGAGGCTAATGTGCGCCTCCATAAGCGCCCTGCCGTCGATCGGCTTTCGATCGGCAAGCATGAGATGCCAGACGGCAATCTGAAAAATCGAACTCGCGAGCACGTCAGGCGTATCGGTGGCCGTATCATGTCTCAACTCTCCCGATTTCACGCCTTCCTCGACCAAGGCCGTGAGGGCTGCAAGCGTCGGTGCGATGAATAGCTCATGACGGCAATCGACCATTTCGGGAAGACGAGTTCCTTCGGCGACGGACAAGCGCAGGAGTTCTCTCGTCTTTCGGTCGTTGGCCGTATTTTCATAAGCGATAAGCAGTAGGTCGCGGATCCTATCGGCGCAGGATCCCCGAAGGCTGCCGATGGCGGTCGACAGGTCTGCGGATGACGTCGACGCGTGACGAAACATCTCCTGGAAAAGAACATCCTTGGTCGGGAAATAGAGGTAGACCGTTCCCTTTGTTATCCGCAGTCGGGTTGCGACATCTTCAACTCGCGTTGCCGCATAACCTTTTGCCGCAAACTCCTCGAACGCGGCCTCCAGTATTTCATGGGGACGCCGCGCCTTCCGTTCCCCCCGCGATGTTTTTTTAACAACTCGTTCCATCATCCAATTGGAATTATTCGGCTGTCCGGCGGCTAACCGCATCTGCTTCACCCA
>Ga0209758_1003392_pt1 | contig 14554 bp, 13 predicted proteins | sample AraplaMF_Col_mMF_FD_184258 | JGI IMG/M metagenome (GOLD analysis project Ga0209758, IMG submission 184258) | Arabidopsis root microbial communities from the University of North Carolina, USA - plate scrape MF_Col_mMF (SPAdes) (version 2) | ecosystem: Host-associated > Plants > Roots > Endosphere... | reverse complement strand
CCCTTAACCGCTACTCACACCGGCTGACAGATTCATGACAATCCGCTCCCTGATCGCGAGCTTCTCACAGCAGGAAGACCTCAACTTCCTGCTCACCAACCGTATCCCCCGCGCCGCCGTGACCCGGCTGGTCGGCTGGTTCAGCAAGATCGAGCAGCCGCAGGTGCGCGACCTGTCGATCGCGGTCTGGAAGATGTTTTCCGACCTCGATCTCAGCGAAGCCAAAAAGACCCGCTTCAGGAGCATGCACGACTGTTTCACGCGTGAACTTCGGCCGGGACTGCGGCCGATCGATCCCGACCCGCAGGTGGTCGTATCGCCCTGCGACGCCATCGTCGGCGCCCATGGCGCCATCGCCGATACCGAGCTGTTCCAGGTCAAGGGCGCACCCTACTCACTCCTCGACCTGGTCGGCGATCCGGCCGTCGTCGACGACCACCGCAACGGCCGCTTCGTCACGCTGCGGCTGACCTCGAGCATGTACCACCGCTTCCACGCGCCCGCCGACGCCCATGTCGAGCAGGTGACGTCGATCTCCGGCGACACCTGGAACGTCAATCCGATCGCGCTCAAGCGCGTCGAGAAGCTGTTCTGCAAGAACGAGCGCGCGGTGATCCGCACCCGGCTCTCGACCGGCGAACGCCTCACCCTGGTGCCGGTGGCGGCGATCCTGGTCGCCAGCGTCCGGCTGCACTTCCTCGACATCGTGCTCGGCGCCGGCCACCGCGGGCCCAAGACCTTCATCTGCGACGTCGACGTGAAAAAGGGCGAGGAACTCGGCTGGTTCGAGCACGGCTCGACCATCATCGTGCTGGCGCCAAGCGGGTTTTCGTTCGGCGAGAACATCCGGGACGGGGCGCGGATCCGGATGGGGGAGCCGCTGATGCGGCGGGGTTGAACGCGCCGCGTTCCGGCCCTAACAAGGCCCGAAACGCGAACCCGGAAAGATCATCCATGGACTACCAGAAAACCCCCGGCTGGCTCGATTGGTACGCCAATCCGTCCAAGCCCACCTTCAAGCTGCCGGCCGGCGCGGTGGATGCCCACTGCCACGTGTTCGGGCCCGGCGCCGAATTTCCGTTTGCGCCGGAGCGCAAGTACACGCCGTGCGACGCGTCGCGACAGCAGCTTTACGCGCTGCGCGACCATCTGGGGTTCGCCCGCAACGTGGTGGTGCAGGCGACCTGCCATGGCGCCGATAATTCGGCGATGGTCGCCGCATTGACCCATTCCGGCGGCCGGGCGCGGGGCATCGCCACGGTGAAGCGCAGCATCACCGACGCCGAGCTGGAGGCGCTGCATGCCGCCGGCGTGCGCGGCGTACGCTTCAATTTCGTCAAGCGGCTGGTCGACTTCACGCCCAAGGACGAATTGCTGGAGATCGCCGGCCGCATCAAGGCGCTCGGCTGGCACGTGGTGATCTACTTCGAGGCGGTGGACCTGCCGGAACTGTGGGACTTCTTCACCGCGCTGCCGACCACGGTGGTGGTCGACCACATGGGCCGGCCCGACGTCACCAAGCCGGTCGACGGCCCCGAGTTCGAGCTGTTCGTCAAGTTCATGCGCAAGCACCCCAACGTCTGGTCCAAGGTCACCTGCCCGGAACGGCTGTCGAAGTCCGGGCCACCGGCGCTCAACGGCGAACAGAACGCCTACCGCGACGTGGTGCCGTTCGCGCGGCGCCTGGTGGAAACCTTCCCCGACCGCGTGCTGTCAGGCACCGACTGGCCGCATCCGAACCTGACCGACCACATGCCGGACGACGGCCTGCTGGTCGACTTCATTCCGCACGTCGCGACCACGGCGGAGTTGCAGCGCAAGCTCCTGGTCGACAATCCGATGCGGCTTTATTGGCCGGAGGAAGGCTAGCGCCTTTCCGACTCCGGGATAGCCTTTCCCAGCAGTCGCGCGAACACCTCCTCGCCAAGCGCGGCGCGGCGCGGCGGATCAGCGCCGGCCCGGCCGCAGGTGAACGCCGCGCAGGTCACGGCAAAAGACAGCGCGCGGCGAAGTTCGTCCACGGTGGCGTCCTTGAGTGCCGCCGCTTCGATTCGGCCGAGCATGCGCAGCGCAACGAGGAGCGCCGCCTGAAAACTGTCGCCCGCGCCGACGGTATCCACCACGGTGGCCGGCGGCGCCGCGACTTGCACGGCGCCCGCCCCGTCATGCCAGGCCCGCACGCCGCGTTCGCCGCGGGTGACCACGACCAGTCCGGCTCCGGCCGCGAGCATCGCCGCCGCCCGTTCGGCCTCGTCCTGCCCGCCATAGAGGTATTCGAAATCGACATCCGACATGCGGATGATGTCCGCGACGGCGGCAAAGCCGTCCATGCGCTTGCGGTAGCCGGTCTTGTCGGCGACGAGATTGGGCCGGCAATTCGGATCGAACGATATGGTCGTCGATCCCCGCGCCTCTTCGACCATGGCCAAGGCCTGCGCCGCTCCGCCGTCGTCGACCAGCGTCGTCGAGCCGACATGGATCGCATCGATCTCGTGAAACGGAATCGCACCGCGGTGATAGATCCAGTTCCGCGACGCGGTCTGCGCGTCGTAGAAGGCATATTGCGGCTCGCCGGCGACCGAGCGAACGAAGGCGAGCGTGCTCTGGTGGGCGCTGCGCGTCGCATATTGCAGGTCCACCGCGGAGGTCGTGGCGTGGTCCGCGATCATGCGTCCGAACAGATCGGTCGAAATGCCCCCGACAAATCCCGCCGCTACGCCGAGGCGCGCCATGCCGACCGCGATGTTGAGGCAGGATCCGCCGACCACGGGCGCCATTGCGTCGCGCCCGCCGGCGGACTGCACCGGCAGGAAATCGATCAGCGCGTCTCCGCAGCTCAGCAGCATGCCGCCCTCTTGCAAAAAAACAGCAAGTTGCGCAACTTGTCGAACAACGCCCGGCACTCGGGGCGATGACGGATCGGGGCACCTCGAGCGCCCTGTCGATCATCGGCAGCAAACTACCACAGGGAGGAAGATGCCATGAACCGCTTCACGCTGTCGCGTCGTTCGGTGCTCGGCGCCGGCATCGGCGGTGCCGCATTGGCCGCAGCGGGCCGCGTTCCGGCCGCCGCGCAATCCGATGTGCGGCTGCGGATGTTCTGGTGGGGTTCCAAGGAGCGCGCCGAACGCACCGACAAGGTCAACCAGCTCTACCAGCAGGCCCATCCGGGCCTGACCATCGCCGCCGAATCGCTCGGCTGGACCGACTACTGGCCGCGGCTCGCGACCCAAACCGCCGGCCGCAACGCCGCCGACGTGCTGCAGATGGACTACCGCTACATCTTCGAATACGCCCGCCGCGGCGCGCTGCTGCCGCTCGACGGCTTTCAGCCGGACAGGCTGAACCTGAAGGATTTCGCCAAAGCCTCGGTCGACAGCGGCAAGGTCGACGACAAGATCTTCGGCGTCAGCCTCGGGCTGAATTCGTCGTCGCTGATCTACGACAAGGACATCATCACGAGCCTCGGCCTCAAGGAACCGACCTGGCAGACCACCTGGAAAGAAATGGGCGAGCTCGCGCTCGAGATCACCAGGGGCGCCAAGCGCGACCGCTACACTGGCCTGCAGGACGGCGGCCGTGACGAGCCGACGCTGGAGGTCTGGCTCGGCCAGCGCGGCAAGTCGCTCTACACCCCGGAAGCCAAGCTCGGCTTCGACGCCGGGGACATGGCCGAATGGTTCGCGTTCTGGGACGATCTGCGCAAGCGCGGCGCCTGCGCCGCCGCCGACACCCAGGCACTCGACCGCGGCGAGATCGACTCCAGCCTGTTGACCCAGGGCAAGGTGGCGATCGCCTTCGCCCATTCCAACCAGCTGGTCGGCTTCCAGGCGCTCAACAAGAGCAAGCTCGGCCTCTCGACCTTCCCGGATGGCGGGCCCGGCGCAAAACCCGGCCAGTACCTCAAGCCCAGCATGCTGTGGAGCGTGTCGGCGCAGTCGAAGCAGCCGGAGGCCGCGGTCAAGCTGCTCAACTTCTTCGTCGCCGACGTCGAGGCCGGCAAGCTGCTCGGCGTCGAACGCGGCGTACCGCCGTCCGACGCGGTGCGCAAGGCGGTGACCCCGATGCTCGACGACCTCGGCCGCGCGATGGCCGACTACATCACCCTGATCAGCGACAAGGTCGGCCCGCTGCCGCCGCCGCCGCCGCGCGGCGCCGGCGAGATCGCCACCCTGCTGCGGCGGGTCAACGAACTGGTCGGGTTCGGCAAGCTGTCGCCGGCCGATGGCGGCAAGCAATTCGTCGCTGAGGCCACCGCGATCCTCGCGCGCGGTTAGCGGCGGTGGCGGACGCTGTCATCGATGCCGGACCGCGGCGGGCGCAGACCGCGGTTTCCGCCGATGAAACGAGCTGGCGCGGCAGCGCCGGCGGCTACCTTTTCCTGGCACCGTGGCTGCTCGGGTTCTTCGGGCTGACGCTCGGGCCGGCGCTGGCGTCGCTCTATCTGTCGTTCACCGACTTCGATCTCCTGGGCACGCCGCGATGGGTCGGCGCCGCCAACTATGTCCGCATCGCCACCAGCGACGACAAATTCGTCGCGGCGATGCACGTCACCTTCCTCTACGTGGCGCTGGCGGTGCCGCTGAAACTCGCCTTCGCGCTGATGGTGGCGATGATTCTCAACAAAGGTATTCGCGGCCTGCCGCTGTACCGCGCGATGTTCTACCTGCCGTCGCTGATCGGCGCCAGCGTCGCCATCGCGGTCTTGTGGCGCCAGCTGTTCGCCGGCGACGGGCTGCTCAACCAGGCGCTGGCGCTGGTCGGCATCCGCGGCCCGAGCTGGATCTCCGATCCCGATACCTCGCTCTATACCCTGGTGGCGCTGAGCGTCTGGCAGTTCGGCTCGCCGATGATCATCTTCCTGGCCGGCTTGAGGCAGATCTCGAAGGACGTCTACGAGGCCGCCGAGATCGACGGCGCCAGCCGCAGCCAGCAATTCTGGCGGATCACCCTGCCGCTGCTCACCCCGGTGATCTTCTTCAACGCGGTGGTGCAGACCATCGACGCCTTCAAGGCGTTCACCCCGGCGTTCATCATCAGCGGCGGCACCGGCGGCCCGATCGACTCGACGCTGTTCTACACGCTCTATCTCTACCAGGAGGCGTTCGCCTATTTCCGCATGGGCTACGCCTCGGCGCTGGCCTGGATCCTGGTGCTGATCATCGCCGCCTTCACCGCGCTGGCCTTCCTGTCCTCGCGCTACTGGGTGCATTACGATGGCTGAGCCCGCCCCATCCAGCCGGGGCGGACGCGGCCGCTCGCTGGCCGCCCACGTGGTGCTGTGCCTCGCCTCGCTGGCGATGCTCTATCCGCTCTTGTGGATGCTGGCGAGTTCGTTCAAGCCGGAGACCGACATCTTCGGCAGCGCCTCGCTGTGGCCGCGGCATTTCAGTCTGGAGGCCTACTGGCGCGGCTGGTCCGGCCTGCAGGTGACGTTCGGCAAATTCTTCATCAACTCGCTGATCGTCTCGCTGTGCTGCGTGGTCGGCAACGTGATGTCGTGCTCGCTGGCCGCCTACGCCTTCGCCCGGCTGAATTTCCGCGGCAAGAACGTCTGGTTCGCGCTGATGCTCGGCACCCTGATGCTGCCGTATCACGTCACCCTGATTCCGCAATACGTGCTGTTCCTCAACCTCGGCTGGGTCGACACCTTCCTGCCGCTGATCGTGCCGAAGTTCCTCGCGGTCGACGCCTTCTTCATCTTCCTCCTGGTGCAGTTCTTCCGTTCGATCCCGCGCGAGCTCGACGAGGCGGCGATGATCGACGGCTGCGGGCCGTGGCGGATCTACCGGACGGTGATCCTGCCGCTGTCGCTGCCGGCACTGGCCACCGCCGGGATCTTCACCTTCATCTGGACCTGGGACGACTTCTTCGGCCCGCTGGTCTATCTCAACGACATGAACTCCTACACGGTGCAGCTCGGCCTGCGCAGCTTCGTCGATTCCACCGGCAAATCCGACTGGGGTGCGCTGTTCGCGATGTCGACGCTGACCCTGCTGCCGGTGTTCGCCTTCTTCCTGTTCTTTCAGCGATTGCTGATTGACGGCATCGCCACGACGGGGCTTAAGGGATGACGAAGCGCCCGGCGCAATAACAACAACAGTCGAGGACCAACTGCATGACAAAGCTCCGCTTCGCCGCGATCGGCATCAACCACGCCCACATCTACGGCCAAGTCGATTGCCTGCTGCGCGCCGGCGCCGAACTGGTCGGCTTCCACGCCCCCGAGGACGACCTCGCCAAGGCGTTCGGCGAGAAATATCCGCAGGCGCCGCGCGTTGCCGAGAAGGCGCGGCTGCTCGAAGACAAGACCATTCCGCTGATCCTGTCGTCGGGCATTCCCGCCGACCGCGCGCCGCTCGGCATCGAGGTGATGAAGCACGGCAAGGACTACATGAGCGACAAGCCGGGCATCACCTCGCTCGAGCAGCTCGCCGAGGTGCGCAAGGTCCAGGCCGAAACCAAGCAGATCTATTCGATCTGCTATTCGGAGCACTTCGAGACCCGCTCCACCGTCAAGGCCGGCGAACTGATCGCGCAAGGCGCCATCGGCAAGGTCATCAACACCGTCGGCCTCGGCCCGCATAAATTGAAAAACCTGCCGCGGCCGGACTGGTTCTACAAGCGCGAGCGCACCGGCGGCGTGCTGACCGACATCGGCTCGCATCAGTGCGAGCAGTTCCTGTTCTTCGCCGGCGCGCTGGATGCGCAGGTGGTCAGCGCCACCGTCGCCAACCGGGCCAATCCCGAGACGCCGGAACTGCAGGATTTCGGCGAGATGCTGCTGCGCGCCGGCGAGATGACCGGCTATGTGCGGGTCGACTGGTTCACCCCGGACGGACTGCCGAACTGGGGCGACGGCCGGCTCACCATTCTCGGCACCGAAGGCTACATGGAGCTGCGCAAATACATCGACGTCGCCGGTCAGCCCGGCATCGACCACCTGATCATGGTCGACAAGAGGGGCATGCAGCGGATCGACTGCTCGAACGTCGAACTGCCCTACGGCCGCCAGCTGATCGACGACGTGCGCAACCGCACCGAAACCGCGATGCCGCAGGCGCGCTGCTTCAACGCCATGGGGCTGGCGCTGACCGCGCAGGCGATGGCCGAGGGCAAGCGGTGACCACACGCCGGACCGTGGCGGTGATCGGCTGCGGCATCGGCCGCAGCCACATCGAGGAGGGTTACGCACGGTTGCGCGACCAGTTCGACCTGCAGGTCGTCTGCGACCTCGACGAGGAACGGCTGGCCAAGGTCGCCGGCGAATTCTCCGTGCCGCGCACCACCACCTCGTTCGACGCGGTGCTGGCGATGCCGGACATCGACATCGTCGACATCTGCACGCCGCCGACGCTGCATTTCCCGCAAGTCATGGCGGCGCTCGCCGCCGGCAAGCAGGTGATCTGCGAGAAACCGCTGGTCGGCTCACTGCGCGAGATCGACCTGCTCGCCGCCGCCGAGGCGCGATCCAACGGCCGCATCATGCCGGTGTTCCAGTATCGCTTCGGCAACGGATTGCAGAAGGCCAGGCGCATCGTCGAGCTCGGCCTTGCCGGCAAGCCCTACCTTGCCACCGTCGAGACGGCATGGCTGCGCGGCGCAAAATATTACGCGGTGCCATGGCGCGGCAAGTTCACCACCGAACTCGGCGGCGCGCTGCTCACCCATGCCATCCATTCCCACGATATCCTGACCTGGCTGATGGGCGATATCGCCTCGGTCTATGCGCAGACCGCGACGCGGGTCAACACGATCGAGGTCGAGGACTGCGCCGTGGCCAGCCTGGTGATGCAGAACGGCGCGCTGGCTTCCCTCGCCGCCACGCTGGGCTCCGCAAAAGAAATCAGCCGGCTGCGGCTGTGCTTCGAGCACGTCACGTTCGAGAGTTCGCTCAAGCCTTACGCGCCGGGCGACGATCCCTGGCAGATCATCGCGACGTCTCCGCAGGCCGAGGTCCGCATCGCCAAAGCGCTGGAGGACTGGCGTTTCGTGCCGTCTCGTTTCGAAGGGCTGATGGCAGCCTACCACGCCGCGCTGGATGGCGGCGGCGAACTGCCGGTGACCCTGGTCGATGCGCGGCGGTCGCTGGAATTGATCACGGCGCTATACCATGCGGCGGAGACCGGGGCCGCGGTGTCGCTGCCGGTCGGCAAGGATCATCCGAAATACGCCGACTGGCGGCCAGCCAGAGCGGCATCTTCGAGATAGCGATGAGTGGTTTCAGCTTTTGGCCGGACACTTCGATCGTGCGGCCTTGAGAAGCTCGCGCAACTTGCCGAAATAGATCTGATCGAAATCGGCCGGCACGTCGTTGCAGAGATAAGGCAGTTGATACCTGATGTCGTCGGCAAAGCTCTTGCGCCATTCCGGCTTGTCGTAGACGTCGAGAATCTCGTCGTAGGCGAACAGCATGTGGGCGACGAAGCTCTTGTACTGAACGTATTTGACCGGATCCTGCTTGATCCGGATGAGGTCGGGCTCGGTGAATTCCGGGTATTTCAGCACGGACTCGCTGTAGGACATATAGACCTGCCGCGCCGCCTGCTCGTTGAAATTTTGCCGGATCGCCCAGGCCTGCCAGGCCACGCCGAGGATGGCGACAATCCCGACCCAGGCCGAGGTGACCTGCGCCCAGTTGGACAGCGGCCGCTTGCTGACGTCTGCCATCATGGTCTCCGTGGTTGGGGAAAGCCCCTTACCTCGGATTGGGATGGCCGTCGAGGCGAAGCTGGTAGACGAAATAGGTCGGGGTGCAGAAGCCGATTTTCTGCGTTCTCAGCGCATTGAAGGCTTGCGTGCCGACGTTGAATTTGCCGCGGGTCAAAAGATCCGGCATCTGCTGACAGATATAATCCTCCCGGCAGAAGCGCGTCGGCGAGCAGGTGTTCAACAGGCCGCGGCCGACGCTGCTGGCAAATGCCTCGCTGTCGAAGTAGCCCTTGGCCATCTGCTCAAAGCCCTTGCCGCCGACGATGGCGCAGATTTCTTCCGGCATCTTGCCGGGCTGGATCGTCGCCAGCTTCAACTCGTCAGGCGTGCACGGACGGGTGATGCGGCCGAGCGGAACGCCGAGCTTGGTCGGACGGCAGTTGTAGTCATAACCGCGCAACGTGCCTTCCGGCACCTTGTAGATCAGCTCTTCCTTCTTCACCCGGTCGTTGAAGGCGCGCAGGTTGAAGCTCAGGAAATTCTTGTCACGCCGCGCGGTCGAGTCCTCGATGGCATCCGCCCGGCAGCTCAAACCGGCATGGATCGTCCGGGCGTCGGGCACGCACTGGCCGAGGCTGGAGGACGCCGATGCATTGGTCACCACCGGACGGCAGGCAAGATGGCGCGCTGCGCTGCAACTCCACTTCGCAGATGCCGCCAGATCCGTTTCGAGCGGGCACGGCATGTTGTCGCCGGCCGCGGCGTATGCCGGCGCGGCCTTGTCCCAGGCGGCCGCCGGCGCCGAGGGATGCGGGCGGAAGATGCTCGGCGCATCGCCGCGCGCAAGGCGCTCGACGTAGTCCTTGCGCCGGACCAGTTCGGCATCGACATGCGGCGAGAACGGCAACTGCAGCTGATTGCCGTCGATCGCGCCCCGGGTCGCGGCGGCATCGCTGCCGAAATCCGTCCGGTCGGCGCCGAGAAAATGAAATCCGGCGGTCGATGACGCCTGATGGCAGCCCATGCAGGTCGACGTGTTCAGCCGCTCGAGCAGGCCGGCGCCGGACTGCGCGAAGCGGGCGGGCTTCGCGAAGGCCTTGGCGATCTGATCCGCCTGCGCCTTGTCGATCAGGAGGTCGAACGGCCGGTTGGCCAGGCGGCCGCTGCCCGCGGTGGAGAAGCTCAGCGCGACATCGGTTGCCAGCCCGTCGGGCAGCTGGAAGACGCCATCATCGATCTCGGCGGCATGGCCCGCCAGATAATCGCGCAACTGTTGCTGCTTATTGGGATCGCCGAGGATCGCCTGCACATCCGGCGTGTTCTCCAGCTTGATCGGCTGGAACTTGCCGTCCTTGAAAGCGAATATCCGCATCAGGTAGATCGCCTGGCCGGCGAATTTCCGGTTCATGACGCTTTCGAGATCGGACGGAAAGCGCGCGATCTGGGCGTTGACCTCCATCTGCTTGAAGGTCAGCCGCGCCATATCGAGTGGACCGCGCAGCAGGCGCTGGGCGGTGGCGGCGGGTGTTTCCGCGGCCATCGCGTCGTTGCGCCACAGCGCGGCGACTTCCCGGCAGCGCTTGCCGTCGTCGCCATAGCTGAACACCATGTTGACGGTGAACGGCATCCGCGAAGCATAAGTCTTGCCGTTCAGTTTCACGTCGTAGGCGAGCCGGTAGATGAAGCGCAGCTCGCCGCAATGGCTGGGATCGAAATCGCGCCGGTCGATGCGGTTGACCACGCCGGCCAGCGTCAACAGCCCATCGCTCGAGCTCAGCCATTTTTCGTTGAAGACCCGGGTGACGTTGCCGTTGAATCGCAACATCCTGCCGGCTTCGGTTTTGGCCGACTTCGAGTCGTAAGTCTTGAGGATCTCCTTCTCCCAGTCGATGCCCATCTCGGCGACGATCCGGCCGACATCGGCGGACAGTGTCGATGCGAACTGTCCGAAAGTTTCGCTGAATTTCACGAGATCGCCGGCCCGGGTCGGGCCGACCGCGGCCGCCGCCGGCATGGCCAGCTTCTGGTGGGTGTGAATGGTCCTGAACAGGCTGATCATGGACAGCGGCGCGGCGTTGTTGCGGTCGAATTCGCCGAGCACGGCCGGCTCGCTGATCAGGGTGGTGATTTCGGCCGCGGCCCATCCGGGCACCGGCGCGCTCAGCAGTGCGGCGCTCAGCAGCACTCCGATGAAGGGAATCCGGCAGGTATGAATCGGCACGTCAGCGTTTCCTCGCACCCCTTGGTCTGCCTGACCCTGCCGGCCGGTTCATCGTCGCGGCGAATTCCCGCAGCCGCACCGCGACCATGTCCATCACGATCCTGCCGGCCAGCGTCGGCCGGCGGTCCTGCGGAACCAGAATGCCGATGGCGCTGTCGGCGAGACCGGATTCGGCCAGCGGGACGTGGACCAGTTCACCGCGGGCGATCTCGTCGAGGAAACCGATCGGGGTGAAGAAGCCGATGCCGAGGCCGGAGAGGATGATCTGGCGCATGAAGTCGATCGAGTTGGAGACGAAGCGCGGCGCGATGCGGGCGCCGGAGCCGGCGAATTCCGCCGCCATGACGCCATCGAGCAGCCAGCGGTCGTTGAGCATCACCACAGGGTGCTTGGCGCATTCGGTCAGGGTCAGCTTGCGCCGGCTCGCCAGCGGGTGGTCCGGCCGCATCACCGCGCCGATCGCGGTCGGATAGCTCTCGGCCACGTCGACCCGGCTATGGCGCTTGTCGACGAACAGCACGCCGAAGTCGTTGCGGCCCGAGCGCAACTCGTCGGTGATGGCGCTGGGATCGACAACCACGACGGTCAGCGTCAGCTGTGGATAAGCCTCGGCGATCTCCGCCACCACCCGCGGCATGAAGCGGACGATCAGCGATTCCAGCGAGATGATCCGCACATTGCCGGTGACGTTGCCGGACAGGGTCGCCATGTCGGCGCGGGCGCGGTCGTAGTCGATCAGGGTTTCCCGGGCGTGGCGCAGCAACACCTCGCCCGCCGCCGTCAGCGCCACGCCGGTACGCTGCCGCTCGAACAGCGCGGTGCCGGTTTCCGCCTCGAGCTTGAGAATCTGCCGATTGACTGCGGAAGAGGCAACATTGAGCGATTCCGCCGCGCGCCGGATCGACCCCAGCCGCGCGACACGATCGAAATAGCGCAAAACAGCAGCGTGCATTGCAGCAAGGCTTTCCGGCCGACGGGCAGATTCTGGGCAGCCGCCGCGTCATTTTTGAGCGATGCCGTTTCGGCATCGCCGCAAGCGAAATTATCTTCTTTTCGCGCTCGCCGACAAGCCCCTAGGCTTGCCGATCTGGACTCGCCGTTTTGGGCAACTGGGGAGATTTTTGCCATGCCGTTTCACCGTCGCGACGTTTTGAAGTTGAGTGCCGCAGCGGCGGCAGGATTTGCTTCTGCGCCCATGCTGAGCTTCACCGCCGACGCCCAGGCCAAACCCACCGTCAACCTGCAGCTCGGCTGGCTGTTGTCCGGCAACCAGATCGGCGAGGTCTGCGCCAAGGCGATGGGCTTCTATGAGGCCGAAGGCATCACCATGAAGTTTCAGGCCGGCGGCCCGAACATCGACGGCGTCGCCGTCGTCGCAGCGGGTCGGTTCGAGACCGGCCAGGTGTCGTCGAGCCCGTCGCTGATGCTGGCGGCCTCGCAGGACATTCCGATCAAATGCTTCGCCACCGGCGCGCAGGAGCATCCCTACACGTTCTTCTCGCTGAAGAAGAAGCCGGTGCGCGAGCCGAAGGATCTGGTCGGCAAGAAGGTCGGCATCCAGGCCACCGGCGTCATCCTGCTCAAGGCGCTCTTGGCCAAGAACAACATCCCGGAGAAGGACGTCGAGATCGTCACCATCGGCGCCGACATGTCGCCGATGCTGACCGGCCAGGTCGACGTCGCCACCGGCTGGATCACCAACACCACCGCGCTGAAGGTGCTCGGCCCCGACCGCGTCGACATGCGGCTGTGGGACACCGGCGTGAAACTCTACGCCCTGCCCTATTACGCCACCGACGAGACACTCAAGACCAAGGGCGACCAGGTGGCGAAATTCCTGCGCGCCACCGGCAAGGGCTGGGCCTATGCCCATGCCAACCGCGACAAGGCGGTCGAATTTCTGGTCAAGGAATTCCCCAACCTGGTCGCCGCCGACGAGCGCGAGGCGCTGGAGCCGATGCTGAAATATTCCTTCTCCGGCAAGACCGCCACCGAAGGCTGGGGCACCATGGATCCGGCGATCTGGCAGGACCAGATCAAGATGTATTCGGATCTCGGCCAGTTCTCCAAGCGCACGCCGAAGCTGGAGGAGGTCATCACCCTCGACATCCTCAAGGCGACCGCCGATGGGCGGCCGAAGATCGGCTGAGCCATGGCGCTGATGTCCGAAGCCGCAGCCCCGCCCGCCGCGATCAGGGCCGTCGAAGCCGGCAAGGCGATCGACTGCCGCAACGCCACGGTGCGCTTCGTCACCGACCGGCGCGTGGTGACGGCATTCGACAACGTCTCGTTCAGCGTCGACCGCGGCGGCTTCCTCAGCGTGCTCGGACCGTCGGGTTGCGGAAAGTCGACGCTGCTGCGGGTGATCGCCGACCTGATCGATCCGTCGAAAGGCTCGGTCAGCATTCTCGGCATGACGCCGCGCGAGGCGCGGCTGCAGCGCTCGCTGGGCTTCGTGTTTCAGGACGCAGCACTCTTGCCGTGGCGCACCGCGATCCAGAACGTCGAACTGCCGCTCGAAGTCGGCGGCGTCCACGGCCTGCCCAAGGGCTCGCCGACGCCGCGTGAACTGATGAAGCTGGTCGGCCTCGAGGGCTGGGAAAATTCGCTGCCGCACGAACTGTCCGGCGGCATGCGGCAACGGGTGTCGATCGCCCGCGCGCTGCTCGGCGGACCGCGCCTGCTGTTGATGGACGAGCCGTTCGGCGCGCTGGACGAGATTACGCGGGACCGGCTCAACGAGGAACTGCGCCGGATCTGGATCGAGACCGGGACCACCATCGTGTTCGTCACTCACTCCGTCTACGAGGCGATGTTCCTCGGCGAGCAGGTGATGGTGATGTCGGCCAACCCGGGCCGGGTCCGCGACATCGTGCCGATCGACCTGCCGCGCGACCGCGACACCCGGATCCGCGAGACCGACGGCTTCATCAAGGTCGCGGCCCGTTTGCGCGACCTGCTCGGAGGTGCGCCATGAGCGTCGCCGAATTCGACTCGCGTCTCGCCGACGAGAACGCCGCGGCGGAAGCCGACTATCGCATCGCCCGCCAGCGCGAGACGTGGCGCAAGCGGCTGTTGCCGCTGCTCGGCATGGCGATCGCGCTCGGGATCTGGGCGGCGCTGGTGTATTTCTTCAAGGTGCCGCCGTTCGTGGCGCCCTCGCCGCTGCTGGTGGCGACCACGCTCTACGCCAAGTTCGGCATCCTGATGGCCAACCTGTTGCCGACCGCGATCGAAGCCATCGCCGGCTTCGCGCTCGGCAATCTCACCGCCATCGTCGTCGCCACGGTGTTCGTCCACAAGAAGACGCTGGAAGAGACGTTCTTTCCGACGGTGGTGATCTTCAACACCATCCCGGTGGTCGCCAAGGCGCCGATCCTGGTGCTGCTGCTCGGCAACGGCATGGAGCCGAAGATCGCCATCGCGGCGCTGATCTGCTTCTTCCCGACCCTGGTCAACATGGTGCGCGGCCTGGAGTCGGTGAACCCGCAGGCGATGGAACTGATGCGGGTGCTGTCGGCCTCCAAGCGCGAGGTGTTCTTCAAGCTGCGGCTGTACAACTCGCTGCCGTACCTGTTTTCGGCGCTGAAGATCTCGGCCTCGACCGCGGTGGTCGGCGCCATCATCTCGGAATGGATCGGCTCCAACACCGGCATCGGCGCGCTGATCATCCAGGCGATG
>Ga0209758_1003389_pt1 | contig 14573 bp, 14 predicted proteins | sample AraplaMF_Col_mMF_FD_184258 | JGI IMG/M metagenome (GOLD analysis project Ga0209758, IMG submission 184258) | Arabidopsis root microbial communities from the University of North Carolina, USA - plate scrape MF_Col_mMF (SPAdes) (version 2) | ecosystem: Host-associated > Plants > Roots > Endosphere... | reverse complement strand
AAGCGCGCGCCGACGCCGACCGCGGCGGCGGAGATGGCGGTGCCGGTGCGCGCCGAGCTGTTCGTCGAGGTCGCAAGCCTCAATCGCCGCGCCATGCTGTGCTGGCAGCGCGGCCACGAGAGCCGCCGCAACGAATTGCGCGCCGCAGCCCGCGCGCTGCCCGCCGCCGGCGAATTGCTGGCGATCCCGCGGCAACGGCTGGATGGCGCCGGCGCCGCCCTGCCCCGCGCGCTCAAGGCCAATACCCACGCCCACCACCGCCATTTCGCGCGCATCAGCGCCGGCCTGACGCTGCGGGTGCTGCATGCGCAGGTCAAGCACGCCGCGCAGCGGGTCACCGTCAGCGGCGAACGGCTCGCCAACTCGGCGCGCGCGCTGCTGCACCGCCGCCGTGAGCGCTTTGGCGGCCTCGAAGCCCGGCTGAAAGCCTCAAAACTCGCCAACGTGCAGGCCCAGCGCGACAGGCTCGTGCGCGACCGCGAACGCACGCTGCGACTGGCCGAGCGCGCCCGCCGCGCGCTGTCGATCCTGGTGCAGCGGCAGCAGGCCCGTATCGGCCACGCCGGACAGTTGCTGGCCGCGCTGTCCTATCGCGGCGTGCTCGCGCGCGGTTTTGCGTTGGTGCGCGATGCAGAGGGCCGCGCGGTGCGTGCCGCCGCAGGCGTCGGCCCCGGGGCGCGGCTCAGCATGGAATTTGCCGACGGGCGGGTTGCCGCCACCGCGGATGCGGATCGGCCGGCGGCCGCAGTTGTGGCGAAACCTGCGGCAGCTCCCGCGACATCGGCAGCGCCGAAGCGCGTGGTGAAACCGGTGGATCAAGGCAGCCTGTTTTAAAAAAACCGGCGTCCTACCTCGCCAACCACTCCGCGACGCGCTCTTGGGAGTCGGCGCGGGCCTCGGGATCGGTGCCGAGATGGCCATGCTCAGGCACGCTGGCGTCGGCATTGCCGGTGGTGGTGCGGAGCGGATAATTTGCCCGATCAAAGTCCTGATAGGCACCGGGATAGACCACGATACGGGCAAGCGCGCTGCGCCCGCGGGCGCCGTCGACCATCTGGCGGCAAGCGGCGGGCGAGCTGAGATCGTCGTTGGCGCCGATCAGGACCAGGGTCGGGACGCGCGCGCTCCAGCCGAGGCCCGACGACAACCGGCAATCCGGATAGAACGCGACCGCCGAGCGAAAATCCGGAGCGGTCTTCGACGGCAATTGCGGCCGCACCGCCCACAGCACGGCGCTGGCGCCGTTGGCCCATCCGACGAGACCGATGCGGTCGCGCGCCACCCAGGGCTGCTGCACCAGCCACTGCCGCGCGGCGAGGATGTCGGCGACCCGTTCGCGGCGGGCCAGCACCCGGCGTTCCTTGACGTTGACGCGGCACTGCGGACCCAGTTCGCGTGATCCGTAGCTATCCGGAAGCAACACGGCGCTGCCGGCCTTCAGCCACTGCTCCGCCCAGTCGCGATAGCGCGGCTGGATGCCCTCGGTATGGGTGGCGAGCCCGCCGCAGCCATGCAGCGCGATGACGGTGGGAAACGGGCCGTTGCCCTCCGGTTTGTACAGCAAGGCGTGCAGCGCGCCATCGGCTTGCGGAATGTCCACCGATTGCGGTGCCGGCAATGCGGCCGCATCCGCCGCAACGGCGGCGAGAACAATCGCGGAGGCGAGGACTGACAAGAGACGCATCATGGGTATCCGGAACCGGCTGAAACATCCCCAAGTCCGGCCGATCCGGCAAGTTAACATGCAGCAATGCCGCCAAAACATCACAAATCGGTGGGTTTCACCGGCGACCCGGCGCACTTATTTGTGCTAAGCCATCCGTCACGACATACCGTCCGCCGGCGTGCCGCCGGCAAGGATCTTCAGGAGTTACGCGGTGCTGAATAAGTTTGGTCCCTCCGGCCATGGTGAGGCCCAGGTGCAGTATCTGGATGGCGATTTTCGCGTCACCTCGCCCGGCACCTATGTGCGTTGCGCGGTCACCGACGAGCGCATCCCCCTCGACGAATTGAAATATTGGAGCGTCGACCTGCAGGAGGCCTACGCGGTGCCCAGCGCGGTACTGAAGCGGCATTTTCCAGAGGCACTGAAGCCCACAAGCTAAGGACGACCCGTCCGGAATTTTTTCGCACGCGCGCGGACCAGCCGGTCTGTGACAAAGTCCCGCAACCTTGCAGGATCATCGAATTGCATGCTGACCGCGAACGGCACGATGGCCCTGCCGGCTGCCGATGCGCCGAGGCGCACAAAATCTTTTTCCGTCGTTACCAAAGTGAGGCCGCCGTGCTTCGCCTCGGCCAGCAAGGCTTCGATCTCGCTCTGGGAAAACGGGTGATGATCGGCAAACGGCCGTTCCACGACCACCTCGACACCGCTGGCGCGAAGAGTTGCGAAGAACCTCGCGGGATTGCCGATGCCGGCGAACGCCAGCACCCGCTTGCCCCGCAATCCGGCAACCGATTCGGCGTCGGGCACCAGATGCGCGCGCAGCACCGGGGCGCCATGCGCGGCGACGGCACCGGCCACCTCGGCGGCAGCAACGCCGCTGCCGACGATCACCAGTGCATCGGTGCGCGCAAGCTGCGGCGGCAACGGAGCGCGCAATGGTCCGGCCGGAAATACCCGGCCGTTGCCCAGCGCGCGGTCGCCGTCGATGACGATCAGTGACGCATCCTTGAAAATTGACGGATTCTGAAAGCCATCGTCCATCAGGATCACGCTGGCATTGCGCGACCGCGCCAACGCGGCGCCTTCGACACGATCGCGCGCCACCACCACGGGCACCGCACGCGCCATCATCAGCGGCTCGTCGCCGACATCGGCGGCGCTGTGGCGCCCCGCGTCGACGCTCACCGGACCATGCAGCGCTCCGCCATAGCCGCGGCTGAGCACGACCGGCGTTTCGTCCATCTCACGGAGCAGCTGCACCAGTGCCAGGGTCGCCGGCGTCTTGCCGGCTCCGCCGACGTGATAGTTTCCGACACACAACACCGGGATTCCAACGTCACGGCCCGGGTGCATCATCCGGCGCGCGACAATGGCGCCATAGAGCGCACCCAACGGTATCAGGGATCGCGACAGCAGCGATGAGGGCCGGTGCCAGAAGGCCGGCTCATGCATCGGCGGCACCCATCTCGAGGCGCAGCTGCAGCAGATACGGCTCCAGCGCGGCCAGGGTCCGCTCGAGCGCGCCGCCGAGGCGTTCGACCACGAGTTCGGCGGCGATCACGGACAGATTGCGCGCGGCGGGATCGCCGAGCAGCTGCCCGAGCTGCTTGACCAGCGCGTCGGTGCCGGCGGCCTGCCGGGCGCCACCGGCGCCATCCAGCGCCTCATAGACATCGGTGAAATTGAAGACGTGCGGTCCATGCACGATCGATGCGCCGAGCTTGACCGCCTCGATCGGATTCTGCCCGCCATGCGGCACCAGCGATCCGCCCATGAACACGATCGGCGCCAGCCGGTAGAACAATCCCAATTCGCCCATGGTGTCGGCGATGTAGATATCGGTGGCCGCGGTCGGCGATTCCTCGCGCGAGCGCAGCGCTACCTGCACGCCGGACACGGCGATGCTGCGCACGATGGCCTCGCCGCGGTTGGCGTGGCGCGGCACGATCACGGTCAACAGCGACGGAAAAAAACCCGCCAGCGTCTTGTGCACGTCGACCAGGATCTCCTCCTCGCCGGGATGGGTGGAGGCAGCCACGATCACCGGCCGGCCGCGGGTCAGCGCCATCAGCCATTCCAGCTTGGCGGGATCCGCCGGCGGCGCCTGCACGTCCAGCTTCAGGTTGCCGGTGGTGACGACATTGCGGCTGCCCAGCGCCGAAAACCGCTCGGCATCGACATTGGATTGCGCCAGGCAGACCTCGAACTGGCTCAGCAGCGCGGAGATCGTCGCCGACGCCCGCTGCCAGCGCGGAAACGAGCGCTGCGACATCCGGCCGTTGATCAGCACCATCGGCAACCGGCGCGCCGCCGCGGACAGGATCAGGTTCGGCCACAGATCCGATTCGATGAACAACGCCAGTGACGGCTGCCAGTGATCGAGAAAGCGCGCGACGAAACGCGGCGAGTCGTAGGGCACGTATTGATGAATGATATCGGCGGGGAAACGCTTGGCGACGATCGCCGCCGACGTCACGGTGCCGGAGGTGAGCAGAATGCGCATGTTGAGCCCGCGCAGCCGCTCGATCAGCGCAGCCGCCGCCAGCACTTCGCCGACGCTGGCGCCGTGCACCCAGACCAGCGGCCCGCGCGGCCGCGGATCCCTGGCGATGCCGCGCCGCTCGCCGACCCGCGCGGCGTCCTCCTTGCCTTGCTTCAACCGTTGCCTGATCAGCGCAGGAGCCAGCGGCGCCGCCGCGGCCGACAGCGTCTGGTAGACCCGCAAGGTCATCGGCAAGGTGGTCGGCAAGGCGCTAGACATGAGCGGCCCCGTCCGGACGACCGACCTGCGCATAGACGCGGCGGGTGACGTCGTTCAGGCTCGCCTCGAGCCGTAAACGCAGCGCTTCCATCATCTCGGCATCGGCATCCGCGGGCACCATGATCATCTCGGCGCCGACCAGCGCGCCGCGGCCGAACGGCAGGTTGATGGTGCTGCGGTCCCAGTTGTTGAGGCGAAGGTATCTGCTGGTGGTCATCGCCAGCGGCACGATCGGGCGGCCGGACTCGCGCGCCAGCATGATGATGCCGAGGCCGGCGACGCGGGACCTTTTCGGTACGTCCGCGGTCAGCGCCATGTTGCAGCCTTCACCGAGCACCCGCACCATCTCCTTGAACGCACCGACACCGCCCTTGCGGTGGAATGCCGAGCCGTGGTCGCCGGAGCCGCGCACGGTACCGATGCCGAGACGCTCGGCCGCGATGGCGTTGAACTCGCCGTCGCGATGCCGTGAGATCAGGACCTTGGCGCGGTGTCCGGCCTTCTTGATGAACGGCGTCATGAAATGCTGTCCGTGCCAGAACGCCAGGATCACGGGCATCTGCGGCTCAACGATGGCATAGACGTTGGGCGGATCGGAGCTGAACCTGTTGGTCAGCCAGACCAGCCGGAGGAATTCCGCCGCAAGAAACCCGATCGCCCGCTGGAACCAGCCGGCGCGCAGCACATCGCGAAACAATTTCTTCAACGTCCAGGCTTCGCGTCTTGACCTGGCGCGCCTTGACCTGGATCGAGCAGCCGGTGGAGGTGCACCACGAAATAGCGCATGTGCGCGTTGTCGACGGTCTGCTGGGCTTTCGCCTTCCACGCCGCATGCGCCGTCGCGTAGTTGGGATAGACGCCGACGATCTCGACTTCATCGAGGTTCTTGAACGTCGTGCCCTTCAGATCGGTCAACTCGCCCCCGATCACCAGATGAAGCAGTTGCTGCTGCGCATTGTCCGACATCAATCGTTTCCTACGGCGGCTGCCCGTCCGTGAGCACGCCGGAATCCCGGTCTGTGGCGCCGGCGATCAGGCCGGCGGCTGGTTGCGAAAATGCCCCACGATGTGCGCGTGACGATCGCGCCCCGCCGCCACCAGCACCCCGTGCGTCACTTCCGGGCGATTATAGAGGATGGCGTCGCCCGCCAGCTGCGTCATGGTACCACCCGCTTCGTGCACGATCAAATCGGCGGCCGCAAGGTCCCAGTCGCAGCTTTGCCCGCCGGCAAAAGCCGCATCGATCCGGGCATCGGCGACCCGGCACAACCGCATCGCCAAAGAGCCTATTCGCGGATGCAGGACGACGTCCTGCGTCGTCCGCGCCAGCCGCTCGACCAGCGGCTTCGGACCGGCGACCCGGGAAAAATCCAGATCGGTTCCGGGCGTCGCGCGAATCGGCCTGCCGTTGCAAGCGGCGCCTTGCCCACGCGCGGCAAAAAAGAACTCGTCGGTCGCCGGCGCGAACACCGCGGCAATCAGCGGCGAGGCGCCATCGACCAGGGCGGCGCTGACGCACCAGTCCTCCTTGCCGGCGATATAGCCGCGCGTGCCGTCGATCGGATCGATGATCCAGACCAGGCGCTTGCCGAGGCGCACCGAATCTTCAGCGCTTTCTTCCGACAGCCAGCCGTAATCCGGCCGCGCCGTCCGCAATCGCGCCTGGATCAGGTCGTTGACCGCAATGTCCGCTTCGGAGACCGGCGACGAGGCGCCCTTGGTCCAGGTGCGAAACTCGGTCCGGAACATCGACAGCGCCAGCGCGCCGGCATGGCGCACCGTATCCGCCAGGAGTGTGGCGTCCGCGATCGGGTCCGGCGCCCGGCTGTCGCCGCCCCCCGCGTCCGCTTTACCGTCCGGCAATCGTCAAGCCCTCGATACGCACGGTCGGCGCATTGATGCCGTAGCGGAACGCCAGGTCGTTGGCCGGCGTCATCGATTTGAATATCTCGAGCAAGTGCCCGGCGATCGTGACTTCGCTGACGGCGTAAGTGCACTCGCCGTTCTCGATCCAGAAACCGGCCGCGCCGCGACTGTAGTCGCCGGTCACCCCGTTGACACCCGAGCCGATCAGGTCGGTGACGTAAAAGCCCTGCTTGATATCGGACATCAGCTCGGTGGGCGTCGGCTTGCCGGCCTCGAGATGCAGGTTGTAGGCGCCGGGCGAGGGCGACGACGATACCCCGCGATGGGCGTGTCCCGTGGTCGCCAGCCCGAGTTCGCGCGCTGTGGCTGAATCCAGCAGCCACGAGGTCAAGACGCCTTCATCGATGATGGCGAGCTTCCTGACCGCGACGCCCTCGGCGTCGAACGACTGCGAGCGCAAGCCGCGCCGGCGCAGCGGATCGTCGATGATCCGGATGTCCTTTGAAAACAGCTGCTCGCCCATGCGGTCTTTCAGAAAACTGGTCTTGCGCGCGATCGAGGCGCCATTGACGGCGCCGACCAGATGGCCGACCAGCGAGTTGGAGACCCGCGGATCGAAGATCACCGGCACCTTGCAGGTTTCGACCTTGCGCGGATTGGCGCGGGCCACGGTGCGCTCACCGGCGGTGCGGCCGACGCTCTCGGGCGATGCCAGGTCGGAAGCGTGCAGCGCCGAGGTGTAGTCGTAGTCGCGCTCCATGCCGGTGCCGTCGCCGACGATCGCCGTCATGGAGATGCCCTGGCTGGACCGCAGATAGGCGCCGTGAAAACCGGTCGAGGTCACCAACACCATGCCGCCGATCCCGGTCGACGCCGATGCGCCGCCTGATTTGGTCACGCCCTTGACCGCCAGTGCTGCGGCTTCCGCCGCCACGGCACGCCGCTCCAGTTCCGCCGTCGACGGCGTCAACGGATCGAGCAGGTCGAGCTCGGGAAAATCGCGTGCCAATAGCGCCGGGTCGGCGAGACCGACATATTTGTCATCCGGCGCCACGCGCGCCATCGCCACCGCGCGTTCCGCCAGCTTGGCGACGTTGTCGCCGCCGGTGTCATTGGTCGAAACCACCGCCTGGCGCCGCCCGACCAGAACGCGCAACCCGACATCGTCTCCTTCCGACCGCTCCGAGCCCTCGACGCGTCCGTCGCGCACCTCGACGCCTTGCGACACCCCGCGAACCGCCACCGCGTCCGCGGCATCCGCACCGGCGCGTTTGGCGGCTTCGACGAGCCGCTGGGCGAGTGTGCTCAGCGCGGATTGATCGAGCAGGTCGGATGCGGCGGAGTTCGACGAAAGCGACGACCGGTGTGGTGAAGAGATCACGAACAAATCCCAAGGTTATTTACGGGGGCGGTGTTGTCGACGGGGCGATGTCTGGAAGCGACACGAACGCAATCAGCTCGCCCACCAGATGTGCCTATTTTACGCGGACTTCAAGCATTGCGGCGGCTCGAAACCGCAGAATTTGCGAAACAATTTCAGTTCCCCCGCAAGGTCTCGTCAATCATGTCGGCCAAGGGTCTGTCAATCATGCCGGCGGGTCAGAATGGATTAACCAGCCTTTTTAAGCCAATTCGGACGCCGCTCTGGCATGCTCTCACCCATCGACCGGGAACATAATTCCGGCGGGGAGATAAAGTCTTGAGGCGTCAAACAGCAACAGACGGGGTCAATCCCGCGGGGTCGGGCCGTGCATTACGGCTCGACCCCCACTCGCTGCCCATCAGCTTCGATGCGCACGACACCCGCGCAGATGGCGGCATCAGGCATATCGAACTTCACCGCGAACGCGTCGTGCTGCGCCGTGCCGTCTCCGGCATGCGGATGGCAATTAACGTTCGGGTGCGTGATTTTCGCGGCATCGCACGGCGAGGCCCGGATGAAGCGCAGATGATCGTGCTGGTTCATCGCGATCCGTCGCTGTCGGTCCCGCTCGGCGTCAGTTCCGATCACGACGAAATCGAAATGGCGGCGCAGATGTGGAGCGAGATCTTCGCGCTGCCGCTGTTGGCGGACGACGCCGCGCGCGAACCCGCGCCGCGACGCCGGCGCCGCAATGCCATCAAGGCCCGTCGCCCGGGCTTCCTGGTGCGGCGACGGCCCGGCGACCTGCTCAATCCCGCAGCCAGCTGGCGCGGCGAGCGCGAGATCATCGCCCGGCACTGACGTCCGGCCGGACGATCACCCAACCGACATCGAAATACACGCTTCCGGCGGCAATTCGCGTCGCTCGTTGCCGTGAGGCACAGCGGCGCCCGGGTGCGGCACGAAGCCCGCCCACAACGCCGCGCGCCCCCGCGTGTTCGTCAAATCGTTCAATCCATCCGCAGTTTCTTCAATCCGGCCCGCTGTCGTCGGGTCAAGGATAGTTGAGGTGCTGTCCCCCGCGAGACGACTATAACGTCCTGCGCCGGTGCAACGAAGCACCGCTGGATTGCGGGCCGGACCGGAGAGTGTGATGACGACAACGCTGACCATCAACGGCGAACGCAAGACCCTCGACGCGCCGGACGACATGCCCCTGCTCTGGGCGCTTCGCGATATCCTCGGCATGACCGGAACGAAATTCGGCTGCGGCATCGCGCAATGCGGCGCCTGCACCGTGCATATCGAAGGCAAGCCGGTTCGCTCCTGCGTGCTGCCGGTCAGCGCGGTTCGCGATCGCGCCATCACCACCATCGAGGGGATCGGCGACACCCCGGCCGGCGCCAAGGTGCAAAAAGCCTGGCTCGATCTCGAAGTGATCCAGTGCGGCTATTGCCAGTCAGGCCAGATCATGTCCGCCGCGGCGCTGCTGGTAGCGACGCCCAATCCCGACGATTCCGACATCGACGCCGCGATGGCCGGCAACATCTGCCGCTGCGGCACCTATGTGCGGATCCGCGACGCGATCAAGCGCGCCGCTTCCGAACGTCAGTCGTAGGAGGCCGCGATGACCATCCCGCAAAAAATCTCCAGCGGCATTTCCCGACGGGGCCTGCTGGCCGGCGGTGTTTCGAGCGGTTTCCTGCTGGCGTTCCACATGCCGATCCGCAGCGCCAAGGCGCAAGCGACCGATGCGGCGGCCGACTTCGCACCCAACGCCTTCATCCGTATCGACGGCACCGGCAAGACCACATTGATCATGCCGCAGGTCGAGATGGGCCAGGGCATCTATACGGCGGTGGCGATGATCCTCGCCGAAGAACTCGACGCCGACTTTGGGCAGGTCGTGCTGGAGCATGCCCCGCCCAATGAAAAGCTGTACGGCAACCCGATCTTCGTGATCCAGGCGACCGGCGGCTCGACGTCGGTGCGCGCCTTCTGGAAGCCGCTGCGCGTGGCCGGCGCCAGCGCGCGCGCCATGCTGGTGCAAGCGGCCGCACGACAGTGGCAGGTCGATGCCGCAAGCTGCAGCGCGGCCGGTGGCCAGGTGGTCCATGCCGCGAGCGGCCGCAAGCTCGGCTATGGCGAGGTGGCCGAGGCCGCCGGCCGCGAGACGGCGCCGAAAGACGTGCCACTCAAAGACCCGAAGGATTTTACCCTGATCGGCAAGCCATTGAAGCGGTTCGATACGCCGGACAAGGTCAACGGCAAGACCAAATATGGCATCGACACCATGCTGCCCGGCATGGGCTTTGCGACGCTGGCGCAATGCCCGGTATTCGGCGGCAGGGTCGGCAAGGTAGACGACGGCGCGGCGAAGAAAATTCCCGGCGTGCGCCAGATCGTGGTGCTCGACGATCTCGTGGCGGTGGTCGGTGATCACATGTGGGCCGCCAAGCAGGGCCTCGAAGCCCTTGAGGTCACCTGGGACGAAGGCGCCAACGCCAAGATCAATTCGAAGGAGATCTGGGAGCATCTGCGCGCCAACAGCGAGAAGCCGGGCGTGATCGCCAAGTCCGTCGGCGATATTGCACAAGGCCTCGCTGCCGGCGAGCGTTTTGACGCCTCCTATGAAATGCCGCTGCTGGCTCACGCCACCATGGAGCCGCTGAACTGCACGGTGCATGTCAAGCCGGACTCCTGCGAGATCTGGACCGGCACACAGATCATGGCGCGGGTGCAGTCCGAGGCGGCCAAGGCCGCTGGGCTGCCGGTCGAGAAGGTGACGGTCAACCAGCACATGATCGGCGGCGGCTTCGGCCGCCGGCTCGAGCCGGACATGGTGGTGACGGCGGTGCGCATCGCCCAGAAGGTGAACGGACCGGTGAAGGTGGTGTGGACCCGCGAGGAGGACATCCAGCACGACGTCTATCGCCCGGTCTATCGCGACAACATCTCCGCGACGCTGTCGGACGGCAAGGTGGTCGGCTTCAAGTACAAGATCTCCGGCGCGGCGATCATCGCGCGCTGGTTGCCGCCGGCATTCCAGAAGGGCATCGACATCGACGCGGTCGACAGCGCCGTCGACCAGCCCTACGATTTTCCGCATTTCCAGGTGGAGTATGTCCGCGTCGAGCCGCCGGTGGTGCCGACCGGATTCTGGCGCGGGGTCGGCCCCAACAACAACGTGTTCGCCATCGAAAGTTTCATGGACGAACTGGCGCGCAAGGCCGGCAAGGATCCGGTCGCGTTCCGCCGCGCCATGCTCGGCAAGAACCCGCGCATGCAGGCCGTGCTGGATCTGGTCGCGACGAAATCCGGCTGGGGCGCGGCGCTGCCCCCGCGGGTCGGCCGCGGCGTCAGCATCCAGCCTACCTTCGACACGTCCATCGCAACCGTCGTCGAGGCGGAGGTCGACAGTCAAGGCGAGGTGAAACTTCGCCGCGTGACCATAGGGGTCGACTGCGGCATCATCGTCAATCCCGACACGATCGTGGCGCAGCTCGAAGGCGGAATGGTGTTCGGCCTCACCGCCGCGCTCTACGGCGAGGTCACCGTCGCCAAGGGCCGCGTCGAGCAATCCAACTTTCACGACTACCGCATGCTGCGGATCAACCAGATGCCGAAGATCGAGGTGCATCTGGTGAAGAGCGGCGAGGCGCCGGGCGGCATCGGCGAGACCGGCACGATCGGCGGTCCGCCCGCATTGCGCAACGCGATCTATGCGGCCACCGGCGTGGCGTTGCGCCGGATGCCGGTCGACCGCAGCCTGATTGCGGAGAAAAAAGCATGAAGCCCGCGGTTCGCATTCTCGTCGGCGTAGCCGTGATCGGCGCCGCCGTGGCCGCGGGCGCTGTCTGGTACATCCGCGGGCCGGGTCCCATGGCCTTCGCCAACGGCCCCAAAGTGTCGCTTGCCGACTACCGCGGCGCCAATCCTACCGGCGTGCCGGCCGCGCTCGCCAACGCCAGTCTGATCGAGCGAGGCGCGTATCTTGCGCGCGCCGCCGACTGCATGGTCTGCCACACCGCGGCAGGTGGCAAAGAATACACTGGCGGCCTCGGCTTCAAGCTGCCGTTCGGCACGCTCTATTCGACCAACATCACCCCGGACAAGGAAACCGGCATCGGTAATTACAGCGATCAGGATTTCCTCAACGCGCTGCATCGGGGCATCCGCCGCGATGGCGCGCGGCTCTATCCGGCGATGCCGGTGACCTCCTACAGCTATGTCAGCGATGCGGACGGGCTGGCGATCAAGGCCTATCTGTTCAGCCTCGCGCCGGTGCGCGCGCCCGCTCCTGCCAATACGCTGATTTTCCCGTTCAATCAGCGCTGGGCGATGGGCGTCTGGTCGATCGTGTTCGCTCCCGATCAGCGCTTCATGCCCGACACCTCCAAGAGCCCGGAGTGGAACAGGGGCGCCTATCTGGCCGAGGCGCTGGCGCATTGCGGCGAATGCCATACGCCGCGCAACCTCGCCTTCGCGCTGGATAACCGCAAGAAATTCGCCGGCGCGGTGACCGCCGGCTGGCGCGCCTTCAACATCTCCTCCGACAAGACCACCGGTCTCGGTACCTGGAGCGACGAGGACATCGTGTCCTATCTGTCGCTCGGACACGCCACAGGCCACGGCACGGCCTCGGGACCGATGGGCGAAGCGGTGGACCACAGTTTCAGCAAGCTCGCGCCGGAAGACATTCGCGCGCTGGCGACTTATCTGCGCTCGGTGCCCGCGACGCCATCGCCGGACCTGCCGGCGACGCTGGCCTTGGCGGCGCCCGCGTCACATCGCGATGGCGGCGGCGCACCGAACGCGGCAGGCAAGAAGATCTTCGAAGGTGCCTGCGTAAGCTGCCATGGCTGGACCGGCGAGAGCGCGATATCGCCGATGGCCACGCTCACCGGCGCATGGGCGGTGAACGATCCCGCCGCCACAAACGTCGCGCAGATCGTGATCTCGGGCACCAGACGGCACACCCCGCCGGGCGCGCTGTCGATGCCGGCATTCGGCAACAGCCATTCCGACGCGGAAATCGCGGCCGTCACCAATTACGTCACCGCGCGCTTCGGCAGCAAGGGTTCGCAGCTCACCGCAGCGGACGTTGCGGAGTTGCGGAAGCAAACGGCGCAGTAGCGGCGGCATTTGTCGGGCGGGTTAGGCGCAGCCGCAACCCGCCATGTCCTACGAAGACGCTTTCATCGCTGCGTCCACCAACAAGCTTGCAAACAGCAGCAGCCCGGCGTCACGGTTGGATCTGAACAGGCGCAGACACAGTGCCGGATCGTCAATCTTGAGACGGGTGATCTGCCAGCCGAGGTGCGCGGCGAAGCCAGCCAGTCCCAGCCACGCCGGCCAGCGCGCATCCGCTAGCGCAAACGCTGCGCCGATCAGCAGCACAGCCAGGCCATAGAACGCGACCAGCGCCGCCTTGGTGCGCGCGCCGAACAGCAGCGCCGTGGACTTGATGCCGATCAGCGCGTCGTCCTCACTGTCCTGATGGGCGTAGATGGTGTCGTAACCGATCACCCAGGCGATCGAGCCGGCATAGAGCATCAGCGCCGTGGCATCGATCCGGCCGAGCGTCGCCGCAAATCCCATCAGCGCGCCCCACGAAAACGCCAGGCCGAGCACGACCTGCGGCCAGTAGGTGATCCGCTTCATGAAGGGATAGGCCGCCACGATGATCAGCGAAGCGATTCCGGTGGCGATGGCGAAGCGGTTGAATTGCAGCAGCACCACGAGGCCGATCAGCGCCTGCAGGACGAGAAACACCAATGCCTGGCTCACGCTGACCTGGCCGGCCGGGATCGGCCGCGACCGGGTGCGCTCGACCCGCGCATCGAGATCGCGATCAGAGATATCGTTCCAGGTGCAGCCGGCGCCGCGCATGACGAAGGCGCCGATGAAGAACAGAACGATGGTCAGGGACAGTCCGTGCAGGTCCCGCGCGACGCCAGCGGCCAGCGCCGCCGACCACCAGCAGGGCATCAGCAGCAGCCACGATCCGATCGGACGGTCGAGGCGCGACAATCGTAGATACGGCCGCAACCACAGCGGCGCGTGGGTGTCGACCCAGTTGCCGGTCGCATCCGCAACACGGGCCGACGCGCCACTCATCGGCCGCAAGTCATCGGGGTCATCTGGTGAGCACGTTGCCGTTGAGCGTATCGAAGGTGCTGCCGCCTTTTCGCGAAGCCGTGGCTTCGGGAGCCGCGGTCGACGAGCCCAGCACGTCGCTCAGACTCGGACCGGCGGGACCCCGCTGCTGCGCCTGCGCTGCCACGCTGCAGACCTTGTTCTGCATGCCCTCGGTGTTCTTGTGGCCCTTCTTCATCTGGTCGGGGACCTGAGCCGGGATGCCGCACTTCTGCGCATTGGTCTCGATGTACTTGATCATCTTGAGTTCGGCCTGGGCGAAACTCTTGATCAGCTTGCAGGCTTCATCCGGCGGCGCGCGCCGATCGCTGGCCGCCTTGATCGCAGCGCCGCGTTTCTCCGCCTCGGTGCGCAACGGCAGGAACTGTTTCATGCAATCTTCGCCGCCAGGAGGTCCGCCCTGCGGTGCTTGGGAAAACCCGCCGGAAACGGGCGGCGCACCGTTGGACGGAAAGGCGGTCGGCGCCCCGATCATCGGACGCGGATTCATGCCGTCGACCGGGGGAAATGCGGAATCGTTGGCCGGGGCGGCTGCTCCCGGCAGCGGCGCCGGAAACGCGCCTTGGGCACTGGCCTGCGAGCCCGCAACGGCAAACAAGGCCATGGTCAGCGGCACTATCAAACGGCGGATGATCACGCGAGTTCCTCCGGCAGGGTTCAATGGTCCCCAAGCCCCCCATAATGGGCGGCGATTCGCGATGTGGGGGCGTTTTACGATTGCTGCCATCCCTTAACAACCCGTGGAATTGGGCGAC
>Ga0209758_1003388_pt1 | contig 14577 bp, 13 predicted proteins | sample AraplaMF_Col_mMF_FD_184258 | JGI IMG/M metagenome (GOLD analysis project Ga0209758, IMG submission 184258) | Arabidopsis root microbial communities from the University of North Carolina, USA - plate scrape MF_Col_mMF (SPAdes) (version 2) | ecosystem: Host-associated > Plants > Roots > Endosphere... | reverse complement strand
CGGCCTGGGGAACGGTCTGTCAAACTAGAGAGAACGATTGCACCTGAAGGGCTGTCCTGATTGGCGGCTGGTCATAATTGCATCACATGCGACCGATCTGCGTAGGCCGCCGTGCGTTTTTGAAAGCGCGCAGCCTTGCTGCAGTGCCAAAACATTCCCCTTGATCCTGCGCCGATAACCACCATCATTAAGTTCGGTGATCCTTGGGGAGATTTGCCTTGAACATTGCGTGGATGTCAGCTCGCGCTCCCGGTGGAATGCTCGCCTTGCTGCTGCTCGCCGGCTGCGGCCAGCCGGCCCAGCAACAGGCCGCGCCTGCGGCGCCGCCGGTTACGGTGGCGCAGCCGACCAAGCGCATGGTGACTGACTGGGATGAATTCACCGGGCGTTTCGATGCGGTCGAGCAGGTCCAGATCCGCGCCCGCGTCACCGGTTTCGTCAACAGCGTCGAATTCCAGGACGGCGCCGTCGTCAAAGCCGGCGACCTGCTCTATGTGATCGACCCCCGCGCCTACGAGGCGACGGCCACCCAGGTCGACGGGCAGCTCGCCGACGCCCGCGCCAGGGCCGAACTGGCGAAACGCGAGCTCGACCGCGCGCTGACCTTGAATCAAACCCAGGCGGTGGCGGATTCCGTGGTCGACCAACGCCGCCAGGCGCTGCAAGCCGCGCATGCGTCGATCACCCAGGCAGAAGGTGCGTTGAAGCGCGCCCAGCTCGATGTCGAATACACCCACGTGCTGGCGCCGATCGGCGGACGGGTCAGCCGGCATCTGGTCAGCGTCGGCAACCTGGTACAGGGCAGCGAGAGCGGCGCGACGCTATTGACCTCGATCGTCTCACTCGACCCGATCTACATCTATTTCGACATGGATGAATCGATCTACCTGCGCAACAGCCGGCTGTGGTTCGAAGGCAAGCGGCCGAGTTCGCGCGATACGCCGAACCCGGTGCAGATCACGCTGTCAGGCGAAACCAAGCCGTCGCGCGAAGGCAAGATGAACTTCCTCGACAACCGCCTCGACGTCTCGACCGGCACGCTGCGTGGCCGGGCGGTGGTCGACAACCACGATCTGTCGATCCTGCCCGGGCAATTCGCCAGGGTTCGCGTCATCGCCAGCGCGCCCTATGAGGGACTGCTGCTGCCGGACACCGCGATCGCCACCGACCAGTCGCGCAGGATCGTTTTCGTGGTCAAGGACGACAACACGGTGGAGGCGAGGCCGGTTGTTCTCGGCCCCCTCGACGACGGCCTGCGCGTCATTAAGGAGGGGCTGAAACCCGACGACAAGGTGATCGTCGAGGGCCTGCAGCGGGCGCGGATCGGTGCCAAGGTGGCGCCGCACGCACCGGCGGCTGCTGGTGGCGCCAAGCCATGAATCTGGGGCGCCTCTCCATCAATCAGCCGATCCTGGCGATGGTCTTGTCCATCGTGCTGTTGATCGTCGGCGCGATCGCCTACACCACGCTGCCGGTATCGGAGTATCCGCAGGTGGCGCCGCCGACCGTGGTCGTCACCACGCAATATCCCGGCGCGTCGGCGCAGACGGTGTCCGACACCGTGGCGACGCCGATCGAGCAGGAGATCAACGGCGTCGAGGACATGCTGTATCTCTACAGCCAGGCCACGTCGAACGGCCAGCTCAACATTACGGTCACCTTCAAGCTCGGCACCGATCTCGACAAGGCCCAGGTGCTGGTGCAGAACCGCGTCGCCATCGCGCAGCCGCGGCTGCCCGAGGAGGTGCAGCGCAACGGCGTCGTCACCCGCAAGAACAGCCCCGACCTCCTGATGGTCGTGTTCATGCTGTCGCCCGACGACAGCTACGACCAGCTCTATATTTCCAACTACGCACTGCGCCAGGTTCGCGACCAGCTGCTGCGGCTCGACGGTATCGGCGACATCACGATCTTCGCCGCGCGCGACTATTCGATGCGGCTGTGGCTCGACCCGGACAAGATCGCCACGCTGGGGATGACTGCGGGCGATGTGCTGACCGCCATCCGCGCCCAGAACCTGCAGATCGCCGGCGGCCAGATCGCCGAACCGCCGATCGCCGACCGCGCCTTTCAGCCCAACCTGACATTCACCGGGCGTCTGCGCGACCCCGCGCAATTCGAGGACATCGTGCTCAAGGCCGGCGAAGATGGCCGCACGGTACGGCTGCGCGACGTTGCCCGCATCGAGCTCGGCGCGCTGAACTCCACCACCAACGGCTCCCTGCTGCGCAAGGAGGCGGTGGCGCTGCTGGTGTTCCAGCGGCCCGGCTCCAATGCTCTCGCTACCGCCAAGGGCATCTCCGATACCATGGCGAAGCTGAAGACCGAGTTTCCCAAGGGGCTCGATTACAACATCGGCTATAACCCGACCGAGTTCATCGCCCAGTCCGTCAGCGAGCTGATCAAGACCATCTACGAGGCGATGGTGCTGGTCGTCATCGTGGTGCTGGTGTTCCTGCAGGGCTGGCGTCCGGCGATCATTCCGATCATCGCCATTCCGGTGTCGCTGGTCGGCACGTTTGCGGTGATGGCCGCGTTGGGTTTCTCCATCAACAATCTCACGCTGTTCGGCCTGGTGCTGGCGGTCGGCATCGTGGTCGACGACGCCATCGTGGTGGTGGAGAATGTCGAGCGGCATCTGCGCGACGGCATGACCCGGCGCGACGCCGCCTTGCGCACCATGGAAGAGGTCGGCGGCGCGCTGGTCTCGATCGCGCTGGTGCTTTGCGCGGTGTTCGTGCCGACCGCGTTCCTCGGTGGCATTTCCGGGCAGTTTTTTCAGCAATTCGCCATCACCATCGCGGTCGCCACGGCGATTTCCTGCTTCTGCTCGCTGACGCTGTCGCCGGCGCTGGCCTCGCTGATCCTGCAACCGCATCACGAGAAGCGCCCGCCGGCGAGCTGGAATTTCCTCGCCCGCGGCTGGGAGGCCGCCACCGGCGTCTTCAACCGCGGCTTTGACCGGCTGTCGCACGGCTATGGCAATGCAGCAGCCTTCGTCATCAGGCATTCAGCGCTGATGTTGCTGCTCTATGTGGTGCTGATCGGCTCGGCCGGCTGGCTGCTCTATACGACGCCACAGGGCTTCATTCCGGCGCAGGATCGCGGCTATGTCATCGTCTCCGTGCAACTGCCCGGTGCGGCATCGCTGGCGCGCACCACGGCGGTGGTCAAGCAGATCGAGAACATCGCGCTGGACATCCCCGGCATCGTCAGAGTGCCGGCGCTGGCCGGCCTGTCGGGCGCCACCCGGACCCAGTCCGGCAACGCCGCAGCGCTGTTTCCGGTGTTCGACGAGCCGGAGGTCCGCATCAAGAAGGGCCAGACCGCGGCGTCCATCACCGCCGAATTGCGCAAGCGGCTCTCGGCCATCGAAGGTGCCTTCATCATCGTGGTGCCGCCGCCCGCGGTGCCCGGCATCGGCACCGGCGGCGGCTTCACCATGCGGATCGAGGACCGCCAGGGCAGGGGTCCCGAAATGCTGGCGGTGGCCACCGACGAACTGGTCGCCGCGGCGCGCAAGGCGCCGGGCCTCACCGCGGTGTTCTCGCCGTTCACCGCCAATACACCCCAGGTGTTCGTCGAGATCGACCGGCTCAAGGCGCAGATGCTCGGCGTGCCGATCCAGAACGTCACCGAGGCGATCGAGACCTATTTCGGCTCGGCCTATGTCAACGACTTCAACATTCTCGGCCGCACCTATCACGTCACCGCGCAGGCCGACCTGCCGTTCCGCAAGGAGACCGCCGACCTGGCGCGGCTGCGCACCCGCAACCAGGCCGGCGACATGGTGCAGCTCGGCAGCGTGGTGAATTTCAAGGACACCGCCGGCCCGGACAGGGTGGCGCGCTACAATCTCTATCCCTCGTCGGAGCTGCAGGGCGATACGCTGCCCGGCACCAGCTCGACGACGGCGCTCAACATCATGAAGAAGATCGCCGACGACACCCTGCCCAGCGGCTTTGCGTTCGAATGGACCGATCTGTCCTATCAGCAATCGGTCAGCGCCAATGCCGGGCTCTATATCTTCCCGATCTGCGTGCTGTTCGTGTTCCTGGTGCTGGCCGCGCAATATGGCAGCTGGACGCTGCCGTTCGCGGTGATCCTGATCGTGCCGATGTGTCTGCTCGCCGCCACCATCGGGGTGCGCATCATGGGCCAGGACGTCAACATCCTGACCCAGATCGGCTTCGTCGTGCTGGTCGGGCTCGCCGCCAAGAACGCCATCCTGATCGTCGAGTTCGCCCGTGACATCGAGCGCGAGGGCCGCGATCAGCTCGAGGCGGTGGTCGAGGCTTGCCGGCTGCGGATCCGGCCGATTCTGATGACATCTTTCGCCTTCATCCTCGGCGTGCTGCCGCTGGTGATCTCGTCCGGTTCCGGTTCCGAAATGCGCCAGGCGGTCGGTGTCGCGGTGTTCTTCGGCATGCTCGGCGTGACTCTGTTCGGCCTGATCTTCACCCCGATCTTCTACATCCTGGTGCGCCGCCTCGCGCCGGGATCGGTGGTGATCCCCGGCAAGAACGATTCCGGGGCGAATATCTAGACGTTTGCATCATCGGGAACGTTCTGGTCCGGCCATGACGAACGATAAGCCGGCGTAAGCGTTGATTGAGTGCGACGCCTGTCGCCTCGCCCAAACCATCCAGTGAGTGATCTCATGACCCCAGCAGCCCATCTCGAAACCATCAACTGGCTGGCGCGGCAGGGGCTCACCGGCGTTGCAGAGAATGACCTGGTTCGCGGCTTTTGCGAGCGCTGCTGCGCGGCGGGCATCGATCTGTCGCGCGGCATGGTCTTCATCGATACGCTGGATCCCGTTTACGAGGGCCATGGCTTTCGCTGGACCGATACCAAGACCAACGAAAGCGACATGTTCGATTACGGCTCGACCAGCGAAGGCGAAGCCGCGGAAAAATGGCGGCGCTCGGCCTTCTATCACATGCTGGAAAGCGACAAACACGAGCTGCATATCGATCTTGCCGATCGCAGCACCTACGAATTCTCGATGATCGACGATCTCGTCGCGGGCGGGCACCGGCACTTCGTCAGTTTCGTGCACCGGTTCGGCGAAACCGGCAGCATTGGCCAGATGGACTGCGTTTATTCCTACTGGACGACGCGCCAGCCTGGCGGGTTCGACGAGCCCGCCAGGGCGGCGCTGCGCGATCTTGTACCGGTGCTGGGGCTGGCGGTGAAGACGGCGACGGTGGCGCGCATCGCCCGCACCGTCAGCCGGGTCTATCTCGGCCGCGATGCCGCCGAGCAGGTGATGCGGGGGCGCATCTCGCGCGGCGTCTCCGACTGGATCAATGCGGTGCTTTGGTTCTCCGATCTGCGCGGATCAACAGGGATCAGCGAATCCATCGGGCCCCGCGAGATCATTCCCTTCCTCAACGATTATGCCGAGGCCTCGATCAACGCCATCCACGACAGCGGCGGCGACGTGCTCAAGCTGATCGGCGACGGCGTGCTGGCGGTGTTCACCGGCGAGGACATGGTGGCGGCGCGGCGTGCGGCTCTGCGCGCCGAAAATCAGTTTCGCAAGAACATGCGTACCCTCAACGCAAAGCGCAGCGCCGCCAACCAGTTGGTGACCACGGCCTATGTCGGCCTGCATGTCGGCGAGGTATTTTACGGCAATATCGGCAGCGAGGACCGTCTCGACTTCACGGTGGTGGGGCCGGCGGTCAACGAGGTCAGCCGTATCGCCTCGATGTGCAATTCGGTAGATCGCGACTTGCTGCTATCGTCGGCGTTCCAGGCTGGTCTCGACGCGGCGGGGCGGAAATACCTGGTCTCCACCGGCCGCTATGCGCTGCGCGGCATCCGTAAATCGCAGGATCTCTACACGATCGATCCCGATGTCAGGTCGGATGAGGCCACGTCCGGCCGTTACAGCCGCTATGTGTCGGGCTGAGCTGGTTGCTCCGCCTGCGCGGCCGGCGTGGCCCTCCTGACCAGCGCCAATGCGACCAGGGCGGCAAGACTGAGACCGGATGACACGATCAGGACACGGCCGCCCAAAACGTCGATCAGCAGACCGAACGCCAGCGGTGCCGCCGCCTGCGCCATGCGGGCCGGGGCACCGAGGATGCCGAGGCGGTAGCCGTAGTCCTTGGGCCCGAAAATCGCCAGCGGCAGCGTGCCACGTGCGATCGTCAACAGGCCATTGCCGGCGCCGTGAAACACCGCGAACACGCCAGAGGCGGCGCCGCCGGCCAATGCCATGATCACGGCGCCTATCGGATGCGTGAGGCATGCGAGTCGCGTCGACACCAGCGGATGATAGCGGCTGAGCAGACTGGCTTCGACAATGCGGGCGGCGACCTGCGCCGGACCGATCAGCATGCCGGCCGAGACGGCCTGCAGCGAGGTGGCACCCAGCGTTTCGAGAATCCGCGGCAGATGGGCCGCCATGGCGCCGGTGACGCTCCATGCCGCGGCGAACGCAAAGGCGAGCAGGATCATTGTGCGGTCGATCGCAACGTGCGGCTTGCCCGCCGCCGGCGTCGTCACCGCTGTGATCGCCGCATCCCTGACCGGCGGCAGGAACATCAGATTGAGCGGCAGCCCGATCACGATATGCGCGACGGCCCAGGCGAAGCAGGTGTTGCGCCAGCCGATGGTCTCGAGTCCCCATGCGGTCAGCGGCCATCCGACCGTGCTGGCGAAGCCCGCAAGCAGGGTGATGCCGGTGATTGCGCGGCGCGCGTCATGGCCATAGATGCGTCCGAGTGCGGCGAAGGCTGCATCGTAGAGTCCGCATCCCATACCGATCCCGAGCAGCAGCCAGGCCGCGATCAGAACCGGCATCGAGAACGAGAAGCCCAGCAGCGCCAATCCGGCCGCCAGTGTCAGGTTCGAAAACGACAACACCCAGCGCCCGCCGACCAGGTCGATCTGGCGGCCGATCCGCGGGCCGAGCAGGGCGGAAAGCACCAGTGCCGCGGAAAACGTGCCGAAAATCCAGTTGCTGGAGACGCCGAGATCGCGCGCGATCGGATCGGCGAGGATGGCAGGGATGTAATAGCTCGAGGCCCAGGCAAGTGTCTGGGTGGTGCCGAGCGCCAGAATGATCGGAAGCTGACGCCGCCCCATCGTTCAGGCGCCATCATCCGCGAGCACCACAACGTGCTTTATTCTGGCCCAATACAGCGCGACCGGACCAACCAGAACACCCGCCGCCAAAACCGTGAACGCCGCCATCCAGGCCGATGGGCTGAGCGGGCCGCCAGCAGCATCCAGCGCGACCCCTACGGCCCACGCGCCCAGCGCCGACAGACTGAAGCCCACGGTCGAATGCATGGCCATCGTGGCCCCGCGATAGTCGGGAGTCGCGGCCATCGACATGCCGGAGGTCAAGGCTCCCGAGTCGGCCAGAACCGTGACTGCATAAACCAGCACCAAGGGCAGCAACAGCCACGGCGAAGTGTCTGCGGAAACGCCAATCAGCAGCGCCACCACGGCGGAGCTGCACATGATGGCCGTGATGACGCGGTGGCGGCCAAATCTGAGCGCGAACTCGTTGCCGAAAATGCTCGCCGGCATGGCGAGCAGGGAAAACAGCACACTGACGGCGACCGGCGTCAGTATCGAGGACGGAGAGTTCTTCATGGCGACGAAGGTCCAGAATGCGACCAGCCAGGTTCGTATGCCGTAGAGCTCGAAGCAGTGGGCGCCGTATCCGAGAATGAAGCCCATGGCTTCGGTGTTGCGGAATACCGGAGCGAAATCCAGCAAGCGGTTTTGCGTCGGCTTCGGCTGCACCGGCCGCAATGACAGGCAGACCAGCAGCATCGCTATCGGGCCAAAGGCCGTGACCAGGAACGCGCTGCGCCAACCCCAGCTTTCGGCGACGAGTTGCGAGACCAGAAACGACAGGCCGACGCCAAACGAAAAGCTGGAGGTGTAAAGGGTGATGGCGCGGGATGAATCGCCCGGCGCAAGGCGGTCCGTCAGCGCCTTGAGACCCGGCATATAGGCGCCCGCAAACCCGATGCCCGCAACCGCGTTGAACAGCGCCCCCGACCAAAGGCCGGACGCAAATATGCCGAACAGCAGGGTGCCAAGCGCGCTCAGCGCTGATCCGGCGATCAATATCCTGCGCGCATCGATTCGATCGGTCAGCGTTGCCAGTATCGGCACGGTCAGCATGTAACCCGCGGCACCGGAGCCCGCCAGCAGGCCGGCCTGGGCGCCACTCAAATGCCATTCCGGAATCAGGAACGCGGCGAGAATTGAGGGCACCACGACGTGGGGAAGCAGGCTGCCGAGCTGCCCGATGCACATCGCAACGATCACCCGGCGCCCATGCATCAGTTCATCCCCTTGGCCTGCCAGACGTGCCAGCGCGTCCGGCCTGTTCTTATTGACCATCAGGGCAATCCTGTCACTTGTCACTTGCCCATCATCCGCAACCGGACGTCCCCTCCTGCTTCGCTGCTGCATCCGCCGCGCAGCAGGCGTGGGCGTCCGACGGCGCCGGTCCGCCGCAGCATTCGCCGGTGCCAGGCGCCGCCGTCAGATTGCAGACGCCGGTTTCGGGCAACACCAGCTCGATACGCGCGGCCGCTTCATGGTCGCCGGCAATGGCGGCGGCGATCGAGCGCACCTGCTCGTAGCCGGTGAGCATCAGAAAGGTTGGCGCGCGTCCGTAGGATTTAATGCCGGCAAGATAGAAGCCGGGTTCGCTTTGGGCCAGCTCCCGCGCGCCGTGGGGACGCACGGTGCCACAACTGTGCTCGTTCGGATCGATCAGTGGTGCCAGCGCCACCGGGCATTCGATCGCCGGGTCGAGCTGAATCCGCAGTTCCCGCACGAAGTCCAGATCCGGCCGGAAGCCTGTTGCCACGACGAGTTGATCGACGACGACGTTGCGATCGTTGCGACCGGCGCCGGTGCCAACCACCAGGCGAGGGCCGTCAATGGTCAAATGCGAGACCCGAAATTGGCTTTCAACGGCGATCTGGCCCGCTGCAACCAGTGCGGCGAATGTGGCGCCGAGCTCGCCGCGGGCGGAGAGCTTGTCGTTGGCGCCGCCGCCGAATGCCTTTGCCGGATCGTTGCCACGCAGCAGCCAGACCGGCCTGGTCTGTGGCGATCGCGTCGCCAGCGTGGCAAGATCTATCAGCGTTCCGATGGCGGAATGTCCCGCGCCCAGCACTGCGACGGTCTTTCCCGCGTAGCGCGCGCGATCTTTTCCCAGCACGTCCGGCATTCCGTAGGCGATCTTCTCTGCCGCTTGGGCTTCGCCGACGGCACGAAGGCCGTTGGCGCCCGCGGGGTTGGGCGAATGCCAGGTGCCCGATGCGTCGATGACGGCATCCGCCTGCACCATCTTTGGGCCTTGCCCGTTCTGATAACGGATTTCGAATGGCGCGGCTTCGCGGCCTTTGCTCTTGAGCTTGTCGAAGCCGACACGGCTGATGTCGGTGACGCGGCTGGACGTGTGGATGTGGGTCCGCAGCGCGGTATTGGACGCGAGCGGTTCGAGATAGCGCTCGAGCAGTTCGCCGCCGGTCGGATACTGGTCCGGCGCGGGTGAATTCCATCCCGTGGTCGCCAGCAAGCGGGCGGCGGCGTGATCGACGTTGTACTCCCAGGGCGAGAACAACTGCACATGGCTCCACTGTCGTACCGCATGTCCGATCTCGGCGCCCGCTTCCAGAACGATCGGCCGCAGGCCCCGCTCCAGGACATGTGCGGCGGCGGCAAGACCGACCGGGCCGGCCCCGATGATGGCGACTGTCCTTGCGTCACGCATGATCTTCTCCCGTCCATCTAGAAATATCGAAATAAAAGCGCGCAAAAAGATCAGGCGGCATTCTTGTCATCCTTGTCCTTGCTGCTTGCCTCGGTGACGTCGGCGCAGCACTCGGCCACCAGAAAATCGACGAGGCCGTGCATCACGTCGTAATTGGCATGGCATACCAGCGTGGTTGCCTCGCGCTTTTGCCCGATGAGACCGGCAACCATCAGCGCCTTGATATGGTGCGACAGGGTGGAGGGCGCGATCTTCAGCTTTTCCTGCAGCCGTCCGACCGCGAGGCCGGAACGCCCGGCGCGCACCAGCGCCCGGTAGATCTTGAGCCGGGTCGGGTTACCAAGCGCTTCGAGCCCTGCGGCGGCATCATCGAGTTTCATCGCCCACCCATCGCGCAACCGGAGCGGGCCGTCAACTGTAATTCTAGAATTATCGAAATACGGGATGATTGAGCATTGACGCCGAGAGACATATCCATTAATCTGGATATATGGAATCGGAACAAGCCATCATTGCGTTGGCCGCTTTGGCCCAGTCCACCCGGCTCGACGTCTTCCGCCGGCTGGTGCAGCACGAACCCGCTGGCATTGCGGCGGGCGAGTTGGCGCGACTGCTGGCGGTTCCGCAGAACACCATGTCGTCGCATCTGGCCGTTCTGTCGCGCGCCGGCCTCGTCACCGCCGAGCGGCAGAGCCGCTCCATCATCTATCGAGCTGACCTCAAGGTGTTCCAGGCGGTCGCGCGGTTTCTGCTGCAGGATTGCTGCGGTGGAAAGCCGGACATCTGCGCGCCGCTGATCGAGAGCCTGACGCCTTGCTGCCCTCCTGCGAAGAACTCGCGTCCCAAGGAAGAAGCTGATGTCTGATCGGGTCTACAATGTCCTGTTTCTGTGTACCGGAAACACCGCCCGTTCGATTCTTGCCGAGTCGATTTTGCGCAAGGAAGGTCGCGGCCATTTTCGCGCCTTCTCAGCCGGCAGCCAGCCCAAGGGCGTCGTGAATCCTTTCGCTCTCAAGGTTCTCGACAGCCTCAACTATCCCATCGACGATTTGCGTTCGAAGAGTTGGGAAGAGTTCGCGGGGCCTGACGCGCCGGTGATGGATTTCGTCTTTACGGTTTGCGACAACGCGGCAGGCGAAGCCTGCCCGCTGTGGCCGGGCCAGCCGATGACGGCGCATTGGGGCATCGAAGATCCCGCTGCGGCGGGAGGCACCGATATCGACAAGGAAGCCGCGTTCGTTGCGGCGTTTCGCTTCCTGAAGAACCGCATTGCAGCCTTTACCAGCCTGCCTTTGGCCGGCATCGATAAACTGTCGCTCGGTACCAGGCTGCGCGATATTGGCCGCGGCGAGGGCTCGACCGCGGGCCGGCAAAAGGCCGGTTGATGGCCGTCCCTGACTTGCTGCGCCGGGCTGTCGCGGAAACGCTGGGCACCGCCGTGTTGGTCGCGACCGTGGTCGGCTCCGGCATCATGGCCGAAAGTCTCACCAAAGACGTCGCGCTGGCGCTGCTCGGCAACACGCTTCCGACCGGCAGTATCCTGGTCGTGCTGATTACCGTCCTGGGGCCGATTTCCGGTGCTCATTTCAATCCCGCAGTAACGATGGTCTTCGTGATGAAGCGCGAGTTGCCGGTCCGGGAGGCGGCGATCTATGTCGTTGCGCAGATCGCGGGCGGCATCGCCGGTACCATGATTGCCCATGGGATGTTCGATCTGCCGTTGCTGCAGGTTTCGTTAAAGGCGCGCAGCGGTGGCGCGCAATGGTTCTCGGAAGTCATCGCGGCGTTCGGGTTGATCGCCACCATCCTAGGCGGGTTGCGTTTCGCCAGAGGATCGGTGCCGATGCTCGTCGGACTCTACATTACCGCGGCATACTGGTTCACTGCATCGACATCGTTCGCCAATCCGGCAGTGGCGATCGCACGGGCATTGAGCAATACGTTTTCCGGCATTCGCCCGCTGGACCTGCCGGGTTTCATCGCCGCCGAACTGGCCGGTGCGTTGGTCGCGCTGGCATTGATGACATGGCTGCTGCGGGACGGTAAGACGACGGCCATGGACGAGAAGGCACGGGTATGACCGTCACCATCTACCACAATCCGGCTTGCGGCACCTCGCGCAACACCCTGGCGATGATCCGGCAGAGTGGCGAGGAGCCGGTGGTGATCGAATATCTGACACAGCCACCGAGCCGGGAGCGGCTGCTTCAGCTGATCGCCGCGATGGGAATTTCGGTGCGGGCGCTGCTCCGCGAGAAAGGCACGCCCTATGCGGAACTCGGGCTCGGCGATCCGACATTGAGCGACGACAAGCTGATCGATGCCATGCTGGCGCATCCGATCCTGATCAACCGTCCGATCGTGGAAACGCCGAAAGGCACCCGGTTGTGCCGGCCGTCGGAAGCGGTGCTGGATCTGCTCGACAATCCGATCGACTCTTTCGTGAAGGAAGATGGCGAGATCGTCGCGGTCAGGCGATAGGCAAGGCCATTTGGTTTTCGGCATCGGGCGGATGCAACCCAGCTTGTAACGGCTTCCCGCGTCGGGCAGTCTCCCTGTATTGAGGGGATTGGCGATGCAGCGACGTGGATTCATGATCGGGGTTGGCGTCGCCGCCGTCTGGCCGTTCGGCGCGGCGGCCCAGCAGATGCCGGTCATCGGATATCTCGGCGCCACATCGCGCGACAAGGATCAGCGCTTTCTCGTCGCATTCCGCGAAGGTCTCAAGGACGTGGGCCTTGTCGAAGGCGACAATGTCATGGTGGAGTATCGCTGGGCGGAGGGACACTATGACCGCCTGAGCGGCATGGCGGCCGATCTGGTCGCGCGGCGGGTTGCAGTGATCTTCGCACCGGCCAGCACGCCTGCGGCGCTTGCGGCAAAGAAGTCCACCTCGACCGTTCCGGTGGTGTTTACGGTCGGCTCGGATCCGGTTGCCGCGGGGCTTGTCGACAGCCTGTCGCGGCCGAGCGGCAACGTCACCGGCATTTCCATTTTGGTCAGCGTGCTTTCGGCAAAGCGGTTGGAACTCCTGAAGGCGCTTGTCCCGGGCAACGGCCTCATCGAGGTTTTGATGAATCCCAAGAGCGTGAATGCTTGGCCCGATCTGAAGGAGACGCAGGCGGCAGCGCAAGCGCTCGGCCTGGAGCTTGCGGTGCGGGAAGCCAGCACGGAGAGCGAAATCGATGCGGCTTTTGCCGGCTTTGACCGCCAGCGCAGCAGGGCAATGTTTCTGATCGCCGATGGGTTCTTTCGCAACCAGTCCCAGCAACTCATCGAACTTGCCGCCCGCCGTGCCATCCCCGTCAGCTATCCCTGGCCGGAGTTCGCCGAGGCCGGTGGACTGATGTGCTACGGGGCCAGCAACGCCGACGCGTGGCGGCAGGGCGGTGCCTATGTCGGCCGGATCATCAAGGGCACCAAGCCTGCCGATCTACCGGTGGTGCAGTCGACCAGACTGGAACTGGTCATCAACCGCAAGACAGCGAACATGCTCGGCTTGGAAATCCCTCCCATGCTGCTGACGCTCGCCGACAAGGTGGTCGAATGAGCCGATCCCGCGGCTAATTGCGGGGCAGGGAGGTCGTCTGCGGCGCAGCGGCGCCCCCCTTCTTCGGCTTGAGCGTGCCGGCATAGAACGACAGGCCGGCGACGACGAACAGGCAAACCAGATACACCGCGTAGGATTGCGGCGGCGTGATCGACCAGCGGACAAATCCTCGGATCGCAGCGCCAGCGCCGGTTTTTTCTGTCATGCCGGTGTTTTGCGCGAAACCGGTCGGAATTGGAAGCTGTTTGTCGGTGGCGTCAGCCTGTCTTCGCGCGCATCGTATAAAGCAACAGCGCCAGCAATGACGCCACCGTCAACACGATGCCGAGCCCGGTCATCGCGTCGTGCGCGACGGTGGCCGCGAGCCAGACGCCGACCGCGGCCCCCATCATCTGCCAGAATCCCAGCAGCGCCGACGCCGCGCCGGCCTTCGCGCCGAATGGCGACAGCGTCTGCGCGGTGCCGAGCGGATTGACGATGCCCATGCCCAGCAGGAACAGCGACATTGCGCCGAGGAACGGCAGAAACGTGCTGTTGACCAGCGCCGTCAGCAGGATCGCCATGCTGCCGGCCGCGGCGAGCAGCAGTCCGCTGCGGATGGCGCGGTCGAGCCCGAAACGCGGCGCCAGTTTGGTGGCCAGCATCCCGGCGCCGAAAACGATCAGCACGGTGCCGGCGAAGAACAGGCCGAGCGCGATCGGGGTGAAATGCATGCCCTCGATCAGAATTCGTGGTGCCGCCGAAAACATCGAGAACAGGCCGCCCATGATGAGGCTGACGGTGGCGGCCGGCACCAGGAAGCGGCGATCCGCGGATAGTCCGATGTAGGTTCGGGCAATGGCCAGCGGGTTGATTGGCGTGCGCGTGGAGCGGTGGGTTTCGCCGAGCACGGCAGCGAACGCCGCGGCGGACAGCGCAGCAAAGATGCCGACAAAGACGAATTCCGCCCGCCAGCCGAAATAATGATCGAGGGCGCCGCCAAGCAGCGGTGAGAAGCCGGGGGCAGCGGCCATTGCGATCATGATCAGCGCCATCGCGCGCCCGAGCGCCGCGCCGCTGAACAGGTCGCGGGCAATGGCGCGCGACAGCACCGACGTCGAACAGGCGCCGGCAGCCTGAATGACGCGGCCGATCAACAGTCCGGGCAGGTCGGTGGCGAGACCGCACCAGATGCTGCCGGCGATGAACACGACAAACCCCGCCAGCACCGGCAGACGCCGGCCGTAGCGATCCGAGATCGGCCCCACCGCGAGCTGCCCCA
>Ga0209758_1003386_pt1 | contig 14587 bp, 13 predicted proteins | sample AraplaMF_Col_mMF_FD_184258 | JGI IMG/M metagenome (GOLD analysis project Ga0209758, IMG submission 184258) | Arabidopsis root microbial communities from the University of North Carolina, USA - plate scrape MF_Col_mMF (SPAdes) (version 2) | ecosystem: Host-associated > Plants > Roots > Endosphere... | reverse complement strand
TCGCCCGGAACACGGTCGTCGCGCTGCGCTACGCATGGCTCCGCGCGCCGCCCTCTCACCTTACCAACCTCACTCAAGCCAATCGAATGGTCTTGACTCACAAATCCCCATATGAGGGTGGGCAAAGGCGCTCTTGCGCCGTGCCCGCCATTCAGAGGTTGTGGGCACGCTTTCGCTCTGCCCGAGACCTGCACCCACCTGACCGCGTGCCGCTGGGCTACCGCCGTCGATCGCTTTTCTGCTTCCTGAACCGCACGCTCGCACCATCAGGCATCCGTGTCGCGACGAAGCCCGCGGCGAGGCAGGCTTCGCGCTGCGGCATCTGGATGTCGGGGCTGCGCAGGCTGTCCCACCACGAGGCACGGTTGGCGGCGCGCGGCAGGGCCGCGCCGATGATCTCCTCGATCTGCTCGAAGCTCAGCACCAGCTCGTCCTGCTTCTGCCGCATCAGATAGTCGCGCAACGCGTCGTAGTCGTTCACAATTGTCCTCTCGTCCCAAAGCGGATCCGCTCACACGGGGTCTGCACAAAACCGTGAGCTGCGTAAACCGATTCTTAACTCACTACGGCAGCGCCGTCCCGCCTTAAACATCGCGCAAGCTTTCGGGCGCATCCAATTGTGTCGGGAGCAAGAGATGCTATCTGGATGGCGCGACGCCATGGGCCGCCGGCCGTGGCGGATTTCGGCGAAACTGCTGATCATCTCGTCCGTCGTGACGGTGATCGGCTTTTCCGCCATTTGCGTCAACGTGATGCTCGACATGCGCCGGGGCGAGGAGGCGCTCGCCCGCCAGACGCTGGAGAACCTCGCGACCACCATCCAGTCCGACGTCAGCCGCAACGTCGAGATCTACGATTTGTCGCTGAAGGCGGTCGCCAGCAACATGCTGCTGCCCGAGCTCGCGACGGTGTCGAAGTCGATCCGTCACCTGATCCTGTTCGACCATGCGACGACGGCCAGGCATTTCGGCGCCATCCAGGTGTTCGATGCCGAGGGCCGGCTGACCATCGACGCCTCCACGCTCGATCCCCTTCCCGAGAACCGGAGCGAGGAGGATTACTTCAGGGTTCATCGCGACAATCCCGACATCGGGCTGTTCATCAGCCGCCCCATGCTGTTTCGCGGCGCTTACGCGATCGTGCTGAGCCGGCGCATCAGCGACACCGACGGCGGGTTCCTCGGCGTCGTCGCCGGCTCGATCCGCTTCAGCTATTTCCACGAATTCTTCGAGCAGCTGAAACTCGATCCCGAAGACACCATCACCATCCTCAAGCGCGACCGCACCATCATGATGCGGCGGCCGTTCGATCTCGACGTCATCGGCACCAACCTGAACGATCGCCGGAGCTGGAAGGCCGACAATCTCCGAATCGGCGCCGCCTATTCGGGACAGGGCCCGGTCGACCCGACGCCGCGGCTCTATGTCCGCAGCGGCGACAGCGGACCGCTGTTCGTGGTGGCGGGCAAACCCCTGGCCGCCGTATTCGCGCTCTGGCAGAAGGAGGCGTTCCGCATCGGCGCCGTGGTGCTGGCGCTCGCGCTGTTCGTGCTGGGATCGACGCTCGTGCTGGCGCGCGAGATCGTCCGGCGCGCCGAGGCCGAGGGCAAGCTGGAGGAGATGGCGACGACCGACGCGCTCACCGGCCTGAAGAACCGCCGCAAGTTCGATTCCGTCATCGACGTCGAATGGCGGCGCGCCATGCGCCAGAAGACGCCGATCGCGCTGGTGATGATCGATGCCGATCACTTCAAGGCCTACAACGACACGTTCGGTCATCAGGCAGGGGACCAGGTGCTGGTCGGCATCGCCATTTGCATTTCCGATTCGGTGAGCCGGGCCGGCGACTGTGCCGCGCGCTACGGCGGCGAGGAATTCGCCGTGCTGCTGCCGAACACATCGCCCACCGACGCCTTCAAGGTCGCCGAGGCGATCCGGACCAAGGTGCAGGGCTGGTCCGATGAGCAGGTTATTTTGACAGTGTCCTGCGGCGTCGCCAGCCTGATTCCCACCGCCGGCATGGACTGGTCGATCCTGGTCGCCGCCGCCGACAAGGCGCTCTACGCCGCGAAAGCTGGCGGCCGCAACCAGTCGGTCATTGCGAGCCTGCCGCAGCTGTCGCTGGTGGCGTGAGCTGCGCCGTCGTCACCTGACGCGACGCAATCCGCCACATCACTGGTGTCGTCCCTGCGAACGCATGCGAACACAGGGATGACAGCGGAGTTTGCGGCCCGGCTATCGCCGGATACTTACTGCCCCAGATACTTCTTCATCTCCGCGATCAAGCCGTCACGCAGCTCCGGCCGCTTCAGGCCGTAGGCGATGTTGGCGCGCAGGAAGCCGGGCTTGGAGCCGCAATCGTGGCGCTCGCCCTCGAACTCGACGCCGTAGAACTTCTGCGATCTGGCAAGGCCGATCATGGCGTCGGTGAGCTGGATCTCGCCGCCGGCGCCGCGCTCCTGCGTCTCCAGAATTTTGAAGATCTCCGGCTGCAGGATGTAGCGGCCGGTGATGGAGAGGTTGGAGGGCGCGGTGCCCTTGGCCGGCTTCTCGACCATGCCGTCGACCTCGAACATCTTGCCGCTGCGTTTTCCGACGCCGCAGATGCCGTATTGATGCGTGAGATGGTCCGGCACCGCCTCGACCGCGACCAGATTGGATTTCTCGCCGAGCGATGATGCCATCTCGATCATCTGCTTGAGGCAGCCGGGCGTGTTGAGCACGAGTTCGTCGGGCAGCACGACGGCGAACGGCTCGTTGCCGACGATGTCGCGTGCGCACCAGACCGCGTGACCGAGGCCGAGCGGCGCCTGCTGGCGCGTGAAGCTGACGGCGCCCGCTTCGGGCTGGTTCTGCGCCAGGATGTCCTGCTCGGTCTTCTTGCCGCGCGCCGCAAGCGTCGCGTCGAGCTCGTACATCCGGTCGAAATGATCTTCGATGACGTTCTTGTTGCGGCCGGTGACGAAGACGAAGTGCTCGATGCCTGCCTCCCTCGCCTCGTCATAGACGTACTGGATCAGCGGCTTGTCGACGATGGTCAGCATTTCCTTCGGCATCGCCTTGGTGGCGGGCAGGACACGGGTGCCGAGACCGGCGACGGGGAATACGGCTTTGCGAATTTTCATGTGATTGATCGAATACCTGAGAGCACATGGGAACGGCGCTGGGAACGCAGCAATGGCATCTTGCTAACCTGTTTGCAGCCGCCAACAAAGGCGGATGTGGGGCCTCACCCGCGCAGAGTTAAGAAAAAGGCCGCCACCAAAATTTCACCTTTGTTAAGCTATTGGCAACCGTAACCAGGCCTCCTGATGGCGGATTTTTGAAAAGCCCGACGGGTGGAACATGATGCGATCGGTGGCAGGGCAGGCAAGACGGACGGTATCCGCGACCGGCGCGATGATGGTTGCGGCCGCTTTGCTGCTGCCTGCCGGCGCGCACGCTCAGGCGCAGAACGGCCTGTCCAACCTGTTCGGCGGCATCTTCTCCGGCCCCAACGCGGCGCCATCGCAAGCCCCGCCGGGACCCGGCGGCGGGCAAACGGGAGCATTGCCCTGGAGCGGCGAGGACGGCGCCTCCGGCCATCCCTTGATGACGGCCGCGGCGATCCGCGAGGCCGCCGGCAATTTCAACAATTGCGTCGCCGGCATGTGGCCCGATGCCGCACGGCGCGGCGTGACGCAGGAAAACTTTCAGCGCTTCACGGCCGGCCTCAGCCCCGATCTGCGCATCATGGACCTCATGGATTCGCAGCCCGAGTTCACCAAATCGATCTGGGACTATCTCGACATCCTCGTGAACGACAACCGCCTCGCCAAGGGCCGCGAGATCCTCGCCAAATACAAGGCGCAGTTCGACGCCACCGAGAAGGCGACCGGCGTCGATCGCTACACCATCGCCTCGATCTGGGGCATCGAGTCCAACTACTCGACGCAGATGGGCGATCGCAGCGTGCTGCAATCGACCGCGACTCTGGCCTGCATCGGCCGCCGCCAGGCCTATTTCAAGGACGAGTTCCTGTCGGCGCTGGAGATCCTCAACCGCGGCGATCTCAGGCCGGAGCAGATGCGCGGCTCCTGGGCCGGCGCCTTCGGTCCGACCCAGTTCATGCCGACCGCGTTCAAGCGCTTTGCCATCGATGGCGACGGTGACGGACGGCGCGACGTCGTCGACAATCCCAGCGATCTGATCGCCTCGACGGCCAACAATCTGAAGAAGGACGGCTGGCAGGCCGGCCAGACCTGGGGCTTCGAGGTCGTGGTGCCCCAAGGCTTCAACTACATGCTGGCCGACCGCGCCAAGGCGATGCCGATCGCGCAATGGGAGAAGCTCGGGCTGAAGCGGGCGACGGGCCAGCCGTTCCCGCATCCGGGCGAGAAGGCCTATCTGCTGGCGCCGGCGGGCGCGCAGGGGCCCGGCTTCCTGATGCTGCAGAACTACCGCGTCATCATGAAGTACAACCCGGCCGAGGCCTATGCGCTGGCGATCGGCCATTTCGCCGACCGCCTGCGTGGCGGGCAGCCCTTCGTGCAGCCCTGGCCGCGCCAGGAGCGCGAGCTGTCGCGCACCGAGCGGCTGGAGCTGCAGCAGCTGCTGGCCCAGCGCGGCCTCTACAAGGGCACCCCGGACGGCCAGTTCGGCGGCCAGACCAGGGAGGCGCTGCGCAACTTCCAGGCCTCGATCGGGGTGCCCGCCGACGGATTCGCCTCCTCCGACGTGCTGGATCGGCTGCGCGGACGGTAAAATCGCCCCGAAAGTAACCCTGAACAGGGATTTCGCCCGCCGAGCTTGACGCAGGCGGCTGTTCCCCGATGTATGGGGCAAGAATCTGCAACGGAATTTGCCCGTTTGGCGCCCGATTCCGTTACTATATTAAGTCACTCCCGATCCCCATTGCGCGTGCCCGAGATCGCATGTCGAAGAAGTCCCTGTTCAAGGCACTGACCGAGACCGGCCCGTTGATCGCGCTGGGGACGGCGCTTGCGATCCTGGTGTCGGTCGCGGGGCCTGCCTCGGCGCAGTTCTTCAACTTCCCCGGCTTCGGCGGTCCGCCGCAGCGTTCGGCGCCGCCACCACAACGGGGTGGAGGCGGCGGCTGGTTCGGCGGCGACTTCTTTACACCGTTCCAGCAGCAGCAGCAGCAGGCGCCGCGGCAGGATTTTTCGCGCGCCCCGGCGCCGGCCAAGCGCGACACCATTCCCGAGAAGAACGTGCTGGTGCTCGGCGATGCCATGGCCGACTGGCTCGCTTACGGCCTGGAAGACGCCTATGCCGAGCAGCCCGACATGGGCGTGATCCGCAAGCACAAGACCGTTTCCGGACTGATCAAGTACCAGCCGAAGGGTGAGCCCTCGGATTGGGCGGCGGCGGCAAGAGGCATCCTCGAGACCGAAAAGCCCGACGTCATCGTCGTCATGCTCGGTCTCAACGACCGCGCCGCGATCCGCGAGCCTGTGGCGGAGAAGGCTACGGACAAGGACAAGGACAGGAAGAACGACAAGGGCGCGCGCGGCAAGCCACCGGCAAAGCCCGGCGAGACCAAGCCCGGCACCGACACGGCTGCCAAGCCCGACGACAAGCCTGCCGATGCCGACCTGCCGCAGGACGACGCCGACAACGCCGACACGCCTGCGGCCGCGCCGGAAAAGACGGCGCGCAATCCGAACGGCCTCTACGAATTCCGCGACGAGCGCTGGATCGAGCTCTATGGCAAGAAGATCGAGGAGCTCGCGGCCGTCCTCAAATCCAAGGGCGTGCCGGTGCTCTGGGTCGGCCTGCCCGCGGTTCGCGGACCCAAGGGCACCGCGGATACGCTGTTCCTGGACTCGCTCTATCGCGAGGGCGCGGCCAAGGCCGGCATCACCTATGTCGACGTCTGGGACGGCTTTGTCGACGAGGCCGGCCGCTTCCTGCAGAAGGGCCCGGACTTCGAAGGCCAGATCCGCCAGCTGCGCAGCTCTGACGGCGTCTATTTCACCAAGGCCGGCGCGCGCAAGCTCGCGCATTATGTCGAGCGCGAGATCACGCGCCTGTTGGCAGGACGCTCCGGCCCGATCGCGCTGCCGAGCGAGCCGGCGACCCCCGACACCAGCGCCGAGCCCGGCAAGCCCGCGCCGCGGCCGCTGGCGGGGCCGATCGTGCCGCTGGTCGCGGCCTCGATCTCGACCGACCAATTGCTGGGCGGCCCGGGCTCGCGTCCCGCCGCCGTCGATGCGCTCGCTGCGAGGACGATGGTGAAGGGCGAGCCGCTGGCGGCGCCGGCCGGCCGCGCCGACGATTATGCCTGGCCGCGCCGCGAAGTCGGCCGCGAGCAGGCCAAGGGCGATACGCCGATGGCCGCGACGACGCCTGAGGGCAACGCCGCCAATCCCAACGCGCCGGGAGCCGCCGCCGCGATCGCGCCGCCGAAACTGGCACCGAAGAAGCCGCCGGTGCCATCGCAGCAGCCGGCACAGGCGACGCCCGCGTTCCGCGATTTCTTCGGCTTCGGCTCGCCGCAGCCAGCGCCGCCGCGTCAACTGGCGCCGGCGCCCGGGCCGCGCAATCCGAATCCCAATCCGGGGATCCCGCGTCCGCCGGGCAACGTCGGTCGCTCCGCCGAGATGTTCCGGTAATTCTTCGCTGATGATTTGAGATGTCATTCCGGGGCGCGCGCAGCGCGAACTATGATGCGCAATTGCGCATCTGAGAATCCATCGTGCCACCAGCAATGTCGAAAAATGGATTCCGGGGCTCGCCAAGAGGCGCGCCCCGGAATGACGGCGCGACAACGAGCCGTTAATAGCGCCAGCGCGGCGGCGGACGGCGGGCGGGGCGCGACATCAGCAGCGCCAGCGCAAAGCCGATGCCGCCGGCCACCATCAGGGCGCCGAGCGGATTGTCCTGCACCTTCTTCGACAGCGCCTGCGTGCCGTCGCGGAAGGTGTCGCCGCTGTTCTCATAGGCGTCCTTGGCGTAGCTCGTCGCGGTGTCGGCGGCATCGCGCACGGCATCCTTGGCCTGGCCGTAGAGATTCTGCACCGTGCCCGCAGCCTCGCGCGCCTTGCCCGATGCCTGTGTCTTGGCATCGCCTGCCATGTCTCCGATCGCGCCTTCCGCGCGTCCGGCATATTCCTTGGCCGATCCAACAATCCGATCCGTGTCCATGATGCTCCTCCTCGGGGGTCAGCCCAAGTAACCGATCAGGAGCAGCGCAGTTCCAAACGATGACGAAAGTGTTGCCCGGATGGCTATAAAATCAACCCGCCATCGACGACCAAAGTCTGGCCGATGATGTAGGACGACAACGGCGAGGCCAGGAACAGCGCCGCGCCCGCCATATCGGCCGGCGTGCCCAATCGCCGCAGCGGGATGCGCGCGAGCGCGCCTTCGAGCCGCTTCGGATTGTCGGTCGTCACCTTCGTCATCTTGGTGTCGACGAGCCCGGGTGCGATGCCGTTGACGCGGATGCCGTCTTCGGCCCAGGCCTCGCCCAGCGTTCGCGTCAATCCGACCGCGCCGGTCTTCGACGCGTTATAGGCGGGATTGCCCATGGTGGAATGATAGGCCGCGGTCGATGACACCATGATCAGCGTGCCCTTGGCATCCCGCAACATGGAATGAAACCGCGTCGCACAGGCCATCAGGCTCATCAGGTTGACTTCGACCACCTTGCGGAAGCCACTCATCTCGAATTCGCCGCGGCGATAGAGCACCGCGCCTTGCGCCAGCACGAGCACGTCGAGCCGGTCGAAGGACGGCTTGAACGCCTCGATCGCACCGGGGTTGCTGACGTCGAGCTGCGCGTAGGAAAGACCCGTGAGATCGGAGCCTTCTTCGGCTGAATATTCCGTTGCACGAGCCCGCGTGCCGCACACCGCGACCTGCGCGCCCCGCGTGCGAAAAGCCTGCGCGATGCCGTTGCCGATCCCGCTCGAGCCGCCGACGACCAGCACCTGCTTGCTTGAGAAATCGAGCTCGTCCGCCATCGCGGCCTCCCTTTCGTCTTGCTTGTTTGACCTGTCTGCGGATCGATGCCAGCCTTGTCAATCATAACAAGAACAAGCAGCGTTCCGAGGAAACAAACATGTCCGGGTTCAAAGAGCTCAGCCGGTCCGTCAAGGGCCTGACCGTTCTCGTCACCGGCGCGGCCAGCGGCATGGGGCGCGCCACCGCGCACGTGTTCGCAAGCGAGGGCGCCAACGTCGCCGTCACCGATTACGACGCGCAGGGCGCGCAGGCGGTGGCCGAGGAGATCGCCGCGAGCGGTGGCGCCGGAAAAGCGTGGAAGCTCGACGTTGCCGACGGTGGCGAGATCAGGCGTGTGGTGAATGAGGTCGCCGCGCATTTCGGCGGGCTCGACATCATCGTCAACAATGCCGGCATCTCCGTGCGGGTTGCGATCGACGATGAGAGCTATGAGGACGCCTGGACCAAGGCTATCGCCGTGATGCTCACCGCGCATCCGCGCATCATCCGCGCCGCGCTGCCGCATTTGCGCAAGTCGAAGTGCCCGCGCATCGTCAACATCGCCTCGACCGAGGCGCTCGGCGCCACCGCATTGCACAGCCCCTATTCGGCGGCGAAGGGCGGCGTCGCCAGCCTGACCCGCTCGCTCGCCGTGGAGCTCGGCCGCGAGGGCATCACCGTCAACTGCATCTGCCCGGGCCCGATCCGCACTGGGATCACCGACCGCATCCCGGAGGAGCACAAGACGATCTACGCCAAGCGCCGCACCGCACTCGGCCGTTACGGCGATCCCGAGGAGGTCGCGCATATGACCTTGAGCCTGTGCCTGCCGGCGGCGTCCTTCCTCACCGGCGCGGTGATCCCGGTCGACGGCGGGCTGATGGCACGGAACGCGTGAGAGGCATGCGCGCCGCGCGTTGACAAGTGCGAGCGCGGGAGTAGCTTTTTCGCCGACAGAGCGGGACCAACCGCTCGCGACACGCGGGAGAGAACGTCATGACGATCGCCATCCGGCAGCTCCAGAAGCATTTTGTCGGCGAGGTGTCCGGCCTCGATCTGCGCAAGCCGCTCACACCGGATGAGGCGCGCGAGGTCGAGGCCGCCATGGACAAATACGCAGTGCTGGTGTTCCACGACCAGGACATCACCGACGAGCAGCAGATGGCCTTCGCCCTGAACTTCGGCCAGCGCGAGGACGCCCGCGGCGGCAACATCACCAAGGCCGATGAATACCGCCTCACCTCGGGCCTGAACGACGTCTCCAACCTCGGCAAGGACAGCAAGCCGCTGCCGAAGGACAGCCGCGCCAATCTGTTCAACCTCGGCAATTGCCTGTGGCACTCCGACAGCTCGTTCCGCCCGATCCCGGCAAAGTTCTCGCTGCTGTCGGCGCGCGTGGTGAACCCGAAGGGCGGCAACACCGAGTTCGCCGACATGCGCGCCGCCTATGACGCGCTCGATGACGAGACCAAGGCGGAGATCGAGGACCTCGTCTGCGAGCATTCGCTGATGTATTCGCGGGGATCGCTCGGCTTCACCGAATACACCGACGAGGAGAAGGAGATGTTCAAGCCGGTGCTGCAGCGGCTGGTGCGGACCCATCCCGTGCATCGGCGCAAGTCGCTGTATCTGTCGTCGCACGCCGGCAAGATCGTCGGCATGAGCGTGCCTGAAGGCCGCTTGCTGCTGCGCGATCTCAACGAGCACGCGACGCAAGCAGAATTCGTCTACGTCCACAAATGGAAGCTGCATGACCTCGTGATGTGGGACAACCGCCAGACCATGCATCGCGTCCGCCGCTACGACCAGTCGCAGCCCCGCGACATGCGCCGTGCGACGGTGGCGGGGACGGAGCCGACGGTGCAGCAGCAGGCGGCGGAGTAGGCACGCCACACTCGGCTGTCGTCCCGGACAAGCGAAGCTCTTGGCAACGCGTAGCGTTGTCGAGAGCGGAGCGCAGATCCGGGATCCATAACCACAGGATGGTGTGTGGCGAAGACTCGTGGTGAACCGCCGTGCGTCACACCCCTTCCTGGGAGTATGGGTCCCGGATCTGCGCGCGCTTGGGGCGCGCTTGTCCGGGACGACACCGCGAGTGGAGCGCTAGCCTCTGAACAGATTACGCGTGTCCCGCCTCGTTGGAGAGCATGCCGGGATCGATGCCGATCTTCTGCAAAGCGCGGTTGTATTTGTCGTCGACGTCGTCGCCGAAGATCAAATCCGCATCCGCATCGCAATGCAGCCAGCCGTTGCTCTGGATCTCGGTCTCGAGCTGGCCGGGCGCCCAGCCGGCATAGCCGAGCGCGAGAATGGCGTGCTTGGGGCCGGAGCCGCTGGCGATGGCGCGCAGGATGTCGACGGTCGCCGTGAGGCAGACGCCGTCGTCGATCCGCAGCGTCGCGTTCTCGATATAGAAGTCGCTGGAATGCAGCACGAAGCCGCGGCCGGTATCGACCGGGCCGCCACGCAGCACCTTCATGCTTTCGGCATTCTCCGGCAGCTTGATGTGCTCGCCCTTCTTGATGATGCCGAGCTGCTGCAACAGCTCGGGGAAGTCGATGCTGCCGGCCGGGTGGTTCACGATGATGCCCATCGCCCCCTCCGCCGAATGGGCGCAGAGATAGATCACCGAGCGCTCGAAACGGGAATCGCCCATCACGGGCATCGCGATCAGCAGCCGGCCGTCGAGATAACCGGCCGAATTGGGAAGCGCCGGACCCGCGCTGCGGGTGCTTTCGCCCGTTCTCTTTCCTGTGGGAGCCATCGGTGAAGCACTCCGGTTTCAATTCCTATCCTGATGTCGGCCCGGGCCGCTGTCAAATCAAGGCTTGCGCAGATGCGATACAGATGCATCCATCACAAGCAATTCAATGGTTTGCCCCGGGGCGACCCTGTAAAGACGTGCCATGCTCACGAGAGTTCCCCTGCGTGCGGCGATTGGCGTCGCGACAACCCTGCTTGCGTCGTCGCTGGCCATCGCAGCACGCGCCGATGACGCTTCGCCGTGGCAGCGCGACGGACATTCCGCGGTGCGGCTGTTGGCGGGATCGCGCAGCGGCGCCGTCCTGCTCGGCGGTATCGCCTTCCAGCTCCAGCATGGGTGGAAGACCTACTGGCGTACCCCCGGCGATTCCGGCGTTCCGCCGCGGTTCGACTTCTCGAAATCGGACAATGTCGAGGCGGTGACAGTGATGTGGCCGGCACCGCTGAAATTCGACGACGGCGCCGGCGGCCATTCAATCGGCTATCACGACCAGATCGTGCTGCCCTTGCGTATCGTCGCCAAGGCGGCCGACAAGCCCGTGACCTTGCGTGCCGAGATCAATTACGCCGTGTGCGAGAAGCTCTGCATTCCGGTCGAGGCCAAGGCCGAGCTCGGCTTCAACAGCGTCGCCTCGACCGAGGACGCCAATTTGCGTGCCGCGCTCGACACCGTGCCCAAGCCCGCCAATATCGGCGATCCCAATCCGCTCACCATCCGCGACGTCAAGCGCGACGGGCCCAAGAACGTGGTCGTCGACGTGGTCACGCCTGACAGCCGCAACGTCAATCTGTTCGTGGAAGGCCCGACGCCCGAATGGGCGTTGCCGATTCCGGAGCCGGTCAAAGAAAGCCCGGCCGGCGTGAAGCGCTTTTCGTTCGAGCTCGACGGCCTGCCGCCGGGCGCCAAGCCGGAGGGTGCGGCGCTGAAATTCACGCTGGTCGGGCCGGAGAAATCGTACGAGTTCAATACGAACTTGGAGTGAGTTGCGCTGCCGACGCTCCACATTCAGCTGTCGTCCCGGACAAGCGAAGCGCAGATCCGGGACCCATAGCTCCAGGGAGTGGTTTGGCGAAGGCTCGTGGTTGCCAGCGCGCGTCGAAACCTCTCCCTGGGGTTATGGATCCCGGATCTGCGCGCGCTTGAGGCGCTTGTCCGGGATGACACCGAGAATGGAACGCCACCCAACCCAATCTTAACGAATGGTTGCTAATCCCTCACCTGCCACAGCATGCCGGGCGACCTGAGGGATCTTCGAATTGGCCGTGATGGATGCAGAACCCGCAACGACCGGACCGGCCGGGCTGATCGCGCGGCTGCGGGCCAGGCTGACGGGCGGGCCCAGCGAGGCCTCGCTGACGCGGCGGCTCGCCGGCACCATCTTCGTCATCCGCGTCATCAGCGCCGGGCTCGCTTATGTCTCGCAGGTGCTGCTGGCGCGCTGGATGGGCACATCCGATTACGGCGTCTATGTCTATGTCTGGACCTGGGTGCTGCTGCTCGGCAGCATGATGGATTTCGGCATCTCGGCCTCGGCACAGAAGATCATTCCGGAATATCGCGCCAGCGGCGAGCAGACGCTGCTCCGCGGCTTTCTCTCCGGCAGCCGCTGGCTGACTTTTGCCGTGTCGACGCTGGTGTCGCTCGGCCTCGCCGGCATCGTCAGGCTGCTGTCGCCCTGGATCGAGCCGGCGGAGGAGCTGCCGCTCTATATCGGCTGCATGACTCTCCCCGCCTTCGTGGTCGCCAACACCCAGGACGGCATCGCGCGCTCGCATGACTGGATGCAGCTCGGCCTGATGCCGCAATTCATCATCCGCCAGGCGCTGATCATCGGCTTCACGGGCGCGGCCTTCCTGCTCGGCTACCATCTCGGCGCCGTCGCCGCGATGGCCGCAAGCGCAGGGGCGGTGTGGATCGCGATGACCGGACAGATGCTGGTGCTGAACCGCAAGCTCGCCGATCACATCGAGCCCGGTCCCAGCGCTTACGACATCCGCGGCTGGCTCGCCGTCTCGTTGCCGATCCTCCTGGTCGAGAGCTTCTATTTGCTGCTGTCCTATACCGACGTGCTGGTGCTGCAGCAGTTCCGTCCCTCCGACGAGGTCGGCGTCTACTTTGCGGTGGTGAAGACGCTGGCGCTGGTCTCGTTCATCCACTACGCGATGTCGGCGACGACGGCGCATCGCTTCGCCGAATACAACGCAAGCGGCGACAAGGCGCGGCTGTCGGCCTATGTGGCGCATGCGATCAACTGGACGTTCTGGCCGTCGCTGGCGGCGACCATCATGCTGCTCGCGCTCGGCAAGCCGCTGCTCTGGTTGTTCGGGCCGCAATTCGTCGTCGGCTACGACATCATGTTCGTCGCCGCGATCGGGCTCGTGGTGCGCGCCGCGATCGGGCCGGTCGAGCGGCTACTCAACATGCTCGGTCAGCAGAAGATCTGCGCGCTCGCTTACGCGCTGGCCTTCGTGATGAACGTCGTGCTCTGCATCGCGCTGGTACCGCGCTATGGCGGCCACGGCGCCGCCGCCGCGACCTCGATCTCCCTCACCTTCGAGACGGTGCTGTTGTTCTGGATCGTACGGCAACGCCTTGGCCTGCACGTGCTGGCGTTCGGCAAATAGGGCGCTGCGCGCCTCGATGCTCAGTGGTTTCGGGGGAACGGCACTGTCAGCGCACGCGCGCAAACGAGGCAAAACGCCTCCGCTTCTTCAACCTGGTGCAAAATTCTTCTTATTCTGCCCAGACGGTTGCGCATTGGGGAAACTTTATTCTACGTCGTATTGCCTAACCGACGAGATCAACCTAAGATTCCATGACATGTTCGATCCACTCTACGTCGCCTCTGGATTCGGCGTCGGCCTGCTTGTCGGGATGACCGGCGTCGGCGGCGGCTCGTTGATGACGCCGCTCTTGATCCTGCTGTTCGGTGTTCATCCCGCCACCGCGGTCGGAACCGACCTGCTCTATGCCGCCGCGACCAAGACCGGCGGCAGCTTGGTGCATGGCTGGTCGCGCAGCGTGCACTGGCCGGCGGTGCTGCGGCTCGCCTGCGGTAGCATTCCAGCGAGCGCGCTGACGCTGCTGGTGCTGTGGAAGCTCGACCTCAAAAGCGATTCCGAGCGCAGCTTGGTCAATCTGGTGCTGTGCTTCGCGCTGCTGCTGACCGCGACCTCGCTGATCTTCCGCAAGTCGATCATGGAGCGCTATCGCAGCCGGCTGGAGCGCGTCGACGATCGCACCACTGCGATTGCGACCGTCGTGACCGGCATCGTCCTCGGCGTGCTGGTTTCGATCTCGTCGGTCGGCGCGGGTGCGGTCGGCGTCACCGTGCTGCTGCTGCTATATCCGCGCCTGCCGATGGTGACCATCGTCGGCTCCGATATCGCCCATGCAGTGCCGCTGACGCTGGTCGCCGGCATGGGGCACTGGGCGCTCGGCGACGTGGATTGGGCCTTGATGGGCGTGCTGCTGGTGGGCTCGCTGCCCGGCATCATCGTCGGCAGCTACAGTGCGACGCGCGTGCCCGAGACGGTGTTGCGGCTGACGCTTGCCTGCGTGCTGTTCGTCGTCGCCGGCAAGATCATGTTTGCGGAGCTGCACCTGTCCTCGGCGTTCGTGACGGCGTTGGCGTGGACGCATTAGGCCCGCCCGGGCGACAGAATCGTAGGGTGGGCAAAGCGTAAGCGTGCCCACCACTTGTCGCAATCACAGAAAGATGGTGGGCACGGCGCTGACGCGCCTTTGCCCACCCTACGAGGCTGTGAATCTTTTGTACCGGGCGTCGGGCGAATGTGATTCTCTAAGCAGACTGATCTGCTGGAGAGAATGATGGCTGACGAGGGACTTTTTGGCAAATTGCCGGGGCAGTCGGCAC
>Ga0209758_1003382_pt1 | contig 14599 bp, 13 predicted proteins | sample AraplaMF_Col_mMF_FD_184258 | JGI IMG/M metagenome (GOLD analysis project Ga0209758, IMG submission 184258) | Arabidopsis root microbial communities from the University of North Carolina, USA - plate scrape MF_Col_mMF (SPAdes) (version 2) | ecosystem: Host-associated > Plants > Roots > Endosphere... | reverse complement strand
GCGCGGTATCCGGCCACCGCCGAGATGGTGTCGTTGAACTTGTAACCGAGGCCGAGGCCCACGTCCCAGTCGACGTCGGCACCGCCGCCGCCCACCAGACCCCATCCCGTGACATAGATTTCCGGGGTGAAGAAATAGTTTCCGCGCAGGCCGACGACGGCGTCCACCCACGTGGCACTGTCATTTCGCTCCACACCGGCCAGAAGTCCGCCGTTGAAGGAGATGTCCGTCTCGACCGACCAGACTTTCATGCCGCCGAACAGGTCAAGGTGGCCATTCTGATCCTCGAGTACGGCGTAACCCACGCCGAGAAGTCCGGCAAAGCTCTTGGACGTCACGTCGACGCTGTCGGCGAAGATGCCGCGTCGCGTGTGCGCATCGGCACCCAGCTTGACGTAGACGACGTCGCCGACGATGCTGTAGCGGTCGTATCGTGCTTCTGCCGTAGCCATGAAGGCGAAGTCGAGATTGTCGAGGATGTCGCCGAAATCGGAATCGATGTGGACCTCGGGAAGCCCGAATTGCCGTACGTCCCCGGAAATTCCGGCAGCCCAGAAGTATGGCGCGACCGTGAATTCCCAGCCGCTTCGGGTTTCGACCGTCTTCGCATCCGGCGCGAGTGGCGTCAGATCGGCGGCGGTGCCGATCGATGCGGTTGAGAGGCCTGCCAGCAAGACAATCGCATGCAAGTGAATGGCCTTCATGAGAATCCCCCGATCTCGTTGCCGTTCCAGTGCTTCCGAGTCGAGACTGTGTAACAGCAAGTGAATTTCGGCAAGCTGGACGCCTATTTTTGGTTGACCGCCTGGCGCAACTGCCTGAGGAGATCCGAGATCCGCTGGTCTTGCGGTCTCAATTGGGCCATTCGTTCTGCAAATTTCAACGCGTCCGGCAACCGCTGAAGCTTGAGACTGTATTGGAGCGCGAGGCCTGTGATGTCCGCGTCCGCGCTGGCGGCGGCCCAGGTGTGGAGCTTGTCCAGAGCCTCTGTCGTCCTGCCGGCGGAATCTAGGGCGACTGCAAGGGTCGTCTTGTAGCGGGGGCTTCCGGCGTCCAGCCGTACCGCCTCTTCGAGCTCGGGGATCGCATCGGTCAGCGCCTTCTTGCGAACAAGCGAGAGAGCATGTCCGTAGCGTAAATCCGCGCGTTCGGGCGAAATTGAAATCGCTTCGGCATAGGTTTGCTCGGACTTGTCGTTCTGCCCGGTGGCACGGTAAAATTCCGCAAGATTGACGCGCGAGCCATCAAGCGTCGGGTCGAGAGAAATCGACCGCCGGAAGGCGGCTTCGGCCTCTGGAATACGCTGTTGGCCGAACAGGAATAAGCCATAGTTGCTTTGCGTTTCCGCGACGTCGGCATTCGTTTCCACGTAGGCGCGCAGGTCTTCGACCGCTTTCTCGAAGCTCTCTCGCTGGTTGCCGAAAAGGTCGGCAGGAGTGCCGCCGAGAGAGGTGGCGGCCGCGACACGCACGGCTCGGGTGTCATCGTTGAGCAGGTCGCCGATCACTTCCAGCCGGCGCTCTGGCGGGATGTTTGCTGCGGCTTCCGCCGCGCCAAGTCGGACGAGTGGATCTGCATCCGCCGACGCGGCTCGAATGTCCGCCGCCACGTCCCCTCCGGCAATCCGGCTCATTCTGGCGATTGCACTACCTCTGACGATTCCCGCCTGGTCCGGGTCGTTGACAAGCCGGCGGAGCGCCTCGACCGCCGTTTGATTGCCGTTTACCGCGTCTGTGAACGCATGGGCGATCGTCGGACGTTTACGCCAGTCGGTTCCGTACCATTTGTCCATGGTCTCGGCTGCCCAGGCATTGTCCTTCCCAGCATGGCACGTCGTGCATGCATTCGGCGTTCCGAAGGTCGCCGACAGGTCCGGTCGAGGGATGACGAACGAGTGGTCGCGTCTCGGATCGACCTGCATGTATGTGCGCTCGGGCATGTGGCAGTTGGCGCATCGAGCACCGGCCGAGCCGACGGGATGGTGGGTATGACTCGGATCGTCGAACAGACCACTCGGATCCTGCTCTACGAAGCGCTCGGGTTTGGTTTCCGCGTGGCATTGGGTGCAGAGCGCATTGCCCTCGGCCTTCAGCCCGGCCTCGTGCGGACGATGACAGTCCAGACACGTCACCCCGGCTCTTGCCATCTTGCTTTGTTGAAACGAGCCATACTCGAAGACCTCGTCGAGCATCTGTCCGTCAGGAAAATAGAGCTCCTCTCGCAGCAGTTCCGGGGAAAAGTAGTCGAGAAAAGGCTTCCCGGCATCGTAGCCGCTCAAGAGTTTGGTCCGTCTTGCATGGCAGGCAAAACAGATGCTTGCATCGGCCTTCGGCAAGCCCAGGTCTGGCTTGTCGGCTGACGAGGCGTCGCTGGACTGCGCCCATGCGACGTGCTCGGCACCCGGACCGTGACAGGACTGACAGCCGATGCTGGTGGCAACATAGGTCGACTTGTATTCGTTCGCCGCCGGTTGAAAGTTCGCTTGAGGATCGGTCGAATGACAGTCGATGCAGGTGCGGTTCCAGCGATAGAAGGAGCCTGTCCAATGATATGTCGAACCGGGCTTGGCCGGGGCGTCGTTGCCGAGCCAAAACCACTGTCGTTTGGCCGTGTCCCAGGCTATGTCGAGAGCCTGCAGCCGTCCTCCTCCTATATCTGCGAGGTACTGCTGAAGCGGTTCGTAGGCGAAAGTGTATTTGACTTCGAACTCGCCTTCCTTGCCGTCCGGGCCTTCCGTTTTGACGAAAAAACGCTCTTCGCGACGAGAGAAAGTCGTGACAATGCCGTCGTGTTCAAATCGGCTATTGTTGAAATCACCGCGGACGGTGCCGTCGGTCGCCAGCGCCATGGCCTTGGCATGGTGGGATTTTGCGAAAGCCGCTGCCTCATCACCGTGGCATGAGGCGCAGGTCTTTTCGTCGACAAAACCTTCATGAATCGACAACCGGGGGTCCGGAGACGTCGCTATTTTCTCGGTAGCAAGGCTCCGCCCGCTGAACGCCAGCGAAAGGAACAACAGGGACAGGAGGAGGACCAATCCCTTTTCCGCTTCTGACCGAACAGATCCTGCCACTCGATCGCTCCATGATAGCGGTTTGGAAGCGTCACGCCGCCCTGGCGGCGTGACGCAGATGGGAGATCAATAGCACGGCGGGAAGGGGTAGTAGCCGCATTGCTGGTTGTTGTAGTAGGAATTGTAGTAGGGATAGTAGGGGCGGGCTGCCGCCGCTCCAACGGCAGCGCCGGCGACCACGCCCGCGGCGACCGGAGCGCCACGATACCAGGCCCCATGGTAGACGGGCGCATGCCAGTAGGTGCCTCCGACACGGTTGATGTTCGTGTCGCCGATATGCACGTCGTCTCCACGGAAGCCGCCGCGGAAATCGCCTCCCGCGAAGTCTCCGCCACGGAAACCGCCGCCGCCGAAGCTGCCGCCACCAAAGCCGCCACCGCCGAAACTTCCACCGAAGTGATCGATGAAGAGTGCCGCCGGTCCAGTCGCACCGGTTAAACTTCCCTCCAGAACAGCGATGTCGAACGTCAGCGTCGTGCCGTCGAGTTTCGGAGTCTTCAGCGTGACGACGGCGTCGCTGACGTCAGATCCGTCGCCGCCCAGCACCGATACCGTCGCGTTCGGAGGATCGACGGCGAAGTTGTCCTTGCCGTCGTCCCATTGCATGATGAACTGTTCGGTCGCCACGTGCCCGGCGGCGCGCACCGGCCGGTCGGCAAAGACGATCGAGTTGGCGGAGACGCCGGTCAGAACGAGTTTTCCGTTTTCGATCTTGGCTCCGTCCGAGTTGATGACCGCCAGCGACGGCACCGGACCTGTCGGCGTGACTGCTCCGATGGCCTTTTCGAGTGGTACGTGGGGCTTCTTCGGGGTGTCCTGCGCAAAGGCAACGGTAGTCAGTGCGAAACCTCCGGCAAAGACCAACGTGGCGAAACGGTCGATTTTCATGGTGGTATCCTCCCAGTCGGGACGGGCGGCATGCCCGTCGCCTGTAAACGCAATTGGAGTCCGATGTCGATGCGGCCTAGCCCCGAGGCGCACCGTCCTAGTCCTTGAAGATCTGCTTCCAGTCGGCCTTCATGTCGATGACGGTCCAGCCGGTGATCGCCGCCGCATCGAGCGCCTTGTCGAGGCGGCCGAATTCGCTCTTGCGGTCGTAGGCGTATTCGCGCTCCCCATCGGTGTGATGAACAAGCATCCCGAGACGCGCCGGCGCACCAGCCATCGTCGTCCATTGCAGCATTTCGAGATCGCCGTCGGAGTTGCCGAAAGCAGCTATCGGCCGGCGGCCGATCTGTTCGTTGATCCCGACCGGCTTGCCCGCCTTGTCATCGATGAAGTTGACTTCCGGCAGACGGCGTAAGGTCGGCATGTCGTCCTGCATCTTGAACTCGGTCTTGATCGAGGAACCGATCACCTGCTCCGGCGGGACGCCGTAGACCTTCTCCGTCCATGGCCGCATGAACTCAACGCCGCCACCCGACACGATGAACGTCTTGAAGCCGTTGGCGCGCAGGTAGGAAAGCAGCTCGACCATCGGCTGGTAGACGAGTTGGGTGTAGGGCCGCTTGAACTTCGGGTCGCGTGCCGTCGAAAGCCAGTCGGTGACGACCTTCTGGAATTCGTCGTTCGTCATCCCCGCATGGGTGACCATGATGAGTTCCAAGAGGCCTTTTTCGCCCGATGCGGCAAGCGTTTTCATGTCGCCTTCGAGCACAGCCTGGAACGGCTGTACGTTCTGCCATTCCGGATGCTGCGGAGCGAGCGTCTTCACGCGGTCCAAGGCGAAGGCAAGCTGGGTGTACATGGGCTGCTCGACCCACAGTGTGCCGTCATTGTCGAACACGGCGATGCGTTCCGGTTCGGGGACGAAGTCGGGCGATCCCTGCTTGGTCACTTTCTCGACGAAGGAGACGATGGCAGCTTTCGGCCCGGTGTCGTTCCAGGACGGCAGGGGATCGCTCTGCGCGGAGGCGGACGCCGCCAGGAAAAGTGTGGCGGCGAGCGCTTTGAGGAGGTCGCGGATAGCTGGCATAGGATGTACTCCCAGGTGAGCGCGCGCCCGGCGAGCTGCACTCTATCCGGCGCCGCCCAACTCTACCGAATGCGGTCACGCTCCGATATTGCCCTTAGGGGAATCGCCGGAAATCCCATGGCAATCAATAGTGGTGTTCGGAATGGATGACACCACACCAAGAAGGTGTTATCGTCTCCTGGCTTTGGGGGTAGACCAATGGCCTTGGGCGAGCGGGCAGGTCGATTGCGGTGCGTTTGCCCCTTGCTGGCGTCGCTCTTGCTGATTGGTTCGAACTGCTACGCCGTTACCTCGGACACGTCGCAGGCAATTGTCGATCGGGTTCCGCGGGTTCTCATTCTCTATCCGTACGACGAGAGGCTCGCGGCAACGACCGCTGCCGGGGAGGCGCTGCGAAACCGCCTGCTGGAAGCGGAAGATGGAAAGGTCGACCTGTTTTCAGAGTTCCTCGATCTGTCGAGATTTCCGGAAGCCGCTCATGTCGCACGCATGGGACGATACCTGGCGGAGAAATACACCGCGCGTCGCCCGGATGTCGTCGTCGCACTCGGCAAGGAGTCCGCCAGCTTCATATCGTCGAACCGTGCAAGCATTGCTCCTGGTGCAAGAATTGTCGCGGCAGGCTTCGGCAACTCCACCGCGGAGAACATCGATCTACCGGATGACGTGATCGCCGCGTTCACCACATTCGATATTTTGAAGACGGCCGAAATGGCCCGCAAACTGCAGCCCAATGCCCGCCACCTCTATATCATTGGTGGATCGTCGGAGTTCGACCGGGGGTGGTTGGCGACGGCGCGCGCAGATCTCGACGAGTTCTCCAGGTCGTATGAAACGACGTATCTCGAAGATCTGACGATCGAGGAATTCATCGAACGTGCAGCACATGTCCCCTCCGACAGTATCATCCTGGCATTGACGATCTTTAAGGATCGGGCGGGGCGGAATTTCATCCCGCGCGAAGCGATCAGGCAGATCGCGGCAACGGCCAGCGCACCCGCCTATGGCCCCTATCAGACCTACATCGACCACGGCGTCGTCGGCGGCAACACCGTTACCTTTGATAATCTAGGCCGGAGCCTCGGAAATCTTGTCGCCGATGTCATAGCGGGTCGGCCGGTCTCGGATATCCAGGCACCCCAGACAAACATCGTCGATGCGCGACAGCTCCGGCGTTGGGGGCTTGCAGAAGAGAACCTGCCTCCAGGCACAATCCAGATGTACAAGGAGAAGACGTTCTGGGAGGAGCATTGGCTGGCATCGACGGGGGCGCTCGGCGTCGTTTTGCTGCAGGCTGGCGTCATCGCCGCATTGCTGCTCGAGCGACGCCGTCGCCAGGATGCGGAGAGCAGGTCTCGCCTTCACCTGCTCGAAGCGGTTCATCTCAACCAGTCCGCAACGGCCGGCGCCTTGTCGTCGTCTATCGCCCACGAACTCAACCAGCCGCTGTCGGCCATTCGAAACAACGCCGAGGCCGCTTCCCAACTGCTTCGAACCGAAAGCCCCGACCTGCAATTGATCCAGCAGATCCTTCAAGACATCCAGGAAGATGACCAACGGGCAGGCGACATCATTGGGAGGATGAGGGGGCTGCTCAAGAAGAGAAGCGAGATCGACTGGCAGGAGTTCGACCTGAACGATGTCACATCGAGCGCCATTCGCATCATCCACGGCGAGGCCGAACGCCGAGGTATTACGTTGAAGGCGACTGAGTCGACGATCAAGCTGCCGGTACGCGCCGACAAGGTTCACGTCCAACAGGTGGTCCTCAATCTGGCCACCAATGCGATGGACGCCATGAACGACGCCGGCTCTCGCAGGAGAATTCTCACGTTCGCGACAGGTTTGGCGAGCGAGAAGGCGGCCCTCTGTGTCGCCGATACCGGCAACGGCATTCCAGAGGAGCGCCTGTCCAGGATATTCGAGCCGTTCTTTACGACCAAGCAGGCGGGGACAGGACTGGGACTTTCGATAGCGCGGGCGATTGTCGAAACTTACGGCGGCAAGATCTCTGCATACAACCGGCCCGAAGGCGGGGCTATCTTTCGCGTGGTTCTGCCTTTGGCCCGACAGGAGGAGGAAGGCGGATGAAATCGATCGTCCATATCATCGACGATGATAGATCCTACCGAACGGCGACTGCACGGCTGCTCTCCGCCTACGGCGTGAAGGTCGAGGCCTACGAATCCGGAGATCAGTTTCTCGCTTGTCTTCCCGGCTGCGAGCCGGGCTGCGTTCTCCTTGACCTGCAGATGCCGGGCCAGACCGGCTTGCAAATACAGCGGCAACTGCGAGAGCTGGCGCCTCTGCTTCCAATCGTGTTCCTCACGGGCGAAGGAGATATCAAGACCGGCGTCGAGGCGATGAAGGCGGGCGCCCAGGACTTTCTGGAGAAACCGGGTTCGGTGACCGTCCTGATGGAAACGATCGAGCGCGCGTTGGCTCAGTATGAAAGGCGTCGGGCCGAGCACGAGCGTCTGCAGGAACTGAGGACATTGGTGGCGAGCTTGAGCACGCGCGAAGCCGAAGTCTTTGAATTGATCGTCTGCGGCCTGCTCAACAAGCAGATCGCCTACGCCCTTGGCATATCGGAGCGAACTGTGAAGGTGCATCGCCATCGGGTCATGGAAAAGCTTGGCGCACGCTCGCTGGTCGAGGTGGTCTCGATCGCCGCCAGCACGGGCCTCGCGAACCAGCGCGCGGAACGACCTGAAATATGACCGGTCGACCTTCCCTTTAGGGCAATATCAACGAACAGGCGACACGCCTACAATGACAGGCAACCGCGTATCTCGCGTGCTGTCACGATGGGGGCATGAGGTGGGAAAGCTGCGCCGCACTGTCGCTGTCGTCGATGATGACGCGAGCCTACGTCGAAGCGTCGGGCGGCTTCTGAATGCCTACGGGTTCGCGGCTGTGGAATATGCGTCTGCCGAGGCCTTTCTCAATCGAGATCCGGGGCCCGCTGTTGAATGTCTTGTGCTGGACATTGACCTGACCGGCATGTCCGGCATCCAGTTGCAGCGCAAGCTGAAGGAGGAGGGTTCGAAGCTCCCGGTGATCTTCATCACCGCCCTCGAAGACCCGCGCCTGAAAATCACGGCCGAGCGGGCAGGGTGCATCGCCTATTTGCAAAAACCGTACGCGGGGTCCGCGCTCATCGCGGCGATCAACAAGGCGCTCGGATTGTGAGTTCGCGGGCAACGCAGAAGCCGCAAAATTGGTGCGGGAACCCGCGACACCTTTGTCAAATCGACACGGAAGGAGAACGAAGCATGACATGCCAACTGATGGGACGGCGTCTTGCAAGCCTCGCGCTGCTTGGAGCACTCGCAGTGACGCCGGCCATAACCCTGACGGGCTGCACGACCGCCCAGGGCTCGGTCGCCACCAAGGAAAACAATCTGGCAGCGGCGGGATTTGTCGCAAGGCCCGCCAATACGCCCAAACGTGAGGCGATGATGAAACGGTTGCCGCCGAACACCTTCGTCACAAGCACGCGCGGCAAACGGACGAACTACGTCTATGCCGATCCGACCGGCTGCAAGTGCCTCTATGTTGGAACCCAGAAGGCCTATGACCAGTATCGCCTGTCGCAGCAACAGGCGAAAGCCGCCAGCCAACAGGAGCTTGCAGCGCAGACCTATTCGGATTCCGATTGGGACTGGGGCGAATGGGGTCCATGGATCTCCAACTTCAGCGGCCCGTTCGGGCCAGACTTCGACACCTTCTAACGCAGTGACCGCCACGACCGCGGGTCAAGAGGCGGACCGGTTATTCACCCTGGCAGGGAGCGGCGCGATGTACGACTGGGTTTTAGGGCCGATACTGAAGGCAGTGGCGGACTATAAGATGACCCTCGTGCGGTCACCCAATCCGCCCGCGGCAAACACGACGAGATTCTAAACTTTAAGCCTCAGGGTCTCGAGCGCGAGTTCTGCACAAGCAGAGGCGGACAATCCCGATCCTGATCCAAATTATGCATCGCTGCCTGCTTGCAAACGTCGGCGCTGGCAGGTGGCGCTAGCTCCGCGGGCCGACATCACGATTCAAACCGAAGGAAAGACAATGTCTAAACACTGGATAGCTTCCCTGGTATGCTCAGTTTTTCTGATGCCGATAGCAGCGAGTGCTGCACAGCTCGAGGTCGGCAAGCTCGACTGCGACATATCAGCGGGCGTCGGAATGATCATCGAAACGAAACAGGACGTCTCCTGCACATTCACGCCATCGCCATCCGCATCTGGCGCGGTTCAGAGCTACAAGGGATCGATCGACGAGTTCGGCCTCGCCATCGGGGACGTGAAGGAGGGGCGCATGGTTTGGCTTGTCTCCAGCATCAAGGGCCAGCCGCTGGATGGGTTGCAGGGGACCTATCGAGGCGTCGAGGCGGATGCCAGCCTTGGCCTTGGTGGCGGCGCCAAGGTGCTGGTCGGCGGAAGCAAGGACAGCGTGTCGTTGCAGCCCCTTTCCCTGGAAGGGGAAGCCGGCGTCAACGTTGCGATCGGAGTGGCCTCCCTCAAGCTTCGCCCTGTGGACTAGGCAACTCCACACCTCTGCAACTACCACAATGCACCGTCATCCCGAGGGCGTCCCGTCCACGACCGGACGCCGGAAGGGCGTGATTTCCCCTGTGCGGCGCTAGCAAGCGAGCGCTCCATGATTCCGCGATTGCGGCTCTTCAGCACGTGGTTGGAAGGAAGCTAGCGTCCGTAAAGCAAGGGACGACGTGCCGAAGAGCGGTGTCCTGGACCCTCCTGAAAACGCAGCCAATTTTCTTGTTGACGCCTTGGATCATGTTCTCTAAACGTTCTCGCCATCATGTCTTATATCGCTCGCCATCACTCGGTCCGAATACGTTGACTGACCGCCGGACCTAGTTCGGCGTCCGCCTCAGTCGTATTGTGTTTTCGAGGGTGCCATGACGAGCATTCCATTCGAGACCCCGCCGGGTGTCGACCCGCGACGAGCGTCTCCGCGCTTCTACTATCCGCTTGCCACCATCAAATGCGCCGGCTCTCCGATCTTCCGGAGCCAGGACGCCCGCGACTTTGCATGCCTTCTCGACGTCGATCCGGACGTCGCCAGTTGGAGCTGCGACGGCGTCGAGCTGTCCTACGGCGGCGAGACCTATCTGACCGACTTCGTCGTCACGGGCGTCGATGGCCGCACCTTCGTGGTCGATGTCGCCCGCCAGCTTCCGAGACCTCCCGACTGGATCGAACTGGCTGTCGGCCGGGAAGGACACGGCTACCGTCCCGTCGCCATGAAGGAATTCGCCGACAGCTACCGACTCCGCAACACTAAAGATCTCCTCCGCTATGGCTTCTATCGATGCCCGCTCGGAGACAGGATCCGACTACTCGCCGCCCTCGACGAGATGGGATCGCTCACCGTGGCGGAATCCCTTGCGGCGTGCCGGGAAGGGCATCCCATGGGATGCCTGGCCGCCCTCATTCTTCAGGGATTCCTGGAGATCGAGTTGGACGACGCCTTGATCGGCCCCGACACTGCCGTCCGCCGGATACGCGACTGAGAGACTGCATCCATGCACCTCCAGTATCGAATCCAGGACAAGACCATCATGAGTAATCCCAAGTCTATGAAAGAGGGCCACGGCCTTCCTGAATACATCGCCTACGCCAACATCCGATCAGGCATCCGGCCGTTCCTGCGGGCGGACCGTTACGCGGTCGCAGTCGTCCTGCCGACCGGCAGCGACGCCGTCGCTTACCAGCAGGCGGCCCGTTTCATTGTCGGAAGCCGTCGCTTTGAAGGTAATAAGGTGGTCGACTTCTCGAAGGAAAAGCCGAATCTTGCGATGGATCTTGCCATCGAGGCGATGCGGCATCCAAAGACCATCTTGCTCTTCGCCAACCCCGAGGAGGTTCCCGATCTCATCAGGATGGCGGTCGACCTGATCGTCGAACTGAAGCCGCCTACCACCGAACTGATGAAGGGTGTCTTCCGATGGCGGGACAAGGCGTCGCTTACCGACCAGCAGGCGGAACTCCTTCTGCTGCTCGACGACGACGTGAAGCGTGCGATCGCGCGGCCGGGACGCAACATCGGCCGGATGCTGTCGCAGCTCGTCATGCGCCCGAGGGATCGGTTGCCGCAGCCGCCGCCCGTCAAGCCTGCGAACGACGACTTCGAGTATCGTCTGGAGACGATGCCCGGCTACGGAGAGGCGCAGGAATGGGGGCAGCAGCTCGCCATCGATCTCGCTGACTGGGAAGCCGGACGCATCCCGTGGAGCGACGTCGACACCGGGCTGCTCCTTTCCGGGCCGTCCGGCGTTGGCAAGACGATCTACGCCAAGGCGCTCGCGACGACGTGCGGCGTCGAGCTGGTCGTTGCCTCAGCCGCCCGCTGGCAGTCCAAGGGCCACCTTGGCGACATGCAGCGGGCAATGTTCAAGTCCTTCGACGACGCGAAGAAGAAGACCCCGGTGATCCTGTTCATCGACGAGGTCGACTCCTTCACCGACCGGGATCGCGAGCAGAGCCACAACGCCAGCTACGTCAGGCAGGTGATCAATAGCTTTCTCGAATGCCTGGACGGAGCAGCCAGCCGGGAAGGGGTGGTCGTCATCGGTGCCTGCAACAATCCGAACGTCATGGACGCCGCGATCCTGCGGCCCGGCCGCCTCGACCACCACATCCGACTGGGCTATCCGGATTCGGAAGCGCGCACGGGAATCCTTCGGATGCATCTGCGCGGCGACCTGCCGGACGCCGACTTCACCCGGTTCGCGGAAGACAGTGTGGGTCTCACAGGTGCCGATATTGCCCGTCTGGTCAGGCTGGCTCGCCGGGTCGCCCGACGACATCGGCGGACGGTGACCATCGAGGACATCCTAGGCAGCCTTCCGGGCAAAATCGCACTGTCGCAGGAGCTTCGCCGGACGGTCGCGATCCACGAGCTGGGACACGCCGTCGTCGCTGTAGCGACGGGCACCCGCAAGCTCTGGGGCGTCTCCATCGAAAGCCGGGCGTCAGTCGATGTCGAGCGGCAGATTCTGGGCGGCGCCGTCATGGAGCAGGACGAGTGGGCGAACCGCGGCAAGGGCTTTTACCTCGACCAGATCGCGATCCTGCTTGGCGGGATGGCTGCCGAACATGTCTTCCTCGGCCAGCACGCCGACGGGGTCGCCTCCGATCTCGACGGGGCGACGCGCCTTGCGATCATCATCGACCGCCACCTTGGAATGAACGGCGTCCTGCACTCGTGGCCAAGAGGCATCGACGAGGGGCTGATCGACAGCGTGCGCCGGCTCGACAGCCCGCTGCTTCGGAGGATCGAGCCCGTCCTTCAAGAGCAGCTCGCCCGCGCGACGACCATCGTCGAATCCCATCGGCGCTCGGTCGAACGCCTGTGGCTCGAGCTGATCGACCGCGGCTATCTTACGGGTCAGGAGATCGCCGACGGCCTGCTGCGCGAGGATACCATCGACCTGCCGACGCCGAAAACGCGCCGGCGGAAGATCAGACAGCGACTTCACGGATAAAGGAGAGCGAGCATGACCATCAAATCCATGACCACCCAGCCCGCGGCGGTTGCCGGCTGGAAGGGCCTTCACGACGCCGCCCACTTCGAGCGGTTGAAAAACGTCCTGTTCCGGGCGAGGGGACGCACACGCTTCGACCGGGCGGCAGCCGATCGCATCCTGGACGATCTCCGGCATGTCGCCTACCGGAACGGCCTCGAGGCGGCGCGTGTCTTCCAGTTCATGGACGAGGTCTTCATCGATGCCGACGAAAACCTGTCGTCGGCGCAGGACGACCTCAATCGGATGTCGAGAAATCTTCCGTTTTTGCGGGAGGTTGCGGCGGCTGTTGAAGAGATCGAATCCATACGGGACGAGATGTCAAAAGAAGCGCGAGTCTTCTTCGGGTGGCGGCCATATGCGGGGAAGTGGGCGTGGCCGAATCCTGTGTGGGTGGAGCTGCGGCAGGCGTTTCAGGAGGGGCGAGACGACGGCGTTCGCCAACCAGAAAAGGTTGTGTGCCCCCGCTTTGCTTCAGCAACGCTGGATTGACTTGGCACCCTCCCGTTGGGTCTATTCTGTGCATCTGCTGATTCACGGGCTGTCCGCCCACGGAGCATGCCATGGCGGTCGTCAACGCTCGCATCCTGATCTTGTGCAAGACCTATCCGTCGCCAAGCGGCAAGTACGCCGAGACGACCTGCGTGGCGGGCATGGACGAGAGCGGGAAGCTCATTCGTCTATTCCCGGTTCCATTTCGGCTCATTGCGAAAGACCAGCAGTTCAAGAAATGGCAATGGATCAACGCCAAGGTCGAGAAGGCCAAGAAGGACCATCGGCCGGAGAGCTTCACGATCAAGGTGGACACGATCGACGGCGGGGAAGTAGTCCTGCCCGGCAAGGACTGGGCAGAGCGGCGACGCCTGCTTTCTCCGATCAAGGTCTACCGCGACTTCGATGACATCGAGGCCGCCCGCCAGGCGACCAACCAGTCTCTCGCTCTGCTTAAGCCTGCGCGTATTCTAGGGTTGGAGATCGAACCCGTCTCCGATCCTGAGTGGACGGAGGAGGAACTGGCCAAGCTCGTTCAGGAGCAGAAGCAGGGAGGTCTCTTTGACGATGACGACAAGCCGTCGATCAAAACTCTCCGGAAATTGCCGTTCGATTTCTATTACCGGTACGAATGCAGCGAAGGTGCCACAGCCAAGACCTTCAGGCACAAGCTGGTAGACTGGGAAGTGGGCGCGCTCTATTGGAACTGCCATCACAGCCATCATGCTGACTGGGAACGGCATTTTCGAGACCAGCTCGAGAAGAAGATACCCGAGAAGGACCTGATGCTATTGATGGGCAATCAGCATCGGTTTCAAGACCAGTGGCTGATTATCAGCCTGATCTATCCGCCGCACCAGATCCAGACCGAGCTGGCGTTTTAGGACAGGGCCGAGGGTCTTTTCGGGAGTTTGTCCTGGTTCCGGACATAGCGCGCAGGATCGTCGCCGAACAGGTGCATCATCTCGTAGCCGTAGACGCCCATCCGCTCTCCCACGATAAATCGGTGACAGGTCTTGGGATCGCGCTCGAAACAGAGAAGGCAGACGGCCTGTTCTTCGGAAGCCGCCGCAAGTTTCTCGATGGCCATCGCGGATTCCGGCTGGTCGACATGCGCGGAGTAGACCGCCCGGAAGCGGTCGTAGTCGCCGGCCTTCGCGGCCTCACGCCCTTCCTTCGGATCGCCGAGTTCCTGCATTGCCAGATATTTAATGCCGACGCTTTCGAGATGCTCCCGCAGCGAGTTCTTTGAGAAGCCCTTCTTGCGAGACAGGGGGACGGCCCGAACGTCGGCTACAGCTTGCACTCCGACAGCCACGAGGGTTTTCACAAACCGCTCGATGTCGGTGCCTTCATAGCCGATTGTGTAGACTGTCTTCATCAGGTGCTCCTTCTCGGCCCACGCTAGTGGGCTACGCTGGCTCGACGCTCGTCTACCGCGAAGGCGCCTCGATACGACATCGAAGGCTATGCCGCCAGAGGGAACGCCGATTTCATGTTTGGACGCAGA
>Ga0209758_1003381_pt1 | contig 14602 bp, 9 predicted proteins | sample AraplaMF_Col_mMF_FD_184258 | JGI IMG/M metagenome (GOLD analysis project Ga0209758, IMG submission 184258) | Arabidopsis root microbial communities from the University of North Carolina, USA - plate scrape MF_Col_mMF (SPAdes) (version 2) | ecosystem: Host-associated > Plants > Roots > Endosphere ... | reverse complement strand
TTCTCGGTGGCGGCCGGCGACAAGCTGGTGGTGGCCACCGGCACGGTGTTCAGCGTCGAGCGCCTGACCGGCCAGATGCGGGTGGTGCTCTACGAAGGCCACGTGGCCGTGCTGGACGACAAGACCGGCCGCGCCGACACCGCCGTGCCCCTCAAGATCGACGGCGCGCCCGCCGACCGGCTGCTGACCCCCGACCACGAACTGGTCGCCTCGACCCGCACCAACGCCACGGTCGTCAGCCAGTTGGATCCGGTGCGCGCCAAGGCCTGGGAGAACGGCCAGCTGGTGTTCCAGGACGAGCCCATGGACCTGGCCGTCGAGCGGGTGAACCGCTACGCCCGCGACAAGCTGAAGATCGGCGATCCCGGCGTCGCCCAGCTGCGGATCAGCGGGGTGTTCACCTCGGGCGACACCGGCGCCTTCGTCGACGGGGTGACGGCCGTGCTGCCGGTCCACGCAGTTGCGGCCAACGGCGTGACCGTGCTGAAAATCGACCGCGGTCAAAAAAATTCAGCGCCGTCCGGTGTGTCTTCGACGAGCTGAGGCGTCTCACTTTCCAAAGCGCCGCAATCAACGTCGGCGCATAAGGGAGGGAAGACAATGCGCAGAACGTTCGACCGTCGCCTGGCCAATCGCCTGCTTGGGGGCTCCACCGCCGCCGCGGCCCTGATGCTGCTGGCCGCCCCCGTCGCCGTGCACGCCCAGCAGCAGCGGACCACCTACAGCTTCGACATCCCCGCCCAGGACCTGAGCAGCGCCCTGCGCGCTTTCGGCCAGGCCTCCGGCCAGCAGCTGGCGTTCGACGAGGCCAGCGTGCGCGGCAAGCGCGCCCCGGCCCTGACCGGCGCCTACACCGCCGAGGCCGGCCTCAAGCGCCTGCTGAACGGCACCGGCCTCAGCGCCCAGCCCACCGCCAGCGGCGTCTACGCCATCCGCGCCAAGACCCTGCTGGTGGCCACCAGCGCCCAGACCCAGGGCCAGCCCGCCACGGCCGTCGAGCCCGAGCCCGAGACCCCCGCCCAGGTCGAGGAAGTGATCGTGGTCGGCACCCCGGGCGGCAAGGGCATCGACAAGCTGGCCGCCAGCTTCGCGGTCACCACCGTCAACGCCGACGACATCACCAAGGCCTCGCCCAAGAGCACCGCCGAGCTGCTGACCCTGGTCCCGGGCGTCTGGGTCGAGACCTCGGGCGGGGTGGCCGGCGCCAACGTCTTCGTGCGGGGCTTCCCCGCCACCGGCGACGCCGAGTTCCTGACCATCCAGTTGCAGGGCTCGCCGATCTATCCGCCCTCGACCCTGTCGTTCCTGGAGAACAGCTCGATCTTCCGGGTCGACGAGACCATCTCGCGGATGGAAGCCCTGCGCGGCGGCCCAAACCCGATCTTCTCCAACGGCCAGCCCGGCCTGACGACGAACTTCCAGCTCAAGGAAGGCGGCGAGGAGACCCACGGCCTGATCAAGCTGTCGACCTCCGACTACGACCTGCGCCGCGTCGACGGCCTGATCAGCGGCAAGCTGGCCGACGACCTCTATTTCATGGTCGGCGGCTACGCGACCACCTCGCCCGGCGTGCGCGACACCCAGTTCGACAGCGAGGTCGGTCAGCAGTTCACGGTCAACATCACCAAGCGGATGGAACGCGGGAAGATCAATCTCTACGCCCGCTACACCGACGACCACGGCGCCTGGTACCTGCCGTTCGCGATCAACGTGCCGGGCGTCGACAAAGGGACCTACACCCAGATCGGCGAGGCCAGCCGCTTCCACACCCTGCAGATCAACGCCGCGGGCGCGACGCGCAACTTCGACCTGGCCGACGGCCGGGGCTTCAAGGGCTTCGTCGCCGGCGGCGGGTTCGAGCACGAGTTCGGCGACGGCTGGCAGGTGCGCGACCGCTTCAGCCTGACCGACGGCGACGCCAATACCTACGGCCTGGTGGGCGACGGCGCGGCGATCACGGTCGCCTCGCTGAACACCGTGGTCCCCGGCGCGATCAAGACCCGCGGCGGCGCCACCCTGGCCTCGACCGACTACGTGCAGAACTGGGGCGCCTGGATCGTCGAGAAGAAGATCAAGGCCGTGACCAACGATCTGTCGATCGCCAAGACCCTGGGGACCCACCAGCTGTCGGCCGGCTACTACGCCTCCAGCTTCAAGTCCGACGACTTCTGGACGCTGGGCAATGTCGAGCCGATGCAGGTCAAGGCCAACGGCGAGTACCTGGCCGCCCCGGTCACCTGCGCCGACCTGGCCACGGCCGGCAGCACGTCCAGCTGCTTCAAGTTCGGCCTGACATCGGCCGGCGACGGGCGGGTGGACGCCCTCTACCTGGCCGACTCCTGGCAGGTGATCGATCCCCTGCGCATCGACCTGGGCGTCCGCCGCGAGCGCTTCCAGACCGACTACGTGGTCGACGACGGTCCCGGCTTCCCCGACGGCCTGGCCCTGCGCACCACCGACTACAGCAACAGCAAGACCAGCTACACGGTCGGGGTGAACTACGACATCAACGGCGTGTCGGGCGTGTTCGGCCGCTATTCGCGCGGTTACAAGTTCCCCAGCTTCGACAACTTCCGCGAAGGCCTGACCGACACCCTGTCGGTCGACCAGTACGAGCTGGGCTACAAGCTGCGCAGCGGACCGTTCGAGCTCTACGCCACCGGCTTCGCCAACGAGTTCAAGGGCGCCAAGTTCGCCGACGTCGGCGGCATCCAGGAGAGCAACAGCAACAAGGCCCACGGCCTGGAGCTGGACGGCCGCTGGCGCTCGGACTTCGGCCTGTCCCTGGCCCTGAACGGCACCTTCCAGAAGACCGAGATCGTCAAGTCGTCGATCCCGGCCAACAAGGGCAACAGCGCCCAGCGCCAGCCCGACTGGATGATCCGCTTCACCCCCAGCTACGACGTGACCCTGGGCTCGGTGGAGTCGACCTTCTACGGCACGGTCAGCGCCGTGGACGACCGCTTCGCCGACAACGCCAACACCCAGGTGCTGAAGGGCTACACCAAGGTCGACCTGGGCGCGATCTTCGACGTCGCCGACTTCACCGTCCAGGTCTCGGCCGACAACCTCACCGACAGCCACGGCCTGACCGAGGGCGACCCGCGCTCGACCAGCGGCGCCAACGCCCGCCCGATCCTGGGCCGGTCGTTCAAGTTCAGCGTCGGCTACAACTTCTGACCGGTTCTCCCGATCAGACCGCCGGAGCCGCCCCCAGTCGGCCCGGCGGCGGGAGCGCCTCCCCCGGCGGCTCCCGTTGGCGGATCGGGTCCCTCCCTCGGACCCGATCCGCGCTTTTCCCGTTCTTGAGCTAGAGTTGTTCGCCTTCGGAGGAACGCCGTGAACCGTCGCCACGTCCTAGCCGCCTCCATCGCCTGGCTCGCCCTCGCCGCGCCCGCCTTCGCCCAGACGACGGCCGGCGAGATCCCCTCTCCCGCCGACACCTATGCCGAGCTGTTCCACCAGGTGCAGATGCGCAGGCTGTTCCCGGACGGGAAGACCTTCGTCGACGCCACGCCCAAGCGCCGGCCCGCCCGGATCCTGGCCGCCTATCGCGCCCACGCGGCCTTCACCGACGCCGAGCTGAAGCGGTTCGTGACCGCCAATTTCGTGGTGCCGCAAAGTCCGCCCGCGCCGCCGCCGTCCAAGGACCGCACCACCCTGAAGGCCCACATCGCCGCCCTGTGGCCGGTGCTGACCCGTCCGCCGGTCACGCCGGTCGACGGCGACAGCGCCCTGCCCCTGGAGAAGCCGTTCGTGGTGCCCGGCGGGCGCTTCCGCGAGATGTACTACTGGGACAGCTACTTCACGATGCTGGGCCTGGCCGCCGACGGCCGGCAGGACGCGGTCGAGAACATGGTCGACGACTTCGGCGGGCTGATCGACCGCTACGGCCACATCCCCAACGGCACGCGCACCTATTATCTCAGCCGCTCGCAGCCGCCGTTCTACTTCGCCATGGTGGGGCTCGCGGACAAGACCGACAAGGCGCGGTTCAAGCAGCGCCTGGACCTGATGCGCCGCGAGCACGCCTTCTGGATGGACGGCGAGAAGACCCTGGCGCCGGGCCAGGCGTATCGCCGCGTCGTGGCCCTGCCCGACGGCGCGATCCTCAACCGCTACGCCGACGACCGCACGACGCCGCGCGACGAGTCCTACCGAGAGGACGTGCTGACGGCGCGCGAAGTCACGAACCGTCCGGCCGGCGACGTCTTCCGCGACCTGCGCTCGGGAGCCGAAAGCGGCTGGGACTTCAGCTCGCGCTGGATGGCCGACGGCAAGAGCCTCAAGTCCATCCAGACCACCGCGATCCTCCCGGTCGACCTCAACGCCCTGCTGTTCGGCCTGGAGACGGCGATCGCCCAGGGCTGCGCCGACCTGACCGACGCCCCCTGCGTCGCCGAGTTCAGCGGCCGCGCCAAGGCCCGCCGGGCGGCGATGGACGCCTATCTCTGGGACGCCCCGCGCGGGCTCTATCTGGACTACCAGTGGCGCGAGCGGGCGCGGCTGGACCATCCCAGCGCCGCGACCCTCTATCCGCTGTTCGTCGGGGCCGCGAGCGCCGACCAGGCCAAGGCCGTGGCGGCGACCACCCGCGCCCTGCTGCTCGCGCCCGGCGGCCTGCGCACCACCACCGTCGCCACCGGCCAGCAGTGGGACACGCCCAACGGCTGGGCCCCGCTGCAATGGGTGGCGGTCTCGGGTCTGCGCCGCTACGGCGAGGACGACCTGGCCAAGACCATCGGCCAGCGCTGGTTGGCCACCGTGGCCCACGAATACCAGGCCAGCGGCAAGATGCTGGAGAAGTACGACGTCGAGGAGGCCAAGGCCGGCGGCGGCGGCGAGTACCCGCTGCAGGACGGCTTCGGCTGGACCAACGGCGTGACCCGCGCCCTGCTCGACCTCTACGCCGCGCCGTGAGAATCCCGATCGGAACCCGGCGCCCTTCGGCGACTCTGGCCTATCGCGTCACGCTCTAATGCAGGAGTGGCGCGCCCTGTTATCCAGCAGTGAGAAATATTCCGAAATAATCCCCATTCAAAAACCTCGACGCGGCGACGGATACCCCCCCCCGAACGCCCGTCGCCAAATAACATAGCCGGTCGCAAGAAAAGAGAATGTCCGGGAAGGTATCGGACATTCGGACAATGACGAGCGAGCACGATCAGGGACTCAGTGAGTGATCTGGATTGCTGGCCTTCCTTCAGGAATGGCCTCAATCAACGCATATCCATCTAGGACACAGCCCGCGGCGCAGTCCGGTTCGTGGCGCAAGCTGCCAGCACGTCCATTCGGTCGAATAGACGCCGCAAGTTCTTTCTCATTCCCAGAGCTTTTCGCCCCTTCCACCCCGGTTGCCGATTCCGCCCTCCGAGCAAACCCTTCGATCCTCGCCCAACGCCTCGCCCCTGGAGGACGCTACATGGATCGTCAAAGTCACACCCCCGCTCTCTCACCTCACCGTGTTGCGCTCTATCTCCGCATCTCCACCGGTCGGCAGGCCGATAACGATCTCTCCATCCCCGACCAGCGTCGACAGCTAGTGGGCTATGCCGAAGCCAAAGGGTGGCCGGTGGTCGCCGAGTTCGTCGAATCTGGCAACACGGCCACCGACGACAGACGCCCCGCTTTCCAGGCCATGATCGAGGGCGCCCAGGTCAAACCACCACCGTTCGACACCATCCTGGTGCATTCGTTCTCGCGCTTCTTCCGCGACCAGTTCCAATTCGAATTCTACGCTCGAAAGCTGGCCCGAAACCGCGTCCGTCTTGTCTCGATCACGCAAGAGCTTGGCGATGACCCGATGGGCTTGATGATGCGTCAGATCATGGCGCTCTTCGACGAGTATCAGTCGCGCGAGAACGCCAAACACACGCTGCGCGCCATGAAGGAGAACACGCGACAAGGCTACTGGAATGGCGCCCGACCTCCGATAGGTTATCGGGTCGTCGACGCCGAAAAGCGCGGAGACAAGATCAAGCGAAAGTTGGAGATCGATCCAGAGCAGGCCGACACTGTCCGCCTGATCTTCACTCTCGCGCTCGGAGGCGTTGGCAATTCGGGATCGATGAGCATCAACCAGATCGTCAAGCATCTCAACGCCAAGGGCGTTCGCACCCGAGACGGCGGTCGTTGGGGCGTCGCCGCCGTGCATCAAATCCTGACGCGGTCGAGCTACGTCGGCGAGCACCACTTCAATGTACGGAACTACAAAACCGGCCAGCGCAAAGCGCTGAACGAACACGCGGTCGGCGCTGCGCCTCCCATTGTCGAGCTCCGTGACTTCGAAGCCGTGCAATCGCTGCTCCGACGCCGCCGTTCCAATTACGGCCCTGGTCGAATTTCCAACCGCGCCGTTCTCCTGGGAGGCATCCTCCACTGCGGCTTCTGCGGAGGTGCGATGCACGTCGCTACCGGCAACCATGGTCGCTACCGGTACTATGTCTGCAATTCCCGAGCTCGAAACGGACCGCCGAGCTGTGGCCAGATGCGCGTGCCGCTCGCGCCTACCGACGCCGCCGCAATCGACTATCTGGAACGCCGCCTCCTTTGCCCCGATCTTCTCGGCGAGCTGCTTTCGGCTCTCATCGAACGCAGGCGCAGCGAAGACCTGCGCCGACGTCGGCGCAAGGCCGATCTGCAAAGACGCGTGACCGATATCCGCGCCCGCCTAGCCCGTCTCTATGAAGCAATCGAGATCGGCGTGGTGGAAGCCAACGACCCTTGTCTCAAGGAACGGGTTCAGGACCTTCAACGACTACGTGACGAGGCGCAGCGTGACGCGGAGCAAAAATCGCCAATCTACGAAGGCGCCGTGACACCCTCCCGGCTCCGCCACTTCGCTAACGCGATCCGCAAAATGCTGCGCGACGAAGACGGGACATTTCGGCGCGAACTGGTCCGCGCCCTGGCGGACCGTATCGAGATCCACTCCCGGAGCAATCTACCGCTCGCTGACGGCGCCGTCCCCTTTCGGATCACGAATATCCCGGATTTCAAAAGCGCGGTGCTGCAGGTCTTTGGCGCACGTGCACGCGAACTCGTTCCTTAGGAAATGTTCGTGAGTGCGCCATCAACGACATTGGCTTCGCTCCAATAAGCCGACGTTCACCGGGACGTGTGAGGTACCGCGAACACGACCTACGCCGAATGGAGTTCTATGGCGAAACCGTGCTCTGGAAGATCGACTGCTACGCAGACCAGCGCCTTGGGCATGGAAGCTAAGACCCGTCAGATCCGGCGAAAAGCTACCGCGTCCTGACGGTGATGCTCGCCGACGGCTACTAGCCCAGCCCCTCAGAAGCCTCCTTGCGGAGCTTCGCCATAACTAGACAAAGGTCACTCTCTTGGACGCCCGCGCTAGCAAATAGCTCCCCTAAGCGTTGCCTTAAGGATTTTCCGCAATTTTTCGTTGCGTTCAGCAGACAATTGAGGGGCAGGCTCAGTGCAGATCATCGTTGAGGCGCGCAAGAACGCAGCCGTGGACGCGCTTTATCAAAAGGTCGAGGCCCAAACCCCGATCACCCTGAAGGCGATAGCTGGGTGTACCTGGTCAAGCGCGACTAAGGCGGGTGTAACTGAGATCGAGGTCGGAACGGCTTTGCACCCAGAAGCGGCGCTCTATCACGAGCTGCTACACGCTGACCTGAAGATAAGCGGTCTCACGCTTCCACCCTTCGCGGTTAGCAAGAACCCCAACTCGATAGGTATCAGCGATACGCTCTACGCCATCGAAAACGAGCTTCAACACCATCGGATGTTCGGTGCGTTCACCGCTGCTGGCTTCAGCCCGGCTCATTTCTACGACGACGACGACCATGCCGCTTTCAAAAAGATCAGACAGACCCTCGACGCGATCGCGCCTAGCGCTGCTCCGACCAGTTTCCTGATGTTGCTGCTCACGATCATCGCCCCTGGCGGCAAGAATAGCGACGCCGACCGACAGACACTCAAGAAGACCTTCTACAGCCGTTGCTCCGGCGGAACGCGGGCCAAGATGGAGAAGATTGAAGGCGTCTTCAAAGCGTGGACGGCTTCGCCGAGTTTGGACACGAAGCCGCCGATCATTCAAATCCTCAACATCCTAGGGGAGTATGATGGAACATGGATCGGTGGCGGGACCCCGTCGCCTTCGAATGGCGAGCAAACAGCGGCAATTGGCGTGTCCTCGGCTGTACACGAACGCCACGCCAGACAGAATCCGACTAAATATGTTGATCCGTAGTGGACCCTCCGAAGGTCGCCTAAGAGTCAGGTGCGGCCGCCAGTCCATGTCGTGGCGTATAATCCGCAAGCCGCGGGCACGCCGCCTCAACGGCTTCACCATGATAGATGGAGAAAATAAATCTTTATATAAATCAATACCTTACAGGTAACACGCTGAAAGCCAGCGAAAGCAGTCAATACGCAAGAACTGATAAGTGTTTGATTTACCTGAAGAATACCTACCAAAAGGCCAATGGCGCGCCCTGCTGGATTCGAACCAGCGACCGCTCGCTTAGAAGGCGAGTGCTCTATCCAGCTGAGCTAAGGGCGCGGATCCCTTGGGGAATCCGGGGAAGCTTGGGGCGGAAAGCCTAGTGCGTCCAGGGTTGCTTGCGGCCGGCGGCGAAGTTGTCGGCGTAGGCCTTGATGATCCGCTTGGGCGTCTTGGGCTCGAACAGCTGGAACGAGATCTCGTGACGCTGGGCGTAGGCCACGGCTTCGTCGCGGGTCTCGAAGTTCAGGCGCACCTGGCCGTTCATGTCGCTCGACTGGGTCCAGCCCATCAGCGGATCGGGACGTCTGGCCGAGGCCGGTTCGAACTCCAGAACCCAGTCCTTGGTCTTGGCCTTGCCGGACTGCATGGCGGTCTTGGCGGGGCGGTAGATGCGCGCGAGCATGAGGGCCTCTCCAGGTCGATCGTCACCCCTCGGAAGGGGGTCTAGGTGGTCGGAGCGGCAGGATTTGAACCTGCGACCCTCTGGTCCCAAACCAGATGCGCTACCAGGCTGCGCTACGCTCCGAAACACCGAGCGGCTGCTCTACAGGGCTTCGCCGCCGGGGGCAAACGGAACGCCGGACGTCCTGAAAGAAATCAGCCTTTCGGGAAGATTTTGTTGAGCACCCGGTCGCCGGGCAGGATGCCCAGCTGGGCGGCGCGGCCGCCGGGGATCTCGAGCACGCCCCGGATCACGCCGCCTGAGGGGATCGGCGTCTCGTCGTGCGGCACCGCGTTGCGGGCGATCGACAGCACCCGGCCGTCGGGCGCGATATAGATGATGTCCAGCGGGATCAGGGTGTTCTTCATCCAGAACGCCGCCCGCTGGGGCGGGTTGTACGGGAACAGCATGCCGCGGTCGGGGGCCAGCGACTTGCGGAACATCAGGCCCCGCTCCTGCTCGGCCTTGGTCACGGCCAGTTCGACGGTGAACCTGGCCCGTCCCCGGCTGGTCAGGATCTCGACGGTGTCGAGCTTGGCCGAGGGCTTGGCGGCGGCCGGCGCCGGCTTGGGCTTGGCCTGCCACGCCTGGGCGGGCGCGGCGATCGACAGGCTGGAGAACAGGGCCAGGACGACCAGCGCCAGGGCGCGTCGTCCGATCGTCGTCATCCCGATCGTCCTCATGAATGTCACACGCGCCTCATCATCCTCGCCGCGTCCCGCGGCGCGGCGATCCTACGACGTCACGCCGCCATGGCGAAAGCCGGTCCTTGGAGGTCAGTCCTCGCCGGCGGTGATCTCGGCCACCACCAGGCCCTTAGGGCCTTCCGCGAAACGCACCATGACGTCGTCGCCCGGCTGGAGGTCCTCCAGGCCGCCGCGACGCAGGGTCTCGATATGCACGAAGATGTCGCCCGGCTGGCCGTCGCGGACGACGAAGCCGTAGCCCTTGGTGCGGTTGAACCACTTGACCTTGGCGCGCTCGGCCGGCCCGACGGGCTCCAGCATCTGGCGGCCGCTGTCGACGCCCGAACGGAAGTGGTCGCGGCGCATGCCCACGCCTTCGCCGAACGACCGCTTGGGCCGCTCCAGGGGCGCCGGCGCGGCGCTCTCGTCCAGGTCCACCACCTCGGACACCTGCCAGCCCTTGGGACGCTTGACCACGTCGCAGACGATGATCGCGCCCTCCAGCGCCGTTTCCCGGCCGCAGCTGCGCAGAGACGTGACGTGCAGCAGCACGTCCTTCAGGCCGGTCTGACCCGGATCGTCGGGGACGATGAACCCGTACCCCTTTCCCGTGTCGAACCACTTCACGCGACCGCTGATACGCACGAATTCCTCATGCGATCCCGAGTCCTCGAAATCGAAACCAGACATTCCGCCCCTCTGGCTCGCCCAGACAGCCCAGGGGGCGAGCACCACAGAATAACACTGTTCTCGCGAGAAGAGAGCCGTCAATAACCAATTGACGTGAAAAGGCGATCGCGAGGCGTACGCGACATTTCGTCGCAGCGCCTAGACCGACATAAACCTGAAATGTCCGTGGTGGGTGGCAGTCCCTAGGGGAGTCGAACCCCTCTCTCCAGAATGAAAATCTGGCGTCCTAACCGATAGACGAAGGGACCACGGCGCCTGCATTAGGCGGGTATTCGCATGTAAAGTCTAAGTAGCTTCGCGGTGGCAGTCCCTAGGGGAGTCGAACCCCTCTCTCCAGAATGAAAATCTGGCGTCCTAACCGATAGACGAAGGGACCGCGTGGCCGCGAAGAGCAGGCGATATACAAAGCTTCCCCCCGGGGCGCAAGCGACGAAGAGCAGTTTTTTCAGGTCACGCGCATGCGGGGGTCGGCGACGTCCTCGATCTCCAGCTGGACGCCTTCCCGGCCCATATAATCGTCCGGTTTCAGACGGCCCACGACGTGCAGGGCTCCCCCGCCGGCCAGCAGGCGCTCACCCAGCGGGGTCTCGGCCGACCGCCAGGAGATGGCCTTGATTCGGTCGCCCGACGGCCCGACCAGATCGACCCGCACGTGGCCGCCCTTCATCGCCATCATCCGTTCGGGCCGCACGCCGGCCAGGGCGAACATCGGCTCGGGATTGCCCGGACCGAACGGCGCCAACTGCTGGAACTCGCTCCACAGGGCGCGGTTGGCGGCCCGGGGCTGGACCAGGGCGTCGATCTCGACCGCCTCGACGCCGACGGCTTCCATCTCGCCGGCCAGGCGCTCCTCCAGGAAGGCGCGGAACTCGGGAATCGAATCGGGACGGATCGACAGGCCCGCCGCCATGGCGTGGCCGCCGCCGGCCATCAGCAGGCCCGCCTCGAAGGCCGCCTGGATCGCCGCGCCCAGGTTGACGCCCGGCTGCGAGCGGCCGGACCCCTTGCCCACATTGGCGGCGCGGTCGACGCCGATCACCACCACGGGCTTGCGATAGCGCTCGCGCAGGCGGCCGGCGACGATGCCGATCACGCCGGGGTGCCACCCCTCCCCCGCCACCACGATCACCGGGGCGTCGGGATTGAAGTTGCTGCCGCGCTCCAGCACGGCCGCGGCCTCTTCCACCACGGCGGCCTCGACGGCCTTGCGCTCGGTGTTCAGGCCGTCCAGCTCCTCGGCCAGGGCCTGGGCCTCCAGCGGGTCGTCCGTGGACAGCAGGCGCGCGCCCAGGTCCGAGCGGCCGATCCGTCCGCCGGCGTTGATGCGCGGCCCCAGGATGAAGCCGGCATGGAACACCGAGGCGGGGCCCGAGCCCTTGCCCACCTGGAACAGGGCCTTGAGGCCCGGATTGCCCCAGCTGGACATGGTGCGCAGGCCCAGGGTGGTCAGGGCCCGGTTGAAGCCGACCAGCTGGGTGACGTCGCAGACCTCGCCCATGGCCACCAGGTCCAGCCACTGGCGCAGGTCCGGCTGCGGACGCTCCTCGGTGAACAGGCCGCGCTTGCGGGCTTCGCGGTTCAGGGCGGCCAGCAGCACGAAGGTCACGCCGGCGGCGGCCAGAACCCCCTGCCCGCTCTGGCAGCCCGGGCGGTTGGGATTGACCACGGCGGCGGCGGCCGGCGGGTCCTCGCGCATCAGGTGGTGGTCGATCACCACCACCTCCAGGCCGATGGTCGCGGCGCTGGCGATGGCGTCGTAGGCGGCCGCCCCGCAATCCAGGGTGACCACCAGCTCGGCCCCGCCGTCGCGGATGGTCTTGAAGGCCGCCGGACTGGGGCCGTAGCCCTCGGTCAGGCGATCGGGGATGTAGATGGGCAGCTCGACGCCCATGTAGCGGAACCAGCGCACCAGTTGGGCGGCGCTGGTGGCGCCGTCGACGTCGTAGTCGGCGAACACCATGGTGGGTCGGCCGCTTTCCAGGGCGTCGATCAGGATCTCGGCGGCCCGGTCCATGTCGGTGAAGCTGGACGGGTCGGGGAACAGCGCCTTCAGGGTGGGCCGCAGATAGTGCTCGGCCGCGTCGACGCCCACGCCGCGCGAGGCCAGGGCCCGAGCCAGGGGCTCGGAAAGGCCGTGCATCTGCTGGTGGCTGCGGGCTACGCCTGCGTCGCCCGGCCGCTCGCGCCAGGCCCGGCCGCTGATCGACCGCTCGACGTCGAGGAAGTGGCGGGCGTCGAGCGGGACGTGTCCGTCGGCCATGGCTCAGCCCTCCCGTGCGGGAAAACGGCCGGCGATGCTGAGCTTGGCTGTCGTGGTCATCTCCCGAGCCTACGCCCTTCGGCGGATTCGCTCCACGGACGGGGCGATGCTGGGAAGATAGGTCGCGGATGCGTCAGAAACGGACGCAGACCGGGGACATGCCCTTGGGCGTGTCCTCATCAGCATCCACCGCGCCAAGACTTGGGGACACGCCGCAAGGGCATGTCCCCGACCCGGATCAGCCCGCCGCCGTCTCGGCGACGACCACCTCGACCTCGTTGGCCGAGCCCAGCACCACCGGCACGCGCTGGTGCAGCTTGGTAGGCTGAAGGTCGAGGATCGGGGTGACGCCGTCGGTCGACTTGCCGCCCGCCCGCTCGACGATCAGCGACATGGGGTTGGCTTCGTACAGCAGGCGCAGCTTGCCTGGCTTGTCGGGCTCGCGAGCGTCCCAGGGGTACATGAAGACGCCGCCGCGCATCAGGATGCGATGGACGTCGGCCACCATCGAGGCGACCCAGCGCATGTTGAAGTTCTTGCCCCGCGGCCCCGTCTTGCCTTGCAGGCAGCCGTCGATATAGCGGCGCACCGGCGCGGCCCAGTGGCGCTGGTTGGACATGTTGATGGCGAACTCGGCGGTGTCGGCCGGGATGGCGACGGTCGGGTGGGTCAGCCGCCAGGCGCCGTCGGCGTCCAGGGTGAAGCCCACGACGCCCTTCGACAGGGTCAGCACCAGCATGGTCTGCGGGCCGTAGACGGCGTAGCCGGCGGCGACCTGGTTGCGGCCGGGCAGCAGGAAGTCGGCCTCGCTGGGCGCCACGCCGGCGGGCGCGGGCAGGATCGAGAAGATCGTGCCGACCGAGACGTTGACGTCGATGTTGCTGGAGCCGTCCAGCGGGTCGAAGGTGACCAGGAAACCGCCAACGGCCCCGGTGGCCTCGACCGTCTCCAGTTCCTCGGACGCCAGGCCGGCCACCAGCGGACAGCCCTGCAGCGCATCGCGCAGGATGTCGTTGGTGATGATGTCGAGCTTCTTCTGCTCTTCGTCCTGGACGTTGACCACGCCGGCCGCGCCCAGGCTGCCCGAGATCGCGCCGGAGGCCACGACCTTGCTGATCCTGGCGCAGGCCCCGGCGATGACGGTGACGACGGCCTTCACCTCGTCGCCCGCCGGCTCGTCAGAGAGCCATCCGGCGAGATCGGTCAGCGTGGTCATGCGGGGCCTCTTGGGAAAGAAAGATTCGGCGCGACCATAGCGCGCGCGGCGCGATTTCCGATCCGGCTGGATCAGCTTACCGCTCTAGGATGTTGTTGTGACGCATTTTCCGGCGACGGATCGGCGACTGTCCGCCGGAAGACCGCTAGGCCTTCCGCTTCATCCGCACTTCGCGCACCGTGCCGGTCGACGAGTTCATGACCAGGGTGTGGGTGTGGACGAAGCCGTCCTTGTAGGTCACCCCGTCCAGCAGGTTGCCCCAGGTGACGCCGGTGGCCGCGAAGATGGCTTCCGCACGGACGATCTCGTGCAGGTCGTACTTCTTGTCCAGCTCGGTGATGCCCCACTTGGCGGCGCGGGCGCGCTCGTCGCCGTTGCGGAACAGCAGCCGTCCCTGGAACTGGCCGCCGACACATTTCAGGGCCGCGCAGGCCAGCACGCCCTCGGGCGCGCCGCCGGAGCCGACATAGAGGTCGATGCCGGTCGAGGGGTCGGTGGTGGCGATCACCCCGGCCACGTCGCCGTCGGTGATCAGGTTGACCCGCGCCCCGACCGAACGGACGCTGGCGATGATCTCGGCGTGGCGCGGACGGTCCAGCACGCAGACGGTGATCTGCTCGGGCGCGACGCCCTTGGCGGCGGCAAGGGCCCTGATGTTGTCGGCGGGCGACTTGTCCAGGTCGATCACCCCGGCCGGCAGGCCCGGACCGCAGGCGATCTTGTCCATGTAGGTGTCGGGGGCGTTCAGCAGGCTGCCCTTGGGCGCCCAGGCCATCACCGCCAGGGCGTTGGGCATGGCCTTGGCCGTCAGGGTGGTGCCTTCCAGCGG
>Ga0209758_1003374_pt1 | contig 14624 bp, 16 predicted proteins | sample AraplaMF_Col_mMF_FD_184258 | JGI IMG/M metagenome (GOLD analysis project Ga0209758, IMG submission 184258) | Arabidopsis root microbial communities from the University of North Carolina, USA - plate scrape MF_Col_mMF (SPAdes) (version 2) | ecosystem: Host-associated > Plants > Roots > Endosphere... | reverse complement strand
ACTGGCTGGAAAGACCGGCATCGATCTCGACGCGACCGGAGGCAAAATGCCCGTTGCCGCGCACGGTCACTGGCGGGCAGCCTGTCGGCGCCTCGGCATCGATGCCCAGTGACCTCAGCGCCGCGACCAGCGGGCCGATCGGCCGCTTGCGCATATGCTCATCGCCGTCAACCACAACCGTGCCGTCGACGGAGGCAACAGCGGCCGCCAGGAAGCGGGTGGCCGTGCCTGCATTGCCAAGAAAAAGCGGGGCTTTCGGCTGATGAAGCTTGCCGCTGCCGGTAACGACAAAGGTCGTATCGTCGGGCTCTTCGATCTGCACGCCCATGGCCCGCAGCGCTTCGGCCATATATTTCGTGTCGTCGCTCTTCAGCGCGCCGGTCAGCCGGCTGGTGCCCTTGGCAAGGCCTGCCAAAAGCAGGGCGCGGTTAGTGATCGACTTCGAGCCCGGAACCACGGCACGACCGGTGAGCGGCTTGCCCGGCGGAATGATGGTGAGCTTGGCTTTACTCATTGCGCTTGTCTCTTCTGTCCCTTGCGGCGGCCGCGAGCGGCCTTGTCGGACTGCTCATAGCAGTTTTTGGGCAAAGACAAAGGTCAGAACTTGACTGACGGTACGGCGCGATCGGCCTCGTTGGTGATTTCGAAATATTCACGCTTGGAGAATCCGAACTGGCCGGCAACGAGGTTCGAGGGGAAGCTTTCGACCTTGACGTTCAGATCGCGGGCAGCGCCATTGTAATAGCGGCGTGCCATCTGGATTTCGCTTTCCATCGTTTCCAGCGAGGCTTGGAGTTCGGAGAAATTCTGGTTAGCCTTGAGATCGGGATAGGCTTCGGCCAGCGCCATCACCCGGCCAAGCGCCTGCCCGAGCAGACCTTCCGCCTGCGCCCTGCCGGCAACATCGCCAGCAGGAACGGCCTGAGCCTTATTGCGAAGCTCGACGACCTCTTCAAGAGTGCTCTTTTCGTGGGCCGCATATCCCTTGACGGTCTCGATCAGGTTCGGGATCAGGTCGGCGCGGCGCTTCAGCTGCACATCGATTCCGGACCAAGCCTCCTCGGCCATCTGCCGGGAACGGACGAGACCGTTATAGATGAAGATGACGTAGAGCGCGATCAGAACGATGACGCCAAGAGCGATATACATCGCGAATCCCCCCGAAAGCCAAGTCTTGCGGGAGACTACGCAGGTTTCACAGACATCGTCAAACAGTCAGAGGGGTACGATCTTGGCTCTCGCCGCAGCAAGCTCAAGCGGCGGCGTTCACCAGCTCGAAACCACCCGCATCCGTCAGCAGGAACGCTTCGCCGCAGGCCTTGGCCAGCGTGCGCACGCGAAGGATGTAACTCTGGCGCTCGGTGACGGAGATCACGCCGCGGGCGTCGAGGAGGTTGAAGACGTGGCTTGCCTTGATGCACTGGTCATAGGCCGGGAAGACGCATTTATGCAGGCGCTGGTTGGCATTGTCGCCAGGCGCGCCGGCAGCGAGAAGCGCCTGGCATTCCTTTTCGGCATCGATGAAGTGGCGATGCAGCATCTCGGTATTGGCGAATTCGAAATTGTGGCGGGAATATTCCTGCTCGGCCTGCAGGAAGACATCGCCGTAGCTGATCTTCTCGTCGCCCTCGCGGCCGTTGAAGTTCAGGTCGTAGACGTTATCGACGCCCTGAACATACATCGCGAGGCGCTCGAGACCATAGGTCAGCTCGCCTGCGACCGGCGAGCATTCGATGCCGCAGATCTGCTGGAAATAGGTGAACTGCGAGACTTCCATGCCGTCGCACCAGCATTCCCAGCCGAGGCCCCAGGCGCCGAGTGTCGGGCTTTCCCAATCGTCTTCGACGAAGCGGATGTCGTGCAGCAGCGGGTCGAGGCCGATCGCCGCGAGCGAGCCGAGGTAAAGCTCCTGCAGGTTCGGCGGGTTCGGCTTCAGGATGACCTGATACTGGTAGTAGTGCTGCAAACGGTTGGGGTTTTCGCCGTAGCGGCCGTCGGACGGACGGCGGGAGGGCTGTACGTATGCGGCTTTCCACGGCTTGGGGCCGAGCGCGCGCAGTGTCGTGGCCGGGTGAAAGGTGCCGGCGCCTACTTCCATGTCATAGGGCTGCAGAACCGCACAACCCTTGTCCGCCCAGTAATTATGCAGGGTGAGGATCAGCGCCTGGAAAGAGCGCTTCGGGTTCATATGGTCTGGAATTGTCGCGGGCATGGAAGGATACCGATTGCTTGGAATATGAGCGCGACAGGTGCCACGCAGCGCCGCAAGGGTCAAGACTTTTGCGCCGTGTCCGGATAAAGCCGACAAACGGCCGGCCGGTCAGCGGTAATAGCGACCCAATTCGGCCTATTCCTCTTCCCGTTTCAGGCGATATTCGCCCGTTGCGGGATCTTTCACCAGCGTGCCGACCGCTCCCGTCTGACGCTCCTTCTCGGCGCGGCGGGATTTTTCAGCAAGCCTCTGTGCATCGGAAACAAAGCGGCGGTAAAGCCACCAGCCCGCGCAGACGAGGATCAATAACGTAACTAGCTGTGCCATGTCCCCTCGTTTCTCCCGTTAGAGCCCGTAGCGGCTCCACAATGCCCTTTCTTCCGCCGCTTCGACAAGCCCCGATGCGAGACCGGAAGCCGTCCCTTCAAGCGAGACCGGCGAAATGCCGGGAATACGGCGGCCGAGCAGGCCACGGGTGGCCGTTACGAGCTGAAGCTTCGTTTTCTGGCCATAGCGTTTTTTCAGTTCCTGGCGCATGTCGCCGAGGCCATCGATGAGGCCGAGTTCCAGGCCGCGCGTGCCGCTCCAGAAGAGGCCGGAGAAAACTGTCGCATCGTCCGTCAGCTTGCCGGCGCGGCGCTCGCGCACCATCGAGATGAAGACCTGATGGATCTCGAGCTGCAGGCTCTTCAGATATTCGATGTCCTTTTCCTTCTCGGGCTGGAAGGGATCGAGGATCACCTTGTTTTCGCCTGCCGTATAGACACGGCGCTCGACGCCGATCTTCTTCAGGAGCTCCGGAAAGCCGAAGCCGCCGGAGACAACGCCGATCGAGCCGACAATGGACGTCGGGTCGGCGATGATTTCATCGCCCGCCAGCGCGATCATGTAGCCGCCGGAGGCCGCCACATCTTCCACGAAGACCAGCACCTTCTTCTGCTTTTCGCGCGCCAACTCACGGATGCGTGCGAAGATAAGGCGAGACTGGACAGGCGAACCGCCCGGCGAATTGATCGAGATGGCAACAGCCGGCGTGTCCTTCGCGGAGAAGGCCTTCTCCAGAACCGGCGCGACATTGGTGAGATTGAGAGTCGGGCGGAACTGACCGCCGCCGCTGATGATCGCGCCCTGCAGCTTGACGACGGGTATGACGATCCCATCCTTCCGAAACCGCTTCGGCATCAGCTTTCTCAAAAATCCAGCCATTTCTCTTCCTTCGATATGATCGGCGACGCCAGCATGCATATGCACATTACAAGGGCATTGCATGTATGCGCTGCAGTGACAAACGCAATGGCTGCGCTCTCAAAACATTGCCTCCGAATTTTCTTGTTGCGAATGACTTGCATTATCATTTTAATCAGGCATAGTGCCGGCATGGATAATCAGGTAAAAGTGGCATGGACATCATAAATCCGAACGCAAAGGGCGGCTGGCGAACCGAGCGCGGGGAAGCCTCGCTCTCCGACGTTTACCGCACGGTTGGCACGGGACGGCACAGCTCCACGTGGCGGCGCGCGGCCGCTTTCCTCGGCCCTGGCTACATGGTTGCCGTCGGCTACATGGACCCTGGCAACTGGGCGACCTCGCTCGCCGGCGGATCGAAGTTCGGTTATGCGCTGCTAACCGTCGCACTGCTTTCGAACATCATGGCGATCGTGCTGCAATCGCTTTGCGCGCGTCTTGCCATCGGCTCCGGCCGAGATCTGGCGCAGGCCTGTCGCGATGCCTATCCAAGCTATGTCGCCGTACCGCTCTGGGCCTTTGCAGAAATCGCCATCATCGCGACCGATATTGCCGAAGTGATCGGCACGGCGATCGGCCTCAATCTGCTTTTCGGAATTCCGCTCGAAATCGGCGTGGTGATTACCGCGCTCGACGTCTTCGTCATCCTTCTCCTGCAAAGGCTCGGCTTCCGTTGGATCGAGGCCTTCATCATCACGCTTCTCGGCGTCATCGCAATCTGCTTTGCGGTGCAGATCTTCCTTGCCGACCCGCAATGGGGCGCCGTCATCAGGGGCTTCCTGCCGACAACGGAGGTCGTCACCAATCCGGAAATGCTCTACCTGGCGCTCGGCATTCTGGGCGCTACCGTGATGCCGCATAACCTCTACCTTCATTCCGGCATCGTGCAGACGCGCTCCTACGGCCATACCGTGCCGGAGAAGAAGGAGGCGCTGACCTTCGCGACCCTCGACTCCACCGTGGCGCTCTGCTTCGCGCTCCTGATCAACGCCTCCATCCTCATCCTTGCCGCAGCCGCCTTCAATGCCAATGGCAAGACGGATGTGGTGGAACTTGGTGAAGCGCATTCGCTGCTGTCGCCGCTGCTCGGTCTTGCGATTGCGCCGACGCTCTTCGGCATCGCACTGCTCTGCTGCGGCCTGAATTCCACGGTCACCGCGACGCTTGCCGGGCAGATCGTCATGGAAGGTTTCCTGAAAATCCGGCTGAAGCCATGGGTGCGCCGCCTGATCACCCGTGCCATCGCGATCGTTCCCGCCGCTTTCGTGACGATCTGGTACGGCGATCAGGGCACTGCAGAACTTCTGATCCTCACGCAGGTGGTGCTCAGCCTGCAGCTTTCCTTCGCCGTCTTCCCGCTCGTCATGTTCACGGCCAGCAAGGCGAAGATGGGCGAACTGGTGGCACCGAAGTGGCTGAGCGCCGTCGCCTATGTGATCGCTGTCGTGATCGCCGGTCTGAACGTCAAGTTGCTCCTCGACTTCGTGACCGGTGGCTAAACTTGTTCTGTGGCAATTCCTGAACTGGTTCTTTACGCAATTGCGAACGGTGGAATTGCTTCAGAGCCTGCCATAGGCCGCGCGGCCATTGTTGAAATCATCGACGAGAGGGGAGAACTTGTGGCTCCCCTCTTCGTGCATGATGAGGGGCGCACGCAGCGAAAGCCGTGCCCGTGAGCCCTTGATCGCCGTCACCAGGATGCGGACGGCATTTTCTCCTTCCCGTGGATGAACTGCAGTGATCTCGATGCCGCCGAAGCGTCTGCCGCATGCGTCGATGATCTCGGCGATCGATTGCGGCCTTGCGATCAGCGACAGTTGTCCGCCCGGTATCATGATGGCCCCGGCCGTTCGGATCCAGCTTTCGAACAGGTCGTCCGTCATGGCATGGGCTTCGGCCTTCAGCGCATCCGGCGTCCTACGGTCGCCGGCATCGTTGAACGGCGGGTTCATAATAACGTGATCGAAGCTTTCGTCGATGAGACCTGCGTCGTTTCGCGCCCTGGCCGTCAGCGTGACATCGGCCTCGACGACCGAGACGCGGCCCGCCATATGGGCGTTGCCAGGCAGATCGATGCTGCGGCGGGCGTAGTCAGCCATCTCCGCCGATCGCTCGAAAAGTACGACCTCGGCCTTTGCAAGGCGCGAGGCGACGGCAAGGCCGGCTGCACCCGCTCCGGCACCGAGATCGGCCACCTTGATCGCGCGATCATCGGCAATAAGAGCAGCGAGCAGCATGGCGTCCATACCGGCACGATGGCCCCTGCCCTTCGGCTGAACAATATGAAAAAGGCCGCGATGAAAGGCGTCTATCGTGTCAGTCACCGCCTGCGTCATCTTTCACTTCCGCTCGCGCAATTCGCCGCCGAGACCGGCATCGATGAGGATGCGCCGGGCCTGATCGGCCATCGTCTCGTCAACCAGGAGGCGGCGCGGCAGCATGCCGAGCGATCCCTCGAGCACGCTCATGCCCTGATCGGCAATGAAGCACGCAATTCCCGCATCCTTCATGAGGCTCTCGGCAAAAGAGAGCAGAACGGGATCGTTCGCGCGGATAAGCTCATGCATTTGCCGTTATTTTCCCTTCCGAATTTGCTGACAGCGACAATTCACCCCTTGCCGCCTCCATCGCCCCTTTCTATTGTCAAAGGCAACGAATGAACAGGAGTCCGGGTCGTTGGGCGTGGTCATACCGCTTGAAGAAAACAAAAACAAACTGGCTTCCATCAAGCCGCTGGTGGACCTCACCAAGGCTGACATGGAGCGGGTGAACCAGCTTATCCTTTCCAAGGCTGGCTCCGATGTCCAGATGATTCCGGAGGTGGCGAACCATCTCATCTCTTCGGGCGGCAAGCGCCTGCGGCCGATGCTGACGCTCGCTGCAGCCTCGCTTTTCGGCTACAGGGGCGAGAATCACATCAAGCTCGCCACATCAGTCGAGTTCATGCATACGGCAACGCTGCTGCATGACGACGTGGTGGACGAAAGCGACCTGCGTCGCGGCAAGTCGACCGCGCGTACGATCTGGGGCAATCAGGCAAGCGTCCTTGTCGGCGACTTCCTGCTCGGCCAGGCCTTCCGCATGATGGTAGAAGTCGGCTCGCTGGAAGCGCTGGACGTGCTTTCGTCGGCCGCCTGCGTCATCGCCGAGGGCGAAGTGCTGCAGCTTTCGGTCGCCAAGAACATGGAAACGACCGAGGATGACTACCTCTCGGTCATTCGTGCCAAGACCGCAGCCCTCTTTGCGGCTGCCGCCGAAGTCGGCCCGATCGTTGCCGAGACCAGCAAGTCCAACCGCAACGCGCTGAAATCCTACGGCATGAATCTCGGCCTCGCTTTCCAGCTGGTTGACGACGCGCTGGATTACGGCGGCAAGGCTGCCGATCTCGGCAAGAATGTCGGCGACGATTTCCGCGAAGGCAAGATCACGCTTCCGGTCATTCTTGCCTATCGCCGCGGCACGCAGGACGAGCGCGCCTTCTGGCGCGATGCCATCGAAGGCGGCAACAGCAGCGATGCCAATCTGGAAAAGGCGCTTGGCCTGATCACCAAATACGGCACGCTCAACGACACGATCCAGCGGGCCGTGCACTACGGCACGATCGCACGGGATGCGCTGGCACCGCTGCCGGACAGCCCCTGGAAATCGGCCCTGATAGAAGTCATCGATTTCTGCATCGAGCGCGTGAACTGAGGCGTGCCTCAACGAGAAGCATGACTTTGCCGCAAGGCCGCCGTCGCTTTGGCGCGGCGGGCTTTGATCAAACGTCCTTGAACGCGGGCTGAATTTCTTGCAGGGCCGCTTCAAAAAAGCCATCCTGTTGTGAATCAGTGTTTGCAACTGATTTTGCGGTCGGCACGTTGTTCCGGCCGTCCCTGAAGAAAGGTTTTCTAATGCGGCAGAGATTTGTCACCCGTCTCCTTTCGAGCGCAGCCCTCGCGGCAGTGCTTTCGCTCGGCGGGATCGGCGGCGTGAACGCCGAAGACGCGGCCAAGGCGGATGATGCCGGCAAGACCGTGACCTTTGATCCGGACAGCGTTACCACGTTCTCGGGCGCGTTTCTCGCTGCCCGCACGGCCGATGTGGACCACGACTATCCGACGGCGATCGAGCTCTACAAGAAAGCCTTGCAGATCGAGCCGGGCAACCCGGAAATCCGCCAGCGCCTGATGATCTCGCTGCTGTTGAACGGCGACATCAAGGACGGCGTGAAATATGCGAACGACCTGAAGGGTGACCCGACCGTCGAGCGTATCACCACGATCGTGCGCGGCATGGATGCGATGCGCCGCGGCGAGTTCAAATCTGCAGAATCGATCCTGAAATATGACGGGCCGAACGATCTCGACCGCATGATGAACGACCTGCTGCTGGCCTGGGCGCGCGTCGGCGCCGGCCGCGGCAAGGAAGGGCTTGCGATGGTCGAGAAGATGAAGGGCCCGGATTGGGTCCGCATCTTCCAGAACTACAATGCGGGCGCTATCGCGATCGTCAACGGCGACGTCAAATCCGCCCGCCAGCATCTCAATGATGCCGTACTGGACAAGGAAGGCGGCGCAACTGCACCCGACACTTTCATGCGCGCCATCATGGCACTCGCACGCCTCGAAGCTTCGCAGGGCAACAAGCAGAAGGCGCTCGACGCTGTCTCGGTCGGCGACAACCTGCTGCCTAACTATACGCCGCTGAACGCACTGCGCGACAGTATCGAAAAGGGCGAGAAGCAGGAACAGCAGGTCAAGAGTGCAGAAGAAGGTGCAGCCGGCGTGCTGTTTTCAGTCGGCGGCGCGCTGAACCGCGACGGTGCCGAAGATATCGTCTCGCTCTATCTGCAGACGGCCAATGCGCTCGATCCGAACAGCGCCGACACGCTGGTTCTGCTCGGCGGCATTGCCGAAAAGCAGGAACAGATGGACCGGGCCATTGCGCTTTACCAGAAGGTGCCGGCAAATTCGCCGATGCGCCGCATTTCCGAACTGCAGCTGGGCCTCGCGCTCGCGCAGGGCGGCAAAGTGGATGAAGCCCGCAAGCACCTGCAGGCGCTGATCGCTTCAGACCCGCAGGACGTCAGAAGCTATCTCGCCTATGGCAGCGTGCTTTCCGACGCCAAGGATTATCAGGCGATGGCCGATAATTACGACAAGGCTGTCGAGGTGATCGGGCCGCTGCCAGGCCGCGCAGACTGGAGCGTCTTCTTCCAGCGCGGCATCGCTTATGAGCGGCTGAAGAAGTGGGACCAGGCGGAACCTAACTTCCGCAAGGCGCTCGACCTCAATCCGAACCAGCCGCAGGTTCTAAACTATCTCGGCTATTCCTGGATCGACATGAACCGCAACCTCGACGAGGGCCTTGAGATGATCAAGAAGGCCGTCGAGCTCCGTCCTGACGACGGCTACATCATCGATTCGCTCGGCTGGGCCTATTTCCGCCTCAGCCGTTACAACGATGCCGTCGACGAATTGGAACGTGCAGCGCAGATCAAGGCTGGCGACGCGACAATCAACGACCATCTCGGCGACGCCTACTGGCGCGTGGGCCGCAAGCTGGAAGCTGTCTATCAGTGGAACCGGGCACTCGCCTCCGAACCCGAGGAAGCCCAGATCCCGAAGATCAAGGATAAGGTCGCAAACGGTTTGCCGGCGCAGGACGATGATGCCAAGGCGGCCGACAAGAAGCAGCCTGACCCTCCGCCGGCGACGCCGCCGCCGGTCGACAAGAAATCCTGAGGCCGCATGCCTGAAACGGGCATGCTGCTTTCCGGGCTCGGCGATTTCGCCGTTGCTGAAGATGCCTGCGCAAAAATCAATCTCGCCCTCCATGTGACGGGCCAGAGGGCCGACGGCTATCACCTTCTTGAAATGCTGGTGACGTTTACGCGCCACGGCGATCGGTTGGGTTTTGCCCCAGCCGATGCCGATGACTTCACGCTTTCCGGCCAGTTCGCCGACGTGCTTGCCGATGACCCCGGCACCAATCTGGTGTTGAAGGCCCGCGACCTGCTGCGGGAAGCGGCGGGTGGTGCTCCGCCTGTGCGCATCCATCTGGAGAAGAACCTGCCGATCGCTTCCGGCATCGGTGGCGGGTCTGCCGATGCAGCAGCGACTCTGCGCGGGCTTATGCGCCTGTGGGACGTGCCGCTTCCGACAGAAACCATTGCTGCCCTCGCCCTGACGCTTGGCGCCGACGTGCCGATGTGCCTCAAAAGCACGCCGCTGATTGCACGCGGCATCGGCGAACAGATAGAGACGGCCGATGCCCTGCCCTCCTTCGCGGTGGTGCTCGCCAATCCGCTGAAAGGCATTTCCACGCCCGAGATCTTCCGGCGGCTTGTCATCAAGAATAATCCTCGCCTGGTCCTGAAAAAGTCGTCGCACTGGATGGAAGCCATTCGAGCGACACGCAATGATCTTGAGCCGCCGGCGCAGGAGCTGGTTCCCGAAATTGCCGAGATATCGGGCATGCTCGCTGCAGAAGGCGCGCTTTTCACCCGCATGTCCGGCTCTGGCGCGACCTGCTTCGGCATTTTCGAGACGCCCGTTGCCGCGCTGCGTGCCGCCGAGCGTCTTCACGCCGCGCGCCCGGACTGGTATTTCCAGGCGACGGAGACTTTCGCGGGAGGCGCGTGATGGCAGGCCTGGACGAAAAACGACCTTTTATTCCGCTCGGCATAGCGGTTCTGACTGTTTCGGATACGCGTACGCCGGCCGATGACAAATCCGGCGACACGCTGGCGGCACGAATTGCGGAAGCCGGACATCAGCTGATCGACCGCGATATCGTTCCCGACGACCGCGAGAGGATCACCGCCCGCGTGCGTGCCTGGACGGAAGCCAAGGAAATCGACGTCGTCATCACCACGGGCGGGACCGGTTTTACCGGCCGTGACGTGACGCCCGATGCGCTGGAACCGCTCTTCGAAAAGCGGATGGATGGATTTTCGGCCGTGTTCCACCGGATTTCCTACGACAAGATCGGAACGTCGACGATCCAGTCGCGCGCTACGGCAGGTGTTGCCAACGCCACCTTCATCTTTGTGCTGCCGGGCTCGCCCGGCGCCTGCAAGGATGCCTGGGACGGTATATTGAAGGCGCAGCTCGACTACCGGCAGATGCCCTGCAATTTCGTGGAGATCATGCCCCGGCTCGACGAACATCTGAAGCGCGGCGCGACGAAATAGACCGGCTGCGACAGCGATGTCCTCTATGTTGCCAGACCCGGCAGGGCGGGCATCGTTTCCCAGCTGTCGCCTGACAACAGCACGCAGCTTATGCCATGAACATCCGTGACGAGGAGCGTCCAGGTGCCGCTTTCGGCGGCATAGACCTCGAGAATGGCGTTCTGATTGATCAACCCGACTGCGGTGAGCTTTTCACCAAAGTTGCTGTCCAGAAATTTGACGATCTCGGATCGGCCTGCGCAACTGCGCATCATCTGCGATGCTGCCGGATGCGGATGCGCGATCAGCGATGTCGTCAGTATGGCGGCCAGCAGGCCGTGGACCATATTGCGTAGCATGACGCACCTCCTTTCGCCGGAAGCCCGGCAGAAGAGGAGATTTTCGTTGACCTGCTCTGCCGCTCACCGGCATCTCATGGCATCCGTTACGAAGCGAGGCGCTTCGGCGGCGCCATACTCCAATTATAGCGCAAAATTCGATTGGGCGCCATTTTTGCGCAATGTCGCGGAAATGTCGTAGCTACCGCGCGGCACGGGCGACCCAGGAGGGAATCAATTCGCTGGAAAGCTGACGCGGCTTCTGTGCCGTCACGAATTCGGTAAGGTGCATGCCGCTCTTTGCCGCTGAAATGGCAAGTTTCTTCGGCATGAGCAGGCCGAGTTCGAGCGGCGGCCTTGAACGACCGACGCGCTGGAAGAAGGGACGTCGATAGCCGCGCGAGGCAGTGAAGCGCGCAGGGACCTTGTTCAAGGCGACATATTCCGAAACTTCGTCGATCCAGCCCGCCTGAGGTCTTGCGCCCGGCTCGACGAAAAGCAGCCATTCGCCACGGGCCGATCGTATGATGTCCTTGATATCCCACTGCGAATGGAACCGGCAGCCGGCAGCGTCCGCCACCCGCGAGGTACCATCGCGGGAGCCGTGATCAAGCACGACCACGTCACTGACGAGGCCTTCCACGGCGCCCGCCACCAATACCGATAGGGTCTGGGCCAGCTCAGGTTCCTGATCCTGGCATTCAAGAACAACAGTCAACATTGCCTGTTTATAGAGCGCCGCACAAAATTTTGCCAGCGCGACTTTCCTCATTTTGTTCTTGCAATGTTCTCTTTTTGCCGATAGGAATATAATCATCAAAACGAGCGAAATCGAACGTTTTTCGCCGCTGGAGAATCCTATGAGACCACAGTCCCTTGCAGGGCAGGCCGCATTTGCGCCTGCCAATAAGGCAGATATTGCCGACGCGATGATCGCGGCCTCGGGGCTGCGCGTCGAAGTCGACCGGCGACGCGGCCGCGGTGCGGGGCTGAACCCCACTGGCCGCTTCGAGCCGACACAGCGCGAGGCCTTCGATGATGGCTGGCAGACGCTCGAGGAACTGCCCCCCTTCAAGACGGATGTCCAGATCGAGAAGCCACGCACGGCGATTACCCGCAACGAGTCTCCCGATCTTTCCTTCGACAGGTCGATCAATCCCTATCGAGGCTGCGAGCATGGCTGCATCTACTGCTTTGCCCGGCCGACCCATGCCTATATGGGCCTGTCGGCAGGGCTGGATTTCGAGAGCAAGCTCTTCGCCAAGCCGGACGCACCGAAGCTCCTGGAGCGCGAGCTTGCCAAACCCGGCTACAAGGTGCGCGTCATCGCGATCGGCACCAATACCGATCCCTACCAGCCGATCGAAAAGGAATGGCGCATCATGCGGCAGATCCTCGAAGTGCTGAACAAGGCGAACCATCCCGTCGCGATCGTCACCAAGTCGGCGATGATCCTGCGCGATCTCGATATCCTCACGGAGATGGCGGCAAAGAACATCGTGCGCGTCGGCATTTCGGTCACGACGCTCGACCGCAAGCTTGCGCGCCTGATGGAGCCCCGAGCTTCGACGCCGACGCGCAGGCTGGAGGCGATCCGCGGGCTTTCCGAGGCCGGTGTGCGTACGTCCGTGATGGCCGCGCCAATCATCCCCGCGCTCAACGATCATGAGCTAGAACGCATTCTCGATGCCGCCAAAACGGCAGGAGCGGAAGAAGCGAGCTATGTATTGCTGCGGCTGCCACTGGAGGTAAGCCCCCTGTTCCGCGACTGGCTACTGCAGAACTATCCTGACCGCTACCGTCATGTCATGTCGCTGGTGCGTTCTATGCGTGGCGGCAAGGATTATGACGCCGAGTTCGGCAAGCGCATGAAAGGCGCCGGACCCTACGCGTGGCAGATCGCCCGGCGCTTCGAGATGGCGGCGAAGCGGCTGGAGTTGACCCGTCGAAGCCTTGCCTTGCGCGACGATCTCTTCGTGCCGCCGAATGGAAGCGGCGTGCAACTTTCGTTGTTGTGACTGGATATTTTCGTGCAATTCCGAAAACGCAAAACCGTGATGCACTTTTGCTGGAATTGCTTTGTTTGTTTACGCAATTCCGGAGGTAAAACCGCTACGCACTTTTGCTGGAATTGCTGATGAGCTTGCGTAAGACGTGAAGAAGACCTGCCCTGCGTCTTCTGTCTTGCGCAATTCCTGCGGATGGCCCTGACCGCACCATCTGCCGGACTGCCCCCGGCCGTCGCCGCCCTGATCCGGGGGCTTGCAGGAAATCGGGTTGGCGTGCGAGGTTCAACCGCATGAAACGTCGCACGTCACCCGATTCTCCTCTGCTCTTTGAAGAGGTCCCCCTCGTGCCGGATTTCCGGCTGGAGCTGAAGGCTCGCAAGGCCGGCCACTGGCCCGTCGCGGGCGCCGATGAGGCCGGACGCGGACCACTGGCAGGTCCTGTCGTTGCTGCAGCCGTGATCCTAGATCCCAAGCGCATTCCTGAAGGTCTCAACGATTCCAAACAGCTTTCGGCGCAGAAGCGCGAGGAACTGTTCGTCCAAATTCTTGCAACCGCCACGGTTTCAATCGCCTCTTCCAGCTCCACCCGCATCGACGAAACCGATATCCGCAAGGCAAGTCTCGACGCCATGCGTCGCGCGATCTGCGGCCTTTCCGTACCGGCAAGTTATGTGCTGACGGATGGGCTGGATGTGCCTGTCGGGCTCGACTGCCCCGGGCAGGCTGTGGTGAAGGGCGACGCCCGATCCGTTTCGATCGCCGCCGCGTCCATCGTGGCGAAGGTGACGCGCGACCGGATGATGGCGCGCGCGCATCTTGTATTTCCCGAATATGGTTTTGCCGCCCATGCCGGATATGGCACCGCGCAGCATCGCTCCGGTATCGAGAAGCATGGCCCTTGCTCGCTCCACCGGATGACCTTCCGGCCGCTGCGCAAGGATGGCGTAGAGATCGAAGCGAACGGCGAGATGCTCGGCGACTAGCCGCGGTCGTGACTCGCATCTCAGGACCGCTCGGTCGTGCGAGACCGCCATCGCCGGCATGCGCATCACGCCAGACAACCCATACAAATAAAACAAAAAGCCCCGCCGAAGCGGGGCTTTTCCAATAGTATCGAGCTGCGGCTCAGTTCAGGCGGGTCTTCACTTCGCCGACGGCCTGACCGAAGAGTTCGGACTGAACCTTGCCATCGGCCTGTTTGCCGATAACGGCTTCGGCGGCTGCGATGGCGAGATCGACTGCGGCAGAGCGAACGGCCTTCATCGCATCGACTTCGGCCTGCTTGATCTTCTGCTCGGAAAGAGCCGTGCGGTTGGCGACGAATTCTTCCGTCTTCTTCTTCGCTTCAGCGGTCAGCATTTCGGCTTCGCGCTCGGCAGCCGCCACGATGTGGGCAGCTTCGGCTTCAGCTTCCTTGCGCTTGCGCTGATATTCGGCGAGCAGGTGCTGGGCTTCCTCGCGCAGACGCTTGGCTTCTGCCAGCTCGTTGCGGATCTGATCGGCACGGTCGTCCAGCGACTTGGCCATCATGCCCGGGACCTTCAGGTAAACCATCAGGGCCAGGAAGATAACGAGGCCGACAAGGGCGAAGAAAGTTGCATCAAGAGCAAATTCCATCGATCAAGCCTCCTTCTCGGCTGCTGCGACGGCAGCGGCAACGTCAG
>Ga0209758_1003361_pt1 | contig 14662 bp, 12 predicted proteins | sample AraplaMF_Col_mMF_FD_184258 | JGI IMG/M metagenome (GOLD analysis project Ga0209758, IMG submission 184258) | Arabidopsis root microbial communities from the University of North Carolina, USA - plate scrape MF_Col_mMF (SPAdes) (version 2) | ecosystem: Host-associated > Plants > Roots > Endosphere... | reverse complement strand
TTCATGAAGGAGGTGCCGTTCTCGACCGTCTACATCCACGCCCTCGTCCGAGACGAGAAGGGCGCCAAGATGTCGAAGTCGAAGGGCAACGTCATCGACCCCTTGCACCTGATCGATGAATATGGTGCGGACGCGCTGCGCTTCACGCTGGCCGCGATGGCGGCGCAGGGGCGTGACATCAAGCTCGCCACGAGCCGCGTCGAGGGCTACCGCAATTTCGCGACCAAGCTCTGGAACGCCTGCCGCTTCGCCGAGATGAACCAGTGCATCGTGCCTGATGGTTTTGAACCGGCGAAGGCCAAGGAGACCCTGAGCCGCTGGATCGCGCATGAGACCGCGCACACCACGCGTGAGGTGACGGAGGCGATCGAAGCCTATCGCTTCAACGACGCGGCCGGCGCGATCTACCGCTTCGTCTGGAACGTCTACTGCGACTGGTATGTCGAGCTCGCCAAGCCCGTGCTGGTTGGGCCGGACGGTCCGGCCAAGGACGAGACCCGCGCCATGGTGGCCTGGGCGCGCGACGAGATCCTGAAGCTGCTGCACCCCTTCATGCCCTTCATCACGGAGGAACTGTGGGAGGTGACCGCCAAGCGCGAGGGCCTGCTCGCACTGGCGCCATGGCCGCTGAAGCCGGCTGGGCCAACCGCGGAGCAGCTCGCGATGCTGGCCGCCGCGGCAGGACCAACCGATCCGCTGGTCTCGCCGGTGTTCGTGATGCCGATTTTCGACCATGCCGATTTCACCGATCCCAAGGCGGAAGCCGAGATCGGCTGGGTGATCGACCTCGTCACGCAAATCCGCTCGGTGCGCGCCGAGATGAACATCCCGCCGGCAACGCTGACGGCACTGGTGCTCGCGGGCGTCTCGGCCGAGACCAAGGAACGTGCGCCGCGCTGGGCCGACGTCATCAAGCGCATGGCGCGTCTGACCGAGATCTCGTTCGCCGATCGTGCGCCTGATGGCGCAGTCCAGCTCCTCGTCCGCGGCGAGGTGGCTGCGCTGCCGCTCAAGGGCGTGATCGACGTTGCCGCCGAGCGCGCGCGTCTCGACAAGGAGATCGCGAAGGCAGAGGCCGACATCAAGCGTGCCGAGTCGAAGCTGGCGAACGAGAAATTCGTCGCCAACGCGGCCGAAGAGGTCGTCGAGGAGGAGCGCGAAAAGCGTGAGGCGGCGCAGGCCCGCAAGGCCAAGCTGCTCGAGGCGATGGAGCGGCTCAAGCAGGCTTCTTAAGACTTCCGTCATTCCGGGATGGTCCGAAGGACCAGACCCGGAATCTCGAGGTTCCGGGTTCGGCTCTTCGAGCCGCCCCGGAATGACCTTCACTTCGGAAACGGCTTGCTGAGGAATTTCGAGCCTCTGACGCCATAACGCCAGGGCAGCTCGACGGCCTTGGTGATGCCGATCCGGATGCCGGTCGCAACCTCGACATCTTCCTTCCGCGCATGCAGCGCAATCGGCGGCCGGTCCAGGGGCAGGGCATTGTGCGCGATGGTGATTCCAAGCGCCTCGGTCAGCTTGCCGGGGCCCGAGCACAGCGCGTGCACATCCTGAAGATGGCGGCGGCGCCGCATGGTGGCGATTCCATGGGTCGGCTCCAGCGCGCGGATCAGCACGGCGCTGGCCGAGCCTTCCTCCTCGCAGACGAAGTTCACGCACCAGTGGATGCCGTAGGAGCGGTAGACATAGGCAAAGCCGGGCGGACCGAACATGATCTGGTTCCGCGGCGTCGGGCCGTTGTAGGAGTGCGCGGCCGGCTCAGTATGATGATAGGCCTCAACCTCGACGATGATCCCGCCAACGCCATCGACCAGCATGGTGGCACCGATCAGGTCGTGCGCTACTTCGCGGACGTCGCGGTCGAAAAAGGCCCGCCTCAGAGCCTTGCCCAGCCGTGGTGTGGAAGGTTTCGACACTGGAGACATTCGAGGTGAGAATCGCCTGAGAACTGAGCAAGATATTGCCCATATCTGCCATGTTCCCTGAAGCGGCGCGAGCCGGGTTGCGGCAGGGAGCCAGACCGACTAGGTAGGACCTGAACAGACCGGACAGATCATGGTCGTTATTGTCGATACCGTCACGAACCCGCTGCGCCCGCGGCACCCCGAAAAGGTGAACCGCCCCGATTCCGCTTCGCCGCCGAAGCCGGACTGGATCCGTGTCCGCGCCCCGAATACCCGCGGCTATGCCGACACCCGCAACATCGTGAAGTCCAACGGGCTGCACACGGTGTGCGAGGAGGCGGGCTGCCCGAACATCGGCGAGTGCTGGGACAAGAAGCACGCGACCTTCATGATCATGGGTGACACCTGCACCCGGGCCTGCGCCTTCTGCAACGTCAAGACCGGCCTGCCGAATGCGCTGGATAGCGCCGAGCCGCAACATGTCGCCGAGGCGACCGCCAAGCTGGGCCTCGCCCACGTCGTCATCACTTCCGTGGACCGGGACGATCTCGCCGACGGCGGAGCCGAGCATTTTGCCCAGACCATCCGCGCGATCAGGGCCGCGTGCCCCTCGACCACGATCGAGATCCTGACGCCCGACTTCCTGCGCAAGGAAGGGGCGCTAGAGGTCGTCGTTGCGGCAAAGCCTGATGTCTTCAACCACAATCTCGAGACCGTGCCGTCGCGCTATCTCACGGTGCGGCCGGGCGCTCGCTATTTCCACTCGATCCGGCTGCTGCAGCGGGTCAAGGAGCTCGACCCCACCATCTTCACCAAGTCCGGCATCATGGTCGGCCTCGGCGAGGAGCGCCACGAGGTGCAGCAGGTGATGGACGATCTGCGCTCCGCCGACGTCGATTTCCTGACCATCGGCCAATATCTCCAGCCGACGCGCAAGCATCACGCCGTGATGCGTTACGTGCCGCCGGACGAGTTCAGCTCCTATGAAAAGGTCGCCTACACCAAGGGCTTCCTGATGGTGTCGGCCAGCCCGCTCACCCGTTCGTCGCATCACGCCGGCGAGGACTTTGCGAGACTGAAGGCTGCGCGGGCCGCGACGGCCCGCTGAACGGATATGCCCCGATTTTCGAGCAAGCGCCGTGTGAATCACAGCGCATCCGAGATGTTCGATCTGGTCGCCGATGTCGAGCGCTACCCGGAATTCGTGCCGCTGTGCAGCGCGCTGAAGATCCGCCAGCGCATGGCCAAGCCCGATGGGACCGAGGTGCTGGTCGCCGACATGACGGTGTCGTTCAAGCTGGTGAGGGAATCCTTCACCAGCCGTGTCACGCTCGATCGCGCCAATCTGAAAATCCTGGTTGAATATCTGCAAGGTCCATTCAGCAATCTGGAAAATCGCTGGACGTTCGAGCCCAAAGGCGAGGATGTCTGCGATGTCGGTTTCTTCCTCGCCTACGAATTCAAGAGCCGCATGTTGGCGATGCTGATGGGCTCGATGTTCGACGCCGCGTTTGCGCGGTTTTCCACCGCGTTCGAAAAGCGCGCCGATGCGATCTACGGTCGGCCGAAGCTGGCGTCGTCCTGATCAATCGACTGCGTGCCTTTGGGAACAAGGGACGGATGGGCGCCTCGCTGCGTCAGGAAGGTTACGCCTCGCTCATTAGCCTCCGAGATCGCGTTCCCTTCAGGATCATTTCGCGCCGCCTTGCGTTCTCTTCCATCTCGCCGGGCTGGAGCCACAATGACCATCAATTTCGACACACTCAGAGCCTCGCTCGTCCTGTACGGACTGAACGCGATCTACGCGATCGTGCTGCTGGCGATCGGCTGGTATCTATCCAGCGCCATGCAGCGCTTCGTCACGCGGCTCCTGAGCGTCACGCATCGGGTCGACCCGCTGGTGACGTTGTTCGTCGGCAGCCTTGCGCGTTATGGCGTGCTGGCGGTCGTCGGCATTGCCGTGCTTCAGCTTTTCGGCATTCAGACCGCGAGCCTCGTCGCCGTGCTCGGCGCCACGTCCCTGGCGATTGGTCTTGCGCTCCAGGGCACGCTGTCCAATCTTGCGGCCGGCGTGATGCTGCTGCTGTTTCGCCCGTTTCACATCGGCCATGAGGTCGAAGTGGCCGGGAAGTCCGGCAAAGTCAGGTCGCTGTCACTGTTCATGACCGAGCTGGTCGCGCCCGACAACACGCAAATCCTCCTGCCGAACGGACAGGTCTGGGGCGCGGCCATCGTCAACCACAGCGCTTATCCCGGCACCGGCGAGGTCAAGGTGGCTTTTCCGGTACCGGCAGGCGCCGCCAATACGCTGGCCGATAAAATCCTGGGCGAGCTGCGCCACGACTCGCGCATCGACGATCAGGCGAAACCTGCCGTCTTCGTCACCAAGGTCCTTGATGTCGCCAATCCCGCGTCGCCGATCCTGGAACTGACGGTCAGCGCGAGGGCGAAGCCGTCCGAGGCCGATGCGGTCAGGCAATGCGTGCTCGACCATGCGAGCGCGCTGCTCGCGACGGCATGATTGGAGTCAACCTCGCGGCGACCGCGGCGGACGGCGCTTCACGGCGTGCCGTCGCGGCGAGCGTGTCACGCGGGGGCGCAGCCGCGATGCGGCGGTCGCCTGGCGCGGCTTGGGTTGGGCCTTCGGGCCGCGGGCGAGCTCCATCAATAGGCGCAAGGCTTCCAGTACCGAACGCGCGCGCACGGCGCTGCGGCCGATCGCGCCAAATCGCTGCTCGCGGTGGATGATGCGGCCATCGCGCGCGGCAGCCGCAAAATGGACCAGGCCAACTGGCTTCCCCGGAGTCGCGCCGCCGGGACCGGCAATGCCCGTGATGGCAACGGCAAGATCGACATCGGCCCGCTCGAGCGCGCCGATCGCCATGGCGGTTGCGGTTTCCTTGCTGACGGCGCCGAAAGTGGCAAGCGTGCCTGCCTCGACACCGAGCATGGCGCGCTTGGCGTCGTTGGAATAGGTGACGAAGCCGCGGTCGATGACGTCAGAGGAGCCGGGGATGTCGGTCAGCGCGCCGGCAACGAGGCCGCCGGTGCAGGACTCGGCGGTCGCGATCGTCAGCTTGCGCATCCGGCACAGGTCGAGCAGCGAGCGGGAGAGGGCGCGTGCGTCGCTGCCGCCCATGGCCTAGACGCTCCAGGGCAGGCGGATGGTGGCGCTCGCGGTGGCCGCGATGCCTTCCTCGCGGCCGGTGAAGCCAAGCCGCTCGCTGGTGGTCGCTTTCACGGCGACGCGGGAGATGTCGACGCCGGAGATCTCAGCGATGCGCGCGCGCATGGCGTCACGGAGCGGGCCGATCTTCGGCCGTTCGCAGATCATGGTGACCTCGAGATTGGCGATACGGCCGCCGCGCGCCGTGACGCGCTCGATGGCATATTTCAGGAACTGGTCGGAGGAGGCGCCCTTCCACTTCGCATCGCTCGGCGGAAAGTGCGAACCGATATCACCGTCGGCCAGCGCACCGAGGATGGCATCGACCAGCGCATGCAAACCGACATCGCCGTCTGAATGCGCCAGGAAGCCCTTGGTGTGCGGCACGCGCACGCCGCAGAGCATGAGGTGATCGCCTTCGCCGAAGGCGTGCACATCGTAACCCGTGCCGGTCCTGATGTCGCCGAGCAGGCTGGCCAGGCGCGCTTCCTCGCGCACGAAATCTTCGGGAGTGGTGAGCTTCATATTGGCAACATCGCCCTCAAAGGTCGCAACCGTCAATCCCGCCCATTCGGCGATCGCGGCATCATCGGTGAAATCGCTTCGTCCGTCCTTTGCGGCACGACGATGCGCTTCGAGGATGACGTCGAAACGAAAGGATTGCGGCGTCTGCGCGATTCGCAGGCGCGCGCGGTCCGGCGTGTCCTCGACATCGCCGCTCGCGCTGGTGACCTTGATGGTATCGGTGACGGGGACGACGGGGATCGCAGCACCAGTGCGGCTCGCCGCCTCGATCGCGCGCGAGATCACGCCTGACGAAACGAAGGGCCGGGCGGCGTCGTGGATCAGGACAATGTCGGGCTCGTGCCTGGCGAGCGCTTCGAGGCCTGCGAGCACCGAGGCCTGGCGGGTTGCGCCGCCGTTGGTCGGCGCCTCGTGCCTAAGGCCTGCGACCGCCGCTGTGAACATTGCGCTATCGTCGGGGTTCACCACCGGTTGTACGGCGAAGACATCGGGATGGGTGCTGAAGGCCTCCATGGCGCGGTAGATCACGGGCACGCCGCCGATCTCTCGATATTGCTTGGGACCACCGGCGCCTGCGCGCAGGCCACGTCCGGCCGCGACAAGAACGACTGCAGTGCGCTGTGATTTCGCCATAGGACTCAAATATTCAACTGTTAAGGGAAGTGTCGGCCGTGGGTGATTGCCGGTATGCCTCTAGCACGGCAGGCCCGCAAAAAAAGGGGGTTTCCCGGGATTGTGGGATTCAGCATTTTGCTGCACTGCACTTGAAAGCTTTGCAGAACTGTCTAAACTGTAGGCATGACGCTTGACTGCACAAGAATTGTGCGCAAGATAGACCATGGCAGGCGCGATGAGGCGCTGCCCACGCAACGAGACCCCAGTGACCGGCTCGGCAGTATCAGGCTCTAAGCCGTTGAAGATAGGCGATATTGAGGTCGCCACCCCGGTCTTCCTGGCACCGATGTCGGGCGTGACCGACTCGCCTGTCCGCAAGCTCGCCGCCGAGCTGGGGGCGGGTCTGGTTGTCTCCGAAATGACCGCCAGCGATGAACTTGCCAACGGCCACCGCATGTCGCGGTTGCGCTGCGAAGCGACCGGGGTTGGGCCGCATGTGGTCCAGCTCGCCGGCTGCGAGGCGCATTGGATGGCCGAAGGTGCCCGGATCGCCGAGGCGGAGGGCGCCGACATCATCGACATCAACATGGGCTGTCCCGCCCGCCACGTCACCGGCGGCCAGTCGGGCTCGGCCCTGATGCGCGACCTCGATCATGCCGTCAGCCTGATCGAGGCGACGATTGCTGCCGTGAACGTTCCTGTGACGCTGAAGATGCGGCTCGGCTGGGACGACCGCAGCCGCAATGCGCCGGAGCTGGCGCGGCGCGCCGAGGCCGCCGGCATCAAGCTCGTCACGGTGCATGGCCGCACCCGTTGCCAGTTCTACAAGGGCGAGGCGGATTGGGATGCGATCCGCGCGGTGCGCGAAGCCATCGCTATTCCGCTCGTCGTCAATGGCGACATCACATCGTACGAGAAGGCGCTCGCGGCGCTCCAGGCCTCCGGAGCCGATGCCGTGATGATCGGCCGCGGCGCGCAGGGCCAGCCCTGGCTTCCCGGCGAGATCGGCCGTCGTCTCAACGGCGGGGCGGCTGAAGCCACGCCGTCGCTCGCAACGCAGCTGCATTACGTCCGTACGCTCTACGAAGGCGTCTGCGCGCTCTACGGCCTGCGGGTCGGCCTGAAGCATGCGCGAAAGCATCTCGGCTGGGCGCTCGATGTCGCTGCGGAAGCGAGCGGTGCGCCGATCGAGACGCTGAAGGCCTGGCGCCGGAAGATCCTGACCTCCGAGGATCCGAATCTCGTCCACCAGTCGCTGCAGGATGCGTTCGACGACTTCGCCTGGAGCGCCGCTGCATGACCTCGGCCGCTGAACATCGCAAGCCGTCCGACAGCGACGCGATCCTGGATGCCTTGCCGAATCCCGTTCTCATGATCGGGCCGGACGGCAAGATCGTCGCCGCCAATATCGCGACTGAAGCCTTCTTCGATATCTCGACACAGTTTCTGAAGCGGCAGTCGCTGAAGGAACTGGTGCCGTTCGGCAGTCCCTTGCTGGCGCTGATCGACCAGGTGCGCTCGTCGAACTCGCCCGTGAACGAATACAAGGTCGATCTCGGCACGCCGCGCATGGGCGGCGATCGCCAGGTCGATCTGCATGTCGCGCCGCTCACCGAGCGACCCGGCCACATCGTGGTGATGCTCCAGGAGCGCTCCATCGCCGACAAGATGGACCGCCAGCTCACCCATCGCAGCGCTGCGCGCTCGGTGATAGCGCTAGCAGCAATGCTCGCGCACGAGATCAAGAATCCGCTCTCCGGCATTCGCGGCGCGGCGCAGCTGCTGGAGCAGCAGGCGTCATCCGAAGACCGCATGCTGACCCGGCTGATCTGCGACGAGGCCGACCGCATCGTCACGCTGGTCGACCGCATGGAGGTGTTCGGCGACGAACGCCCGGTGGTACGCGGCCCCGTCAACATCCACTCGGTGCTCGACCACGTGAAACGGCTGGCGCAGTCGGGCTTTGCCCGCAACATCCGCTTCATCGAGGACTACGATCCCTCGCTGCCGCCGGTGCTGGCGAACCAGGATCAGCTGATCCAGGTCTTCCTCAATCTGGTGAAGAACGCCGCCGAAGCGCTGATCGACGTCCCCGACGCCGAGATCCAGCTCACCACCGCATTCCGCCCCGGCGTGCGCCTGTCAGTCCCCGGTCAAAAATCCCGGGTATCCCTACCGCTCGAATTCTGCGTGAGGGACAATGGACCAGGCGTGCCAGACGATCTCCTGCCCAACCTGTTCGATCCCTTCGTGACCACAAAGCAGACCGGCTCTGGCCTCGGTCTTGCTTTGGTCGCCAAGATCGTCGGCGATCACGGGGGCATCATCGAATGCGAGTCTCAGCCGCGCAAGACCACCTTTCGCGTGCTGATGCCGATGTACTCGACATCGGCCCAACACGCTGATCACAGCAGTCGCGACGGCTCTGCCGGGAAGTCGTCGTCTGCATCACAGGGGGCAAAATGAGGATTAACGATGCCCGCAGGTAGCATTCTCGTAGCTGATGACGACACCGCCATCCGCACGGTTCTCAACCAGGCACTTTCCCGGGCCGGGTACGAAGTCAGGCTGACCGGCAACGCCGCGACGCTGTGGCGCTGGGTCAGCCAGGGGGAGGGCGATCTGGTCATCACCGACGTGGTGATGCCGGACGAAAACGCCTTCGACCTGTTGCCGCGGATCAAGAAGATGCGGCCGAATTTGCCCGTCATCGTCATGAGCGCGCAAAACACCTTCATGACAGCGATCCGTGCCTCCGAGCGCGGCGCCTATGAATATCTGCCAAAGCCCTTCGACCTGAAGGAGCTGATCGCCATCGTCGGCCGCGCTCTCGCTGAGCCGAAGGAACGGATCGCAACGCCGGACGACGATGCCGAGATGGAGGCGATCCCGCTGGTCGGCCGCTCGCCGGCGATGCAGGAAATCTATCGCGTGCTCGCGCGACTGATGCAGACGGACCTCACCGTGATGATCACGGGCGAGTCCGGCACCGGCAAGGAGCTGGTGGCGCGCGCGCTGCACGATTACGGCAAGCGCCGCAACGGTCCGTTCGTCGCTGTCAACATGGCGGCGATCCCGCGCGACCTCATCGAGTCCGAATTGTTCGGCCACGAGCGCGGCGCCTTCACCGGCGCCAACACGCGAGCCTCCGGCCGGTTCGAGCAGGCCGAGGGCGGCACGCTGTTCCTCGATGAGATCGGCGACATGCCGATGGAGGCTCAGACCCGTCTGCTGCGCGTGCTGCAGCAAGGGGAATACACCACCGTCGGCGGCCGCACCCCGATCAAGACCGATGTGCGTATCGTCGCAGCCTCGAACAAGGATCTGCGCGTCCTGATCCAGCAGGGGCTGTTCCGTGAAGATCTGTTCTTCCGCCTCAACGTGGTGCCGCTGCGGCTGCCGCCCTTGCGTGAGCGCATCGAGGACCTGCCCGATCTCATCCGTCACTTCTTCGCGCTCGCCGAGAAGGACGGATTGCCGCCGAAGAAGCTCGATGCGCTGGCGCTGGAGCGGCTGAAGCAGCATCGCTGGCCGGGCAATGTGCGCGAGCTGGAAAACCTCGCGCGCCGTCTCGCCGCGCTCTATCCACAGGACGTGATCACGGCCTCCGTCATTGACGGCGAGCTGGCCCCGCCCTCGGTCAGCCCGGGCGCCGCGGTCCCGCAGGGCGTCGACAATCTTGGCGGCGCGGTGGAGGCCTATCTCTCATCGCACTTCCAGGGCTTCCCGAACGGCGTGCCGCCGCCGGGCCTCTATCATCGCATCCTCAAGGAGATCGAGGTGCCGCTGCTCACGGCCGCGCTCGCCGCCACCCGCGGCAACCAGATCCGCGCCGCCGATCTGCTCGGCCTCAACCGCAACACGCTGCGGAAGAAGATCCGCGATCTCGATATCCAGGTGTACAGGAGCGGGGGCTAGTCCTCGCGACAAACGCTGACCGCGTTTGCGGAAAGTGGCTCAGCTCCCCTACCAAAGCGGAGCTGAGCCTGTCCGGATCGCGCTGGCCGTTATGGCTGACGCGGTGAGCAGAAGTCCTGATCGAGCTGAAACGTTCCGCTGAAACATACAAATTGTATTGGCGGTCGCAGGTCGCCGGCCGCCGCGCCTATCTGATCAGGCGCGCCGCCACCGGCTGAATATTGGCCATCTGTGCCGTCTCCTCCTGCCTGCTCGGGCCGTTGACCAGAAGGTCAGAGGCGACGATCAGCAGGAGCACGGCCGACACCATCACCGCAAGAAAGATTCTGTCCATGCCAGGTCAAGCCGGAGTGGCCGGATTCCGTTCCCGCGCACCGGTAATTGACCCTTTATCCCCTGTGGATGCGCTGGTCGGCCGCGGGCTAGACGCCGCGGAATTGTCGCAATTCGGCAACAATGTGGTACGAATACATCAGTATCCGCCCGTCGCGGACCCGTTTTCAGCACCCCATTGCCGGAATGACCAGCGCAGACACCTCGGCCGCATCCTTTGACACGGCCCCAGCAGAAGAGCCCCGGCGCTGGTCGGTGCGCCGCTGGCTGGGCCCGTTTGCCGTTGCTCTGGCGCTGCTCTCGGCACTTCTGACCTTCCTGGTTCTGACCGGCCTGACCAGAATCGAGCCGACCCCTGAAGTCGTCAGCTCGTTCTTGGCGATCAACGCCGGCACCATCCTGCTTCTGATCGGGATCATCGTCCGCGAGGTCTGGCAGATGATTCAGGCCCGCCGGCGGGGGCGGGCGGCGGCGCGGCTGCACGTCCAGATCGTCGGTCTGTTCTCGATCGTTGCAGTGCTGCCGGCGGTGCTGGTGGCCATTGTCGCCAACGTCACGATCGAGCGCGGCCTCGACCGCCTGTTCTCGGGACCGACCAAGGCGGTCATCCAGAATTCGCTGATCATCGCGCGCGCTTATGTGCAGGAGCATGCGCAGGTCATTCGCGGCGACATTCTCGGCATGGCCAACGACGTCTCACGCGTTCCGCTGCTGTTTGACCAGGATCGGCAGTCGTTCCTACAGCTCTTGACCTCGAGTGCCGCGGCACGCAACCTCCCGGGCGCGATGCTGATGGGCAAGGACGCCAATCCGATCCTGTCGGCAGAGACCGGGGGCGTTCCGCTCGCCTTCGCGCCGCCTGCGCCGGAATTTCTCCAGAACGTCAATGAGAATGAGCCCGAGATCGCGGTCTTGCCCGATCAAAATCTTGTCGCGGCCGTAATCAGGCTCAGGGGCTTCAGCAATACGTTCCTCTACGTCGCTCGCCCTCTTGATCCAAGGGTCGTCGCCCAGCTCAGGCAGACCGAGCTGAGCGTCGCCGAATACGCGCAGATCGAATCGCGCAAGCTCGGCATCCAGGTCGCGTTCGCGCTGATGTTCGCGGTGATCGCACTGACCATCTTGATGGCCTCGGTGCTGATCGGGCTCAACTTCGCCAACTCGCTGGTGGCGCCGATCAGGCGGTTGATGAACGCGGCCAACACCGTCTCGACAGGCGACCTGCACGTCCAGGTGCCGGTGCACAAATCCGAAGGCGATCTCGCCCAGCTGGGCGAGACCTTCAACAAGATGACGCAGGAGCTGCGCAGCCAGCGCGACGAGCTCGTCAACGCCAGCGACCTCATCGACAGCCGCCGCCGCTTCATCGAGGCCGTGTTGTCGTCTGCGAGCGCCGGCATCATCGGCGTCGACACCTCGGGCAGCGTCGGCATCCTCAACCGTTCCGCCGAGAAGCTGATCGGACATTCCGAGGCCGAAACCCTCGGCCACCCGCTTTCCGACGTGCTGCCCGAACTCGACGAGATGATGAAGGCGTCGCGGGAAGGGACCCAGCGCCTGGTGCAGGGCCAGATCACGATCACCCGCGACGGCACGGAGCGCAATCTGTCGGTGCGGGTCAGCGCCGAGAAAAACCAGCCGCACGACAGCTACATCATCACGCTCGACGACATCACCGAGCTGGTCTCGGCACAGCGCACCTCGGCCTGGGGCGATGTCGCACGCCGCATCGCGCACGAGATCAAGAACCCGCTGACACCGATCCAGCTTTCGGCCGAGCGCATCCGCCGCAAGTTCGGCAAGGACATCACCGAGGCCAAGGACAAGCAGATATTCGACCAGTGCACCGACACCATCGTGCGCCAGGTTGACGATATCAGGCGCATGGTCGATGAGTTCTCGCGCTTTGCGCGGATGCCCAAGCCCGTGATGGAAGGCGAGGACGTCGCCGACACCGTGCGGCAGGCGGTGTTCCTGATGAAGGTCGCCCATCCCGAGCTCGATATCGAGGCCGAGTTCAGGGAGGATCCGCTGCGCGCCCAGTTCGACCGGCGGCTGATCTCGCAGGCGGTCACCAACATCATCAAGAACGCCACCGAAGCGATTGAGCAGGTCCCGCCGGAAGAGCTCGGCAAAGGCCGCATCGACGTCGTGGTGTCGCGCGAGGGCGAGGACGTGCTGATCGACGTCATCGACAACGGCATTGGCCTGCCCAAGGTGGCGCGCTCGCGCCTGCTCGAGCCCTATGTGACGACGCGCGCCAAGGGCACCGGCCTTGGCCTTGCGATCGTCGGCCGGGTACTGGAAGACCATGGCGGCCGGATCGAGCTGAAGGACGCCTCCGACTTCCGCGAAGGCCAGCGCGGCGCCTGGATGCGGATGCGCTTTGCGATCTCCGGCCAGGCCAAGAAGGCCGACGGGGCCGAGCAGGCGCCTGTCGTCACGGCGCAGGAAACAAAAGAGCCGGCGGCTAAAACCAAAGAGCCGGCCGAACAGACCAATGATTCACCAAAAATCGAAGCCTCGACAGGCATTTGACAAGACAGGCGCGACCCATGGCAAGTGAAATTCTGATTGTCGATGATGAGGCCGATATTCGGGACCTCGTTGCAGGCATCCTCGAAGACGAGGGTTTTGTCACAAGGACCGCGCGCGACAGCGATTCCGCACTGGCTGAAATCGCCAACCGCCGGCCGCATCTGGTGTTCCTCGACATCTGGCTGCAGGGCTCCAAGCTCGACGGTTTGCAGCTCCTGGAGCAGGTCAAGAAGGACAATGCCGATCTTCCTGTCGTGATGATCTCCGGCCACGGCAACATCGAGACCGCGGTCGCCGCGATCAAGCGCGGCGCCTACGACTTCATCGAGAAGCCGTTCAAGGCCGACCGGTTGATCCTGGTCGCGACCAGAGCGCTGGAGAACTCGCGGCTCAAGCGCGAGGTCAAGGAGCTGAAGCAGCTCGCGCCGAGCGCCAGCCAGCTGGTCGGCCGCTCGCCGAGCATGAACCAGCTGCGCCAGACCATCGAGCGCGCGGCGAAAGCGAACAGCCGCATCCTGATCGTCGGCCCAGCCGGCGCGGGCAAGGAACTGACCGCGCGCACGCTGCATACGGCCTCCGGTCGCGCCGACGGCCCATTCGTCGTCATCAACGCCGCCGCGATCACGCCGGAGCGGATGGAGCATGAGCTGTTCGGCGTCGAGCAATCCAACGGCGAGCAGCCGCGCAAGCCCGGCGCGCTGGAGGAAGCGCATGGCGGCACGCTGTTCATCGACGAGATCGCGGATATGCCGCGCGAAACCCAGAACAAGATCTTGCGCGTGCTGGTCGAGCAGTCGTTCCAACGCGTCGGCGGCACGGCCAAGGTGCAGGTCGACGTCCGCATCATCTCCTCGACCGCGCGCAATCTCGAAGAAGAGATCGCGGCAGGCCATTTCCGCGAGGACCTCTACCATCGTCTCTCGGTGGTGCCGATCCGCGTGCCCGCGCTCTCCGAGCGGCGCGAGGACATCCCGGAGTTGATCGACTATTTCATGGAGCAGATCTCGGCCGGCAGCGGCCTGCCCAAGCGGCAGATCGGGCAGGACGCGATGGCGGTGCTGCAATCGCATGTCTGGCCGGGCAATGTGCGCCAGCTCCGTAACAACGTTGAACGGGTCATGATTCTGGCCGCCGGCGGTCCGGAGGTGATCATCACCGCCGACATGCTGCCCCAGGACGTCGGCTCGATGGTGCCGGCCATGCCGACCAGCAACAACGGCGAGCACATCATGGGCCTGCCGCTGCGAGAGGCGCGTGAAGTGTTCGAGCGCGACTATTTGATTGCTCAGATCAGCCGTTTTTCAGGAAATATTTCTCGTACGGCCGAGTTTGTTGGCATGGAACGTTCGGCGTTACACCGGAAGTTGAAGGCATTGGGCGTTGGTTGAGGTCCGCGCCGCCGCGCCCACGGGCGATATCCGGGAAAAATCTTCGATTTCCGTAGTTTTTCGGGGCTATAGAACGCGTCCTGCCGCGTGAAGCGGCTTGCCTAATAAGTCCGCCTGCCTTCTAATCAACCTGCTGTTCCCTAGAGGGGGATCTCATGAGGGACGGCAACCGGACGAAGGCCCAAACTCTCAAAACAGGGCCGCAACCGGCGCAATAAAAAGAAACTCAAAGCGAGAAAAAAACAATGGCGGCAGACCGCGCACAAAACCTACAG
>Ga0209758_1003360_pt1 | contig 14667 bp, 10 predicted proteins | sample AraplaMF_Col_mMF_FD_184258 | JGI IMG/M metagenome (GOLD analysis project Ga0209758, IMG submission 184258) | Arabidopsis root microbial communities from the University of North Carolina, USA - plate scrape MF_Col_mMF (SPAdes) (version 2) | ecosystem: Host-associated > Plants > Roots > Endosphere... | reverse complement strand
AAGGTGACCTGACCGCCGCCATCGCGCACCTGCGGATCGCTGTAATCGACCTTGCCGTCGGCAAACCGCTTCACCGGCCCGCGCCGCGCGTCGCGGTCAAACGTATCGGCGCCCGACGACAGATCGGCGCCTGCGCAAAAACCGCGACCGGCACCGGTGACGATGATGGCGCGGATATTGTCGTCGTTGTCGGCGGCATCGAACGCGTCGATCAGCTCTGCTTGCATCTGCGCGTTGAAGGCGTTGAGCTTGTCGGGCCGGTTCAGCGTGATGGTGAGGATCTGCTCGGCGACGTCGTATTTAATGGTCTCATACGCCATGTGGTTTCCTTCCTTGTTTCTTGTCGTTCTCTCTATCACGTCATTCCGGGGCGCGCGAAGCGCGAGCCCGGAATCCATAACCACCATCGTGAGTATGGATTCCGGGCTCGCGCCAAGAGGCGCGCCCCGGAATGACGAAAGGGTGGTTACTTCACCGGCGGCTTCGGCCACGGCCTTTGCGCGCCGCGCAGGCCCTCGAACGCCTTGGCCATGCCGAGCACGCCGATGTCGTCGAAGCGGCGGCCGACGATCTGCACGCCGATGGGAAAACCCCTGGCGTCGAAGCCGCCATTGATCGAGACCGCCGGGTTTTCCGACATATTCCACGGCACGGTATAGGCGATGTGCTCGAACGGCTTCATGGGATCATTTGTCGGCGAGGCCCAGTCCGCCGGGTAGTTCACGTTCGGCGCGGTCGGCGAGATCACGTAATCGATCTCGCAGAACAGCTTCGATGCAGCCGCGCGGATCGCCATCGTCTGGTTGAAGCCGCGGATCACGTCGACGCCGGAGAGTTTTGCGCCGGATTCTCCCCATTTGAAGATATAGGGCAACACCTTGGCCTGTTCGGCCGGCGTCAGCCTGGACAGATCGTCCCACATCCGCGCGCGCCAGAAATTGTCGAGACCATCGAGCATCTCGCGCGTGAGGATGCCGTCGACTTCGGTCACGACGCTGCCTGCGGACTCGAACGCCTTCGCGGCCTTCACGGCGACCTCACGCACCGGCTTCTCCACTGCCATGCCGCAGCCGGCATCGAGCATCAGGCCGATGCGCAGTTTGCGCGGGGACTTCTCGAGGCCCTTCCAGTTCAGCGGCTCGGCGGGCAGGCTCATGCCGTCGCGGCGGTCCGGTTTTGCGATCACGCTCATCATCAGCGCGCAATCGTCAACCGTGCGGGTCATCGGGCCGGCGACGCGGCCGACATAGGTGGGATCGATCGGCACGCGGCCGAAGCTCGGCTTCAGGCCGACGAGGCCGCACCAACCCGCCGGCAGGCGTACCGAGCCGCCGATGTCGGTGCCGAGATGCAGCGGGCCGTAACCGGCCGCTCCTGCGGCGCCGGCGCCCGCGCTGGAGCCGCCGGGATTCTTGGTGAGGTCCCATGGATTGCGCGCCAGCGCGTGGAACGAGGACAGTCCCGACGACAGCATGCCGTAATCGGGCATGGTAGTCTTGGCAAAGATGACCGCGCCTGACTCGCGCAGCCGCGCGGCGGGCGGCGCGTCCTTCTCCGCCGGCACCAGCTTGACGCTGGCGGCGCCCAGCGGCACCGGCACGCCCCTGGTCGCGATATTGTCCTTCACCGTGACAGGCACGCCGTCGAGCGCGCCGCAAGGTTCGCCCCCGGACCAGCGCGCCGTCGAAGCCTCGGCGGCCTCGCGCGCGCCATCAGGATCGAACGCATAGAGCGCCTTCAGGTGCGGCTCCCACGCAGCGACGTGCGCGAGCAGATCCTCCAGCACCTCGCTCGGCGAGAACTGCTTTGCGCGATAGCCCGCGATCAGATCGACCGCGGACAGATCGTGCAGCGAGGTGACCGCCTCCTCGACGCTCTTCTTCATCGCTAGCCTACCGGCATGCGCGTTTCGATGATCCGTGCGAACATGCTGGCGCCGATCGGCAGGATCTTGTCGTCGAGCACGAAGCCGGGATTGTGCACCGGCACCGAGCCGTCGTGACCGACCCAGAAATAGGCGCCGGGAATGGTCTCCAGCATGTCGGCAAAATCCTCGCTGCCCATCTTCGGCTGGGTGCGGGTGATCACGTTGGCGGGGTCGACGATGGTGCGGGCGACCTCTTCGACCACCTTGGACTGCTCGACCTGGTTGACCAGCACGTTGAATGTGTCGCGGATGTCGACATCGATCGCGCACTCATAGGCGCTGGCAATGCCCGCGCAGATGGTGCGGATGCGTTCGCTGACCAAGGTGCGGACTTCCTTCGAGAAGGTGCGGATGGTGCCGCAGAGATGCGCATCGCCGGGAATGACGTTGTAGGCGGAGCCCGCATGGATCTGGGTAATCGACACCACCGCAGCCTGCAGCGGCTCGACGTTGCGGCTGACGACGGTCTGGATCGCCTGCGCCAGCGTGGTCGCGATCACGACCGCGTCCTTGGAGCGCTCGGGCATCGCGCCATGCGCGCCATAGCCGGTGATGCGGAGGTCGAAGAAGTCGGCGCTGGCCATCGCCGGGCCGGGCAGGATCGCGATCTCGCCGTGGTTGAGGTCGGGCGCGTTGTGCAGGCCATAGAGCTCGTCGCACGGAAATTTCTCGAACAGGCCGTCCTTGATCATGGCGCGGGCGCCCCCCAGGCCTTCCTCCGCCGGCTGGAAGATCAGGTGCACGGTACCGTCGAAATTCCTGGTCTCGGCGAGGTAGCGCGCGGTGCCGAGCAGCATGGTGGTGTGGCCGTCATGGCCGCAGCCGTGGAAGCGGCCGGGAATCTTCGAGCTCCATTTCAGATTGGTGTTCTCTTCCATCGGCAGCGCGTCCATGTCGGCGCGCAGCCCGATGCGCTTGCTGCCGGAACCCTTGCCCTTGATGACGCCGATCACGCCGGTGCCGCCGAGACCGCGATGCACCTCGATGCCCCAGCTCGTCAGCTTGTCGGCGACGATGCCGGAGGTACGCACCTCTTCGAATCCGATCTCGGGATGAGCGTGGAGGTCGCGGCGGATGGCAGTGAGTTCGTCGGCGTAGCCGTCGATGCGGTCAATGGTGGGCATGTGTCCTGTCCGGTTAGCGTGAAGAAGGATCGAAAGCGGGGCCGTTCGGCTTGATGCGGATACCCGGACGCAGGCGCGTCCAGGGGAGGGACGCGGTGTCGGCCGGCATCGCGCCGGGCGCGGCGCAGATCATCAGCTTTTCCGCGATCGGCTCGAAATCGGCGCGGAAATGCACCGAGCTCTTGTTGACCAGAATTTTCTCCCTGGTCGGCTCGATGCCGACATAGCGGTACATCGCCTGGTCGGCGAGTTGCGCCTTGTGCGAGGAGACGACGACGCGGACATCGCCAATGCGAAGGCAAGCGGAGGGGCCCATCTCCATCTCGCGGCCGCCATAGTAGGGGCCGGGCGCGATGAAACGTCCGTCGGAGAGTTTTTCGACCACGAAGGTCTCACGATAGGGCTCGTCGCCGGGAATGCCTGACTTGCCGCCAAGCGACAGCGTGACGGTGGCGCCGACGCCGGCTGCATGCGCGGCCTTGGCCGATTCCGGATCATATATTGCGCCGGTGGCAGCGCTCGCCTTGTTGCGCACCAGCGCGCGCAGCATGCCTGTCGTGTCGGAATCGCCACCGGCGCCGGGATTGTCCTGGGTGTCGGCGATGATGATCGGCTTGCTCGCGCTCTTCGCAAGTTCCATGGCGTGGCGCACACCGTCATCAGGCGTCCAGATCTTGCCGTCGAAATCGTCCTCGTGGCTTTCGATCAGCCTGACGATCGCCTCCGCCGCGCGATCGGCGTCGTCTTGCGTCTTGCCATAGGCGAACACGCTCGGCCCGCAGTCGCGGAAATCGGCGGCGGGGAAGCCCGGCGCAAAGGACAGCGTCGGAACCGCATCGCTCTCCAGCGCGGCGAGCTTCTCGTAGATGCCCTTGGTGGGGAAGTCGTTGGTGCATTGCCAGCTGATCGCGATCAGGAAAGGCAATTGCCGGAACGACTTTGCCAGGCGCTGCTTCGTCTTCAGCAGCAGGGCGAGGTGCTTTGCGCAGGCGCGGCCGGTCTCGGCCATGTCGACATGGGGATAGGTGCGGTAGGCGATCAGCGCGTCCGCATGTTCCATCATCGTGGGGGTAACGTTGGCGTGCAGGTCGAGGCTCGCGACCAGCGGCACGTCCTTACCGATGACGCGGCGCACGCGCGCCAAAATCTCGCCTTCGCCGTCGTCGAGATGCTCGGTCACCATGGCGCCGTGCAGGTCGAGATAAACGGCGTCGATCGGGCCGGCAGCCGCGATGCCGTCGACCATCACCTTCACGATGCGCTCGAAGGCGTCCTCGGTGACATGCGCAGAAGGGCTCGCGCCGCAGGCGATGGTCGGAACGAGTTCCCAGCCGTTGGCTTCCGCGCTGTCGACGAAACCGGCCAGCCCGACATTGATGCGTCGCATCACCTTCAAGACGTCGGCCCCCACAGTCATCGCCGGCCAGCCGCCGCCATGCTGGAAGTCGGCGAAGGTCGCCTTGGTCGGGGCGAAAGTGTTGGTCTCGTGCAGGAAGCCGCCGACGGCGATGCGTGTCATCAATGCAAGTCCGATCAATCAGAGTGCGCGAAATTAGCCATGGCCTTGCAGGGAGGGCAAGGCGGGAAGCAATCGCGCAATGCATGGGATCAAGACGTTTTGGGAATGCGTGCCGCGCACACCGTCATTGCGAGCGCAGCGAAGCAAATCCAGAGTCTTTCCGCGGAGTAAGTCTGGATTTGCTTCGCCGCGCTCGCAATGACGAGGGGGAAGACCTACGCGCTCGCCCCCACACCTTCCGACACCGGCCGGAAGTTCGCAAAATCCCAGTTGCGCCCTGGTGCCGCATCGAGCAACGCCCGGGTGTAGGCTTCCTGCGGGTGTGTCAACACCTCCGCCGCGGGCCCCTGTTCGACCACGCGGCCGTGCTGCATCACCACGACCTCATCGCAAATCTGCGCGGCGACACGCAAATCGTGGGTGATGAACAGGATGGCGATGCCGAGCCGCTTCTGGATCTCGTCGAGCAGTTCCAGCACCTGGGCCTGCACGGAGACGTCGAGTGCGGAGACCGCTTCGTCCGCCACCAGCACGTCGGGATCGAGCGCGAGCGCACGCGCGATCGCAATGCGCTGGCGCTGGCCGCCGGAGAACTGGTGCGGATAGCGCGACACCGCGTCGGCGGGCAGGCCGACCAGCTCGAGCAATTCGCGGGCCCGCTTCATCGCATCGGCATGCGAGACGCCATAATTGATCGGGCCTTCCGCGATGCTCTCGCCGACGCTGACACGCGGGTTGAGCGAGCGGTACGGATCCTGGAACACGATCTGGATCTTCTGCCGGTGCGGCTGCAGCAGGCGGCGCGAGATGTCCGAGATCTCGCGGCCGGACAGGCGCACGCCGCCGGAGGTCGGATCGATCAGGCGCACGATGCAGCGCGCTACCGTCGACTTGCCGGAGCCGCTTTCGCCGACGATGCCGAGCGTGCGGCCCTTGCGCAGCGTCAGCGTCACCTTGTCGGCGGCGACGACCTCGCGGCCTTTACCGAAGAACGCGCGCTCCTTGTAGATCTTGCTGAGGTCGTTGGCCTCCAGCACGATCGGCTCGCGGCTCTCCTCGCGCGGCGGCCGCGGCACCAGGCTCGGCACCGAGGCGAGCAGGTTGCGGGTATATTCCATCGTGGGATTGCGCAGCACGGCCTCGAGCGCGCCGGTTTCGACCAGGCGGCCCTGCCGCATGACAGCGACGCGGTCGGCGATCTCGGCGACCACGCCCATGTCATGGGTGATGAACAGCACGGCGGTGCCATGATCGCGCTGCAGCTCGCGGATCAGGGACAGGATCTGCTTCTGCGTGGTGACGTCGAGCGCGGTGGTCGGCTCATCGGCGATCAGCAGCTTCGGCTCCAGCACCAGCGCCATTGCGATCATGATGCGCTGGCGCTGGCCGCCGGAGAGGCGGTGCGGGTAGGAGGCGAAGATGCGCTCGACCTGGGGTAGGTGGACCTGCTCCATCATGTCGAGGATAAGCTTCCTGCGCGTCTTGGCATCGTGATCGGTGTGGGCACGCAAGACCTCGTCGATCTGGCGGCCCACCGGCACGACCGGATTGAGCGCGGTCATCGGCTCCTGGAAGATCATGGCCATCTTGGTCGCCCGCAACTGGCGCAGGCGCCGGTCGGTCGCGGTGAGGATCTCCTCGCCGACGAGCTTCACGCTGCCACCTGATGGAACCAGCGTGCCCTTCGGCAAGAGGCCCATGGTGGTGAGCGAGGTCACTGACTTGCCCGAGCCGCTTTCGCCGACGAGGCACAGCGTCTCGCCCTCGCGCACCTGGATCGAGATGCCGTCGATGATCTTTGGCCCGCCCGGCTTCTTGCCGACGGAGACGACGAGATTGTTGATGTCGAGGATAGTGTCGGTCATGCGAGTTCTTTCGTCATTCCGGGGCGCGCGTCAGCGCGAACTACGGTGCGCAATTGCGCACCGGAGAACCTATCGGGCCGCAACACAAGTCGTGAAATGGATTCCGGGTTCGCGACTGCGTCGCGCCCCGGAATGACCGAACTCCCGGTGGTCACTTGCCCTCCCGCTGCTTCATGCGGGGATCGAGTGCGTCGCGGGCGGCGTCGCCGATTAGGTTGATGCTGAGGATGGCGATCGAGAGCAAGAGGCCCGGCCAGAAGATCAGCGTCGGCTTGAGCTGAAAATACTGGCGGCCCTCGGCCATGATGTTGCCCCAGGTCGGCGTCTCCGGCGAGATGCCTGCGCCGAGGAAGGAGAGGATGGCCTCGGTGAGGATGGCGGAGGCACAGACATAGGTGCCCTGGACGATGAGCGGCGCGATCGTGTTCGGCATCAGATGCCGCCACATGATCTTGGGCAGCGACGATCCGACCGAGATCGCCGCTTCCACATAAGGCTCCTCGCGGGCGGACAGCACGACCGAGCGTACGAGGCGCGCTACGCGCGGGACTTCAGGAATGGTGATCGCGATCAGCACGGTCCAGATGCTGGCGCCTGATAGCGAGACCACGGCGATCGCCAGCAGGATGCTCGGCATCGCCATCAGGCCGTCCATGATGCGCATCATCACGGCATCGACCAGCTTGAAGAAACCGGAGACCAGACCGATCGCGAGCCCGATGGCGATCGAGAAGATCGCCGAGCCGATGCCGATCAGGAGCGAGATGCGGCCGCCATAGATGACGCGCGACAACAGGTCACGGCCATAGGGGTCGGTGCCGAGCAGGAACTGCGCAGACGAAGGCTTGAGGCGCTGCGAGGGCGCAAGCTGGATCGGATCGTGCGGCGCGATCAGCGGCGCCAGGATCGAGATCACGATGATCAACGTGAGCAGGATCGTGGCTGCCGCGATGATCGGTGTCGAGGTGAGGAATCCGAGGCGCGGCCGCAGCGGCGACGTGATCGGAATGGAGGACTGAGGAAGGCTATCGACCGTCATGGTTGTTCTTGTCCTTGGCCTCAGTACCGGATACGGGGGTCGAGCAGCGTGTAGGCGACGTCGATCAGAAGGTTGACGACGACGTAGATCAGCGAGGTCAGCAGGATCATCGCCTGGATCACCGGATAGTCGCGCGCCAGCACCGCATCCACGGTGAGACGGCCGATGCCGGGAATGTTGAACACGCTCTCGGTGACGACGACGCCGGAGATCAGCAGCGCAAAGCCGGTGCCGATCACGGTGATCACGGGCACGGCCGCGTTGCGCAGCGCGTGCCGCATCATCACCGCGACCTCGTTGATACCCTTGGCGCGCGCGGTTCGCACATAGTCTTCGCCGAGCACGTCGAGCATCGCCGCGCGCGTCATGCGAGCGATCAGCGCGATATAGATGAAGGAGAGCGCGCAAGTCGGCAGGATGATGCGCTCGAAGAACGGTCCGAAGCCGGCTGAGATGCTTTTGAAGCCCTGCACGGGTAACCAGCGCAGGTCGATCGCAAACACCTCGATCAGGACATAGCCGACCACGAACACCGGCACCGAGAAGCCGAGCACGGAGAGACCCATCACGAAGCGGTCGATCCAGGTGCCGTGCTTCCAGGCCGCGATGACGCCGAGTGGCACGGCGACGATGACGGCGAGAACGATGGTCGACAGCGCGATCGAGATCGACGGCTCGACGCGCTGGCCGATCATCTTCATGACCGGCAGGTTGGAGATCAGCGAGGTCCCGAGGTCTCCGTGCAGCAGCTTGTTCACCCAGGTGATGAACTGGACGATCAAGGGCTCGTTGAGGCCGAGCGAGGTGCGGATGCGCTCCAGCCGTTCCGGCGTCGCATTGTCGCCGGCGAGGATCGCGGCGGGATCGCCCGGCGTCAGCCGCAGCAACAGGAACACGAAGAGGGCGACGACGCCCATCACGGGCACGGCGGCGAAGATTCGGCGAAGGAGATATCCGAGCAAGTTGGATCCGTCAGATGAGAGTCAAATCGGCGGTAAGGGTCATGGCCCGTTCTGCCACCAGCCTAACATTTCAGCAATTCCCGTGCCATCAGGGTCACAGTTTTTGCAGTGCGGCCAGTCGTGATGATGGGGCGTGCTTGCGGCTGTCATTCCGGGGCGCGTCGAAGACGCGAACTATGGTGCGCAATTGCGCACCTGAGAATCTCGAGATTCCGGGTTCGGCCCTTTCGGACCGCCCCGGAATGACGAGCTCAAGTCATTCCAGCGTCGCCAACAGTCCCGCCATCAGGCGACCGCGTTCGACCAGGCTCTCGACCTCGATATACTCTTCAAGCGTGTGGACATTGCCACCGCGCACGCCCAGGCCGTCGAGGGTCGGGACGCCCATCGCGCCGGTGAAGTTGCCGTCGGAGCCGCCGCCGGAACTCGCATGCGGTAATTCCGCGCCGAGAGATTTGGCGATGCCGCGCGCCTTTTCGTAAAGTGCCAGGGTGCCGGCATCCGGCTCCCACACCGGCCGCGTCACGCCGCGCGTGACCTTGAAGGTCACGTCGTTGGTGGTGCCGGAGAGGGCCAGCATTCGCTCGACGCCGCGATCGAGGTCGGCTTGGCGCTTGGCCATGGAAAGCGCTTCGCCCGTCGCCGTCGTGGCGACGCAATTGACCCATTGGCCGCCATGCACGACGCCGACCGAGAAGGTGCAGTCCTCCGTCGTCAGCGCCTCGATCGCGAGAATTTGCCGGGCCATCTCGCGAATGGCCGAGCGCCCGGCCGACAATGTCGCGCCGGCGTGACTCGGCCGTCCCGTCGCTTCCAAATTGAATCGCGCGATGGCGTAACGTCCGGTGGTGACGCCATTGTCGGCGCGGCCGGGCTCGGGCACCAGCACGTATTTGTTCCGCGCCGCTTCCGCCTCGATGATGTCGCGGGTCGAGGGCGTGCCGACTTCCTCGTCGGGCGTGAATAGCACTGTGATCGGCAGAGGCGTGGTGAAGGACGCGCGCGCCAGCTGCCGGATCGCTTCCAGCGAGAGATAGTTGCCGCCTTTCATGTCGCAGACGCCGGGGCCGTAGCATCTGTTGCCCTCGCGCCGCCATTTCAGCTTCTCGATGGTGCCGACGGGGTGGACGGTATCCATATGTCCGGCGATCAGAATGCCCGGCTCGCCTTGTTTGGGATGCGGAAAGCGGGCGCGGATGACGCCGCCGAAGCCCTGACGGCCGGCAATGCGCTCGATGGTCGCACCCATGATGGCCATATCCCGCGCTGCGATATCGAGCATGCGGTTGACGGCACCGGCGTCCCAGGTCGGGCTCTCGCATTCTACCCAGGTGCGCAGGCCCTCGAGCATGGTTTCGGAATCGAAGGGAAGATTGGCTGGGTTCATCTTGATGTCTCCCAAGATTCGAAAGATGGAACGCGCATTGCATCAGCGCCGGCAGGACTAGCGGAGAGCGTTGTAGAGCCAAACCGATCGTTGTGGAGCCCGTACGTACGACGCCGTGGGCTGCACCGAAACCGGATTGACGCGCTCAACACTGTCTGCAAGTCTCGAAAGATAAAGGCATTGCATGAGGTTAGTTCGCACAAAGAACGAACCTGATGCTCAACCAATAACCTGCCTTTGAACAGTTTCACGTCAGGAGAAACTTTCTATGTTGAGCTTGATGCGCCGGGGGCGTCGCGCGTTCGCCTCCATACTTGCGCTGTCGGTCGTCGCGCTTTCGACGGCGATGGCCTCGCCGGTATTTGCGGCCGGCAAGACCATCACCGCGGTGATGCATTCGGATCTGCGCATCATCGATCCGATCTTTACCACCGCCTACATCACGCGTGACCATGGCTACATGGTCTACGACACGCTGATCGCGACGGATGCGAACTTCAAGATCCAGCCGCAGATGGCGGACTGGAAGATCTCCGACGACAAACTCACCTACACCTTCACGCTGCGCGACGGCCTGAAATGGCATGACGGCACGCCGGTGACGGCGGAGGACTGCGTTGCCTCCCTGAAGCGCTGGGCCGCCGTCGACGGCATGGGCCAGCAGATGATGCAGTTCACTGCGAGCATCGAGGCGACCGATCCAAAAACCATCACGCTGAAGCTGAAGGAGCCCTATGGGCTGGTGCTGGAGTCGATCGGCAAGCCGTCCTCGCGCGTCGCCTTCATGATGCCGAAGCGTCTCGCCGAGACGCCGCCGGACAAGCAGATCCCCGAACAGATCGGCTCCGGCCCGTTCAAGTTCGTCCAGGGCGAATTCCAGCCCGGCGTGAAGGCGGTCTATGTCAAGAACACCGATTACGTGCCGCGCAAGGAGCCGGTGAGCTGGACGGCCGGTGGCAAGGTGGTGAAGGTCGATCGCGTTGAGTGGATCACCATGCCGGATTCGCAGACCGCGGTGAACGCGCTGCAATCGGGCGACATCGACTTCATGGAGAATCCACCCTGGGATCTATTGCCGGTCCTCGAGGGCAATCCCGATCTGAAGGTCGAGACGCTGAACAAGTTCGGCTTCCAGACCCTCGGCCGCATGAACTTCCTGCATCCGCCCTTCGACAATCCGAAGATCCGCCGGGCCGCACTACTGGCGATGAGTCAGAAGGACGTGCTCGATGCGCTCGTCGGCAACCCGAAATACTACAAGGTCTGCGGTGCCTTCTTCATCTGCGACACCCCGTTCGCAACCGACGTCGGATCGGAGACGCTGGTGAAGGGCAACGGCATGGCGGAAGCCAAGAAGGCACTTGCCGAGTCCGGATATGACGGGACCCCGGTTGTGATCATGGCCCCCGGCGACGTCACGACCCTCAAGGCCCAGCCGATCGTCGCCGCCCAGCAACTGCGCGAGGCCGGCTTCAAGGTCGATCTCCAGGCGACCGACTGGCAGACCGTGGTGAGCCGGCGCGCCAGCCAGAAGTCTCCCAAGGAAGGCGGCTGGAATATGTTCTTCACCAACTGGGTCAGCGCCGACGTGTCCAACCCGATCGCGAACCTCTCGGTCGGCGGCCAGGGCAAGAAAGGTGGCTGGTTCGGCTGGGCAGAGGACGCCAAGATCGAGAAGCTCAAGGACGATTTCGTCCGCGCCGCTTCGCTCGACGATCAGAAGAAGATCGCGACCGAGATCCAGAAGGAAGCCTACGACCAGGTGATCTACATACCGCTCGGCCAGTACCTGGCGCCGAGCGCATGGCGGAAGTCGCTGTCCGGCGTGCTCGACGGTCCGGCGACCCCGGTATTCTGGAACGTCGACAAGTCGGAATAAGACATTTCGGGAGAAGCCAAGGGTGCTTGCGGCACCTTTGCCCGAACAAAACGCGGCGCCGCTGTCATCAGCGGCGCCGCTGTCGTTTGCGGTCCCGTCTTGGCCATCGAGAGCCTTTAACTCTTCCAGTTTCCTATCATTGCTATTTGTTTCTGATCTGAAATAGATGGTTCGCCTTCAGGCGATATTTTCCCACTTTGGTTTGATTCTTGTGCGGCTCGATTTTGCATTCCAGGCGATGGCCGAACGGTCCGATCGCTCGCCGGCGCGCTGGCGCCGTCCGTTCCTGCGCTGGCTCGACGGCGTGGAGGCGGGCTGGGCCGTACCGCTTCTGATCGCCGGCTTCGTTGCGATCTGGACATTGTATCTCGCCGTCGCCTATGCCGGCAGCGGGCTGCATCCCGATACGCTCGAGGCCTGGACGCTGGGGCGAAATTTCGCCCTCGGCTATCCCAAGCATCCGCCGCTGATGGGCTGGATCGCGGCAAGCTGGACCTCCGTCTTCCCGCTCAGCGACTGGTCGCTGCAATTGATGGCGATGGTCAATGCGGGGCTTGCGCTGGTCTTCGTCGATTGCGTCACGCGTCAGTTCGTGACAGGGCACAAGCGAGTCCTTGTGCTGCTGCTCCTGATGCTGACGCCGGCCTATCAATTTCACGCCCAGCGCTTCAACGCCAACTCCGTGCTGCTGGCGGTCTGGCCGCTCGCCACATGGTGTTTCCTGCGCGCGTTCGAGACGCGGTCCGCGTTCTGGGCGGTCGCGCTCGGATGCACCACGGCGCTGGCGATGGTCGGAAAGTATTATTCGATCTTCCTGGTCTCGAGCTTTGCCTTTGCCGCCCTCGCGCACCCGGCGCGGCGCACTTATTTTGCCTCCGCTTCGCCGTGGATCTCGGTCGTCACCGGGCTCGCAGCGCTGTCGCCGCATATCTACTGGCTTGCGACCACGGGCGCCTCGACCTTCACTTACGCACTGAACCACGCCAACGGCAATGCGGTGAGCTCCCTCGGTGACGTGAAGAATTTTCTGCTGGGGTTGGTGGCGGCCAGCAGCGTCGCGGGCGTGATCTGGGTGTTCATCGCAGGCCAGCGGCTCAAACAGGTTCCGGCCGACTTCGCCGCGATGAGCCCCGAGCTTCGACTTCTCTTCTACATCGCCATCGGTACGATCGCACTGCCGGTGCTGATTTCGCTCGCGATGGGCACGGACCTGCCGTCGCTATGGGCCCTGCAGGGGCTGTTTCTGTTCGTAGTGCTCGTCGTCTGCGGCGCCCGCTACCCGATCGAACGCTTCTACACCGTCAATGCCACGGCCATCGTCATGGGCGTCGGTCTTGTCGCCGTCCTGGTCGCGGCCCCCATCCACGCCGTCCATCGCAACATCCACGGCTATGAAGAGGGGCGGAATTTCTACGTGCAAGCCGCAAGCGAGCTGACCCGACAATGGCACGAGCTGACAGGTGAGCCGCTCGGCGCCGTCAGCGGCGACGATTCGCTCGCTTTCGCCACCGCCTTCTACAGCCCGGATCATCCGCATTATGCGCGTCCGTTCGAGCATCAATATCATTGGGGATTGCCGCGCAAGGCGACGCTCGACCGCGGCTGGGCCGCGCTGTGCTTCGAGGGCCAGGATTATTGCGGCCGCTGGATGGAATGGGTGTCAGCCCGCGCCGGACTTTTTGTCAGGCGGGAATTCACCGTGCAGGCATCGCTCTGGGGCCGACCGGGCGTGAGCCGGAATGTAGTCGTGCTGATGGTGCCGCCGCAGGCGAACGGCGCGCCCAAAAGTGCTGCGCAGGATTTCAGCGCCAACAAGCGCAGTCCGGAGTAGGGGCTTCTCCTCAGCAGTGGCTGTCGCGGATTTGCTCGAGCCCTTCGTTCGCAAAGGGCAAGTTGAAATCGGCGTGCTCGGCGGGCGATGCAGGCCGTTCAGTCTGCTGCGGATCCCACTCGTGAGCTTCGTCGCGGTGCTGTGGTTCCATTGTGGGCCGCCTCTCGAATTGCTGCAGGACAACATCGAGGGGCTTGCGAAGTTCCTCACACGATCGGGCGATGATGCGGCTTGAACAGCCGGCCCTTCTCCACGACAAGCACGATCGCGAGCGCGGCGAGCGTCGACAGGAAGAAGCCGACCGAGAACGGCAGCAGCGTGCCGTCAAAACTCTGACCGATCATGGTGCCGACCACGATGCCGATCAGCGTCGTGATCGAGCCGTAGAGCGAGGAGGCGGTGCCGGCGATGTGACCCTGCGGCTCCATCGCGAGCGCGGTGAAATTGGCGACCATCATGCCGAACGAGAACATCATCAGCGCCGACAGCACCATGAACAGCGGGAGCGGCAGCACGCCGAGGATCTCGGTCAGCAGCATCACGCCGGCGACGAGCGCATAGAGCGTCAGCGCGCCGTGCGAGATGACGCGCATGCCGAGCCGTCCCACCAGCTTCGCGTTGAGGAAGCCGGCGATGGCCGTGCCGGCCGCAATCGCGGCGAAGGCGAGCGGGAAGTAATGGCCGAGATGATAGATGCCGGTGAACACCTGCTGGGCCGAGAACACAAAAGCGAAGAGCGCACCTATGACGGCGCCGGCGGCCGTCGCATAGCCTAGGGTCTGGCGGTTGGTGACGGTCTGGCGGAAGGCCGAGAGCACGTCGGCCGGCGCGAGCGACCTGCGTTCGGACTCGGCAAGCGTTTCAGGCAGTCGCAGCACGCTCCAAGCCAGCGCAAGCACGCCGTAGAGCATCAGCACGACGAAGATGCCGCGCCATTGCGTGACCAGCAGCACGGCCTGTCCGAACGAGGGTGCGATCACGGGCACCGCGATGAAGATCATCATGGCCAGCGACATCACACTCGCCATGCGGCGGCCTGCATAACAGTCCCGCACGATCGAGGTCGCGATGACGCGCGTCGCCGAGGTGCCGAGGCCCTGGAGCGCGCGGGCGAGCAGCAGCGTCTCGAACGAG
>Ga0209758_1003359_pt1 | contig 14667 bp, 16 predicted proteins | sample AraplaMF_Col_mMF_FD_184258 | JGI IMG/M metagenome (GOLD analysis project Ga0209758, IMG submission 184258) | Arabidopsis root microbial communities from the University of North Carolina, USA - plate scrape MF_Col_mMF (SPAdes) (version 2) | ecosystem: Host-associated > Plants > Roots > Endosphere... | reverse complement strand
CGCCACGCGATGAGACTTGCGATGCCGCTGGTCTTGCTGGCCGCCGGTTATGTGGCCAGCGCCAAGGCGCAAACGCCGGCGCCGCCCACCAAACAGATCGTGATTTACAATAATGCGGACAAGGACACGACGATCTATCCCGCGTTGTGGGTCGGGCGGATGTCCAATTCCGCCAATCCGGATGCGTGGCTGCAGGGCTATTTCACGGTCGCCGATCCTTCCGCGCAGAAATTCAACACGACGAAGGTTTATCTGGCGTTTTTCAATCGCCGCCACGGTATCGCGCCTGGAAAATCCCTGACAATTACGGTTCCGTTTTACACCCAATTGAAGCAACCCGGCCCCCGCGGAGCCGGAGCGACGACCGACGAATACATTGATTGGTGGAACGCGATGCGGCTGGTGATATTCGACAGCCGGACCGCGGTCACAGCGGCGTATCAATATTACGATCACAAGGAAGGCAAGGCGCCCGTGCCCGCGGTGTCACCGCCTGCCGGGGCGGCGATCCCGCTATGTGCCGGGTGTGAAGACCCGGTCGACATCATGGAATACGAGGCCGACCCGCCCTCCAGCATTCCCTTCCAGTTGGTGGAGTATACCTTCGGCAACTATGGCGGCAGTCCGCCCAGTCTGCAGGCGGAGCAGGCATCGCCGCCTTACAAGAATATCTACCGGGTGGGCTATGATGTCTCTTCGATCGATAGCGAGTACCTACCGGTCGCGATAGCGCCGCTGAACAACGATGTTTATGGCTACCTCGGCACCGGCATGACGGTGAAGACATTCAGAGCCGCGCTCGATGGATTCATCAAGGACAGGCAATGGCCGACCTTCTATCCGGTCTACTTCCCGAACGGTGCGCCCCCCGCTGCCTTTAGTCTGACGCCGCCTGCCGGTCCCTATCCTGACGGCGCCTATCCCGGCAAGGTCGCTGTGGGTTCCTTCAACGTTTTTACCGAGACGTTCCGTACCGATACTGACGGCGCTCGAATCGTCCTGAATCCGCCAAAGGTCAGTTCGAACGTGCCCGATAGCGCAATTGCGCCGGGCGCGACGGTGTCCGCGATGATCGGTTTGTGGAAAGAGTGTTCCCCATCGGGGTCTGCCAGCTGCACGGCAATCGCCGACATCAAGCAGGCACTCCGCGGCGCAGGCTGCCCGAATCCGCCCTATAATCCGGGCATGATCCCGGCGACGCAGCTCGACCTTGTCTACGGATGGGTCAATAGCGGTTGTGCCGGGGATTTTCGTCCGGGCATTCCGCCGACGCCGGCTCAGAAAGCGACGTTCGAGCATTATCTGAAGCTGCAGCATAATTACTGCGGCGACGTGGCTTCGCCCGGGCCGGGCTGCCCGCATGCAAACGTGCCTCAAGGGTCAATCTTCAATCCCTGGACACAGCTGATCCATGAAACTCTCAAATCAAACGCGTACGCGTTCTCGGTGGACGACGCCGTCGGATACGTGCAGTTGGACGGCGACGGTCTGATCATCACGGTCGGAGGGGCCGGTCACCTGCCGTGTCCACGTCAGCTTTTGCCGGGGCCGTTACAGCCGAACGGCACGCGTGCGCCGCCGCAGCCGACATGCCCTCGTTAGAGCGAGCGAAGTGGGTACCGGTTCGCGTGAAGAAAACGCGTCAAAACGAGAATATAGAGCCCGGGTCTGATTCAATCAGAACCGGAAAGGCATCTAGCGCCAGAGCATGATTCGGAAAAGTGAGAGCCGGCTTTACGCAAAGTTCATGCTCAAACAAAAAGCTAAGAGGCGGCAGCCTGGTTCAACTTAGTTGACGCCGGCTCTCGCCGGTGGTCCGACGCCATTACGGCCATCCCGGGCTTGTTGCGGCCTGACGCCAGCACGGAAGAACAATCAAGCAGTGTGATCTGGTTAACTTGCCATATGGCGTCGCCGGCCACTATCTTCGGAAAAGGGCACCAGCAGCCACGGTCGCTTTTGGTTCGATCGGGTTTCGGTCGCCGGCCCGGTCGATCTCGGTGTCTACGCCAACTGTCTTAGCGTTTAACTCGGATCTTTTGCAGATGGCGCAAAGGTAATAATTTTCGAGATCTTTCCGTCGCGATCGACCGTGATTTGGTCGCCTCCTCGAGCAAACTCCTTGCCATCCGCTTGTATGATAACCCAAGTTAACAGAGCCACGTTGTGGTGCGAAGAGATATCGCCTATTTCAAAATGGCCACCCGGGAATCTCTCATGGAATGTGGCCATATCTTCAATGATCAGCGATCGACCGGTCGTCAGATCATGTCTAGCAGTTTGATATTCTATATTTTCACTCAAAACTTCGTTGGAGATTTTCAGGCGCTGATCAATAGAAGTCGTGTTCCATGCGCTTAGGTATTTCTCGTATATCTTCCAAGCTTCGTGATTGTTCATACCCGATCCTCCTCTTTGCGCCGGATTCGGAGCTGCTTGTGCGCAACCCGAGACTAATAAACTCAATAAACTCATTGAGATAATTGCGTTACGCAAAGTTGTGCTCCCGCGCCGGGACGCCGCCATCGGGCTCGAATTGAACGAGATTCAACATTGCAACCGCTGAATCGACGTCTCGGGTCAGGAAGGCGTCGAACGCGGCAGGTGATAATGAGACCATTTATCTTTCCTTTTGACATGGCGCCGGGAGTGAGTGCGCCCGTCGATTGGTAGCCTGTCGACGTGTCAGAAATTGTCAGGAGCGAACGCCAGTCGCGATCCGGCTGGCGCCACCGCGTCACGATCGGTTGGCGTCGCCCGGGGCTAGCGGCAATCCGCGCCGCCTCGTGGTCAAGAGTTCATACAGGCGACTTTTGGAGCCCGATGTGGTGGCCTTTCCCACCTCCAACCGCGCCGCCGGTCGGCGCTTGCGCAGTAGATTGCAGGCGAATCCGCGAACCGGATCGGCGCGGTTGCCAGCGTGTTGCCGACCAGCATCGTCGCGCTATTTCGCGCTTGATCATGGGTTATCGGCCGATCCGCGGGTCAGCTCACCAGCCGCTCCCGGTTTTCCCAGTATGGTCGGCGCAACTCGCGTTTGAGAATCTTGCCGGCTCCCGAGAGCGGCAGCGGATTCTCGCTGATCTCGACGCTGCGCGGGCATTTGTAGCCGGCGATCAGGGTCTTGCAGAATTCGATCAGCTCTTCGGCCGAGACCTGGGCACCGCTCCTGGATACGACCACGGCATGGACTCGTTCGCCCCACCGCTCGTCGGGAATGCCGATGACGGCGCATTGCGCCACGGCAGGATGTTGCGCGACGGCGTTCTCGACTTCGATCGAGTAGACATTTTCACCGCCGGAAATGATCATGTCCTTGACCCGGTCGACGACGTAGATGAACCCGTCTTCGTCCATATAGCCGCCGTCACCGGTGTGCATCCAGCCGTCGGCAATGGCTTTTGCGGTCTCTTCGGGACGCTCCCAATAGCCCATCATGACGTTGTCGCCGCGCGCCACGATCTCGCCGACGGTGCCGCAGGGCACCGGCCGGTCGTCGGAATCGACAATGCGAACTTCGCAGCCGAGCGTGGCGCGCCCGGCTCCGCGATGCCGCCCCTTGGCGCGGCCCTGGCCGATGTGTTCATTCCAGTGCAGCAGGGTCGCGATCGGCGACAACTCCGTCATGCCGTAGGCTTGGGTGAACTGCACATTCGGCAACGCCGCCATCGCCCGACCGAGCACAGCTTCGCTGATCGGGGAGGCGCCGTAGATCACATTCTTCAGCGCGGACATGTCGTAGGAGCCGAGCGCGGGGTGATCGACCAGCATCTGGATCATGGTCGGAACCAGCAGCACGTCAGTGACGCGCTGGTTCTGTACGGCGGCCATCACGCCCTCCGGCGTAAAGGCCTGGATGATGACATTGGAGCCGGCGCTGAGCAGCAGCGAATACATCGCCGCTCCGTTGGCGAGGTGGAACATCGGAGCGGCGTGAAGATAGGTCGCCGTGCCCGGAAACATGCCTTCGCCGAGCGCATTGAACGCATCGGCCATCAGGTTGCCGTGGCTGAGCATCACCCCCTTGGAGCGGCCGGTGGTGCCGCCGGTGTAGAAGATGCCCGCGAGGTCGGCACTGGCCCGCATCGCATCCGGTATCGGCTCGCTTCGCGCCAGCAGCGCTTCGTAGTCTTCCATTCCCGCCGGCACGGCGCCGTCGTCGGCATAGACCAGCTTCAGGCCGGCAGCGGCCTTCGCTAGATGCGCACCGGTCGATGCGAATGCCTTGTCGACGACAAGCACGACGGCGCGGCAATCGCGCAGGGCGTCCTCGTTCTCGAGCGGGCTCCATCTGATATTGAGCGGAACGATCACCGCGCCGGCCCACGCGGTGGCCAGATAAAGCTCGAGATATCGGTCGGAATTGAGCGAAAGCACCGCGACGCGTTCACCGGGCGTGGCGCCGAGCGCACGAAGGCCGGACGCCAGCCGCGATACCCGTTCTCCGACTTCGCGCCAGTTCCGTCGCCTGTCGCCAAACACGGTGGCGAGGCCGTTGGGATTGACCTGTAACGCGCGCCGCAATCCTTGCGTTGTATTCATCGTACTCCTCCCCGTGATCGTTTGCTTTTTGCGACGGTTGAGTCCGTCTTTTTCGCTAATCGTGCCGCCAGCCCATCGGTGAGCCGGTCGGTGAATTCGCCTGCGATCGCTGCCGCTGACATCGCTCCGCCGGGCTGAAACCAATGACCAATCCAGTTCAACGAGCCGGCAATGGCGAATGCGGTCATCTTTGGATCGCACGGCTTGATCGATCGGTCGGCGATGCCATCGGCGATGTATTTTCGAAACGTCCGGTCGATGCGCTTCTTGCCGTCGCGCACGATCTTCCGGTTCTTCTCGGAAAGGTCGCGCAGGTCGAAACGCACCAGGCTGGCACCATAGTCGTCCGCCATGTTTTCGGCATAGGCCTGTACGAGTTTGCGGAGCTTGACGAGGCCACTGCCGCCTTCGGTATTGATCCTGGCGATGAAGCCGTCGACCCGCTCCTGTCCCATCGCCCAGCATTCAGACAGGATTTCTTCCTTGCTGCGGAAGTAATTGTAAAGCGCGGGCTTGGTGATGTTCAGCCGTTCGGCGACCTCGTTCAACGTCGCGCGATGATAACCCTGTTCGAGAAACAATTGCACCGCGGTCCGCAGCACGGCGTCGCGCTTCTCGTCGCGCGCACGGCGGCGGTTTTCGAACGGCATCCAGGGAGAGGAGTCGGCGGAGGGGGGCTGCGCATCCATATCGATTTCCGCCTGTCTCGCATTGACTCAGGTCTGCTTCGACGTATATTACCCGCGGGAAATATAAAGTCCAACGGGTAATTTACGGAGGATCCGATGTCATCTCGCGCCTATGTTGCCGGTGTTGGCATGATCCCTTTTGTGAAGCCGGGCGCCAACTCGCCGTATCACGTGATGGGCGCGGAGGCAGCGAAGCTGGCGCTCGGGGATGCCGGGCTCGATTACGGCCTGATCCAGCAGGCTTATGTAGGCTACGTCTATGGCGACTCGACCTGCGGGCAGCGGGCGCTCTATCCGGTCGGCATGAGCGGCATCCCGATCATCAACGTCAACAACAATTGCTCGACCGGTTCGACGGCGCTGTTCCTGGCCCGCCAGGCGATCGAGTCCGGGGCCGCCGATTGCGTGCTGGCGCTGGGCTTCGAGCAGATGAAGCCGGGTGCGCTGGGCTCGGTATTTACCGACCGGCCGAGCGCGTTCGACGACTTCGACGCGGCGGCCGCCAAGCTGATCGATGCTCCCGGCGTGCCGCTGGCGCTGCGCTATTTCGGCGGCGCCGGCCTCAGCCACATGAAGAAATACGGCACCCCGCTGCAGGCCTTTGCCGAGGTCCGCGCCAAGGCGAGTCGTCACGCGAAAAACAATCCGCTGGCGCTGTTCCGGAAGGAAGTGAGCGCCGATGATGTCATGAAGGATCAGGTGATCTGGCCCGGCGTGATGACGCGGCTGATGGCGTGTCCGCCGACCTGCGGCGGCGCGGCCGCGGTGCTGGTGTCGGAGACATTCGCCAGCCAGCACGGCCTGCGCAAAGACGTCCGGATCGCCGCTCAGGCGATGACCACCGACACCCCGTCGACGTTCGGCGCCGGCGACATGATGCAGGTGGTCGGCTACGACATGGCGCGCGATGCCGCCAGCCGGGTCTACCAGGCGGCCGGCATCGGTCCGGAAGATCTCGACGTGGTCGAACTGCATGACTGCTTCGCCCAGAACGAGCTGATCACGTACGAAGCCCTGGGCCTCTGTCCCGAAGGCGGCGCAGCGCGGTTCATCGACGATGGCGACAACAGCTACGGCGGAAAGATCGTCACCAATCCGTCCGGTGGCCTGCTTTCGAAGGGCCACCCGCTCGGGGCCACCGGATTGGCGCAATGCTACGAGCTGACGCGCCAGCTGCGGGGCACCGCGGCGGCAACCCAGGTCGATGGCGCGCGGCTGGGATTGCAGCACAATCTCGGCCTCGGCGGCGCCTGCGTGGTGACGCTGTACGCGCGCGCCTAAGGGGAAATCATGGTCGATCAATCCGCTGTCGGGCGTAGCTTTACGCCGGTCACCGCGCGCGTCGAGCCTGGACGGCTGCGCTTCTTCCTCAATACGCTCGGCGAGCAAAATCCGGTCTTCCGCGATGAGGCGGCCGCGCGCGCCGCGGGCTATTCGGCGAGGCCGATACCGCCGACCTATCTGTTCTGCCTCGAGCTGATGGATGCCGAACGCCCGTTCGAGTTCCTGACCGAGCTGAACATCGACCTCAGTCGCGTGCTGCACGGCGAGCAGCACTTCACCTATCACGCCCCCGTCGTGGTCGGCGATACCCTGACCTTCAAGTCGCACGTCACCAATGTCGCGGACAAGAAGGGCGGCGCGATGACCATGGTGGTCGTGGAAACCGAGGTCACCAATCAGCATGGCGCTCACGTCGCCGACACCGCACGCACCATCGTGGTGCGGAACTAGAGGTCAGCATGAGTGAAATCGTACTCGATCATCTCGCGGTCGGCGAACGCATCGTCCACAAGGCGTTCCCACCGATCACGCGTCATAAGCTGGCGCTTTATTGCGGCGCATCGGGCGACCACAATCCGATCCATGTCGACATCGACTTCGCCAAGGCCGCCGGTTTTCCGGACGTCTTCTCCCACGGTATGCTGGTGATGGCCTATCTCGGCCAGGCGCTGACCGATGCGGTCGCGCCTGCTCGCATCCGGTCGTTCTCGACGCGTTTTGCGGCGATCACCCAGCTCGGCGCGCGCCTGACCTGCGAGGGTCATGTCACCGAACTGATCGACCACAAGGGCGAAAGGCGGGCAAGACTCGCGCTGACGACCAAGGACGAGAACGGCGAAGTAAAACTCGCCGGCGAAGCCATTATCGCTCTCTGACCGGGAAGAAAACATGTCGAAACTCAAAGGAAAAGTCGCGCTCGTCACGGGATCCGGACGCGGCATCGGCCATGCCATTGCCCTGAAGCTCGCAAGCGAGGGCGCCAAGGTCGTGGTCAACGATCTCGACGCCGCGCCGGGTGACGCCGTCGCCGCCGAGATCAAGGCGGCCCGCGGCGAGGCGATCGCGGTCAATGGCAGCGTCTCCGAATCAGGCTTCGCGGACCGCTTCGTCGGCACCGCGATGGAGCAGTTCGGCGGCCTCGACATCATCGTCAACAACGCCGGCTATACCTGGGATTCGACGATCCAGAAGATGACCGACGAACAGTTTCAGGCCATGCTGGACGTGCATTTGGTGGCGCCATTCCGCATCCTGCGCGCCGCCGCCGAGCCGATCCGGATCATGGCAAAAAAGGAGGCCGAGGCCGGCCGCGAGGTATTCCGCAAGGTCGTCAACATCTCCTCGATCGCCGGCCTCTACGGCAATGCTGGGCAGGCGAGCTACTCCTCAGCCAAGGCGTCGCTGGTCGGGTTGACCCGCACGATGTGCAAGGAGTGGGGACGGTACAAGGTCAACGTCAATTGCGTGGCCTTCGGCCTGATCAACACCCGCCTGACCCAGCCGATCGAGGCCCAGCAGAAGACCATCGACGTCGCCGGCCGCGACATCAAGGTTGGCGTGCAGCCCCAGATGCTCGACGCCATGGCCAGGACGATCCCGCTTGGCCGCGCCGGCACGCCGGAAGAGGCGGCTGACGCGGTTTATCTGTTCTGCAGCCCGGAATCGAACTACATCAGTGGCCAGGTGATCGTCGCCGGCGGCGGCCTGCTGATTTGAGCGATCCCGGCGCCGGCCGGTCCGCAGGCGGGCGCATGCGAGCAACCACACTTTATACAATTGGGGCGAAAACGCCATGAATTACCGCTCATCCTGGATGACCGAGGAACTGGACGTCTTTCGCGACCAGTTCCGCAAATTCCTCGCCAAGGATCTCGCCCCGCATGCCGAGAAATGGCGCGATCAAAAGATGGTCGATCGCTCCGCCTGGCGGGCGCTCGGCGACATGGGTGCGCTGCTGCCGAGCATCCCCGAAGCCTATGGTGGGCTGGGTGCGACCTTTGCCTACGACGCCGCCGTCCTCGAGGATCTCGAAAGTGTCGTGTCCGAAGTCACGACCGGAGTGTCGGTGCATAGCGCCATCGTGGCGCATTACATTCTCAACTACGGGTCGGAGGAACAGAGACGCCGCTGGCTGCCGAAAATGGCAACCGGCGAGTTCATCGGTGCCATCGCCATGACCGAACCCGGAACGGGGTCCGACCTCCAGGGCGTGCGGACCACCGCGCGAAAGCAGGGCAACAACTATGTGATCAACGGCCAGAAGACGTTCATTACCAATGGCCAGGCCGCCGACCTCATCATCGTCGTCGCCCGCACCGGCGGGCCGGGCGCCAAAGGCCTCTCGTTGATCGTCCTGGAGACGGATGGCAACGAAGGCTTCCGGCGCGGACGCAACCTCGACAAAATCGGGTTGCACGCTTCCGACACTTCCGAATTGTTTTTCGACAACGCGGTGGCGCCTCCCGAAAACCTGCTGGGCAGCGAGGAGGGCAACGGATTCGTTCAGTTGATGCAGCAATTGCCGCAGGAGCGCCTCGCGCTTGCCATCGGCGCCGTCGCTTCGATGGAGCGCGCGATCAGGCTCACGACCGACTACACCAAGGAGCGCAAAGCGTTCGGGCGGCCGATCATCGAGTTCCAGAACACCGGTTTCAAGCTCGCCGAGCGCAAGACCGAAGCCGTGATTGCGCGCGTCTTCGTCGACTGGTGCGTGGAACGCCTCGTCGCGGGCGACCTCGACACCGTGACCGCGTCGATGGCGAAGTGGTGGTGTTCGCAGAAGCAAGTGGAGACCGCCGACGAATGCCTGCAGCTGCACGGCGGCTACGGCTACATGCAGGAATATCCGATCTCGCGGATGTTCGTGGACTCGCGCATCCAGAAGATCTATGGCGGCACCAACGAGATCATGAAACTCCTGATCGCACGATCCCTGTAGCGCGCGATTCCTGTCGCGCGCGATCCAGCTCGGAATGCCGGCCCAACCGGCCAACGATCAGGAGCAAATAGATGTCGATGGGTCTCAGCGAGCGCCGCGGGTCCGTCACGAGCCTGACGCGCACAATCCCACGCAACTGCAACAGCGTCGCGATCGGCGACAACTCGGTCAGGCCCCGAAGGCATCCCTACGTCCTTTACCCATCGAGCGGGTTCCACGACCGGTGGCGTCAACACCGCCATGCAAGGCGACGCCACGCTTTAGTCCGCTGGTCTTCAACGCTGAAAGCAGCGTGACGACGATCCTCGACGCGGATGGCTATCAAAGGCTGGCTCATTCGATGACCTACGCAAACGTTGATCGGACCGAGTGGTACAGTAGCTACCAAATGCCCTTCAGAGTATCCCGGGAGTGGTCAGGCTCCAAAATGCCGATGTGCAAATGTATAGATAAGCAGCGAAGTACCCCTCGAATAATAGCCCGAACGCTACGGCGCGCGGACCGTAAGAGGAGATTGCGACGCGCTATTACAAAGCCTGTTCTCTACAATTACTTTGCGGGAAAAGATGCGATATTGGTCGAGTACTACCGACTTGGAATTGAGATGGCGAATGTTGCTATCCGCGAGGCTGGGGCGGAAGCAAGATCTGGCTTCGAGCGTATGCAATCGTTCATTCGCGCTTACAGCAAGAAATGACGCAAGATTTTGGCATGTGCCTGATACGTGTGGATTACCGCGTGCTAGCAGCGGCCGATCAGGAGAAAATTGCAGCTGACCGACGGCGGATCGATAAGGCGGCGCGTGGTTTTATAGCAGCTGGTATCTCTGATGGATCAATACGCGCCTGCGATCCCAAGATAACGTCGCTAGCCATCTTTGGTGCCATGCACTGGATTGGCGAATGGTATCAAAAGGGAGGCGCGCTGAGTCCCGCATCGCTTGGGGATAAGATGGCTGAGACATTAATGGCCGGCCTGATGCCCAATGTGGCCGCTCGCTCGAAATAAAGGCCCCGTAAGGCGTACGGGGAAGCGCCTATTTTCCAAGTTTCCCGAGCATCGCGCGCACGGTCGCGGACGCAGTGGAACGGGCTTGAACAGACTTGATTGGTGCCCCTGGCCGGAATCGAACCAGCACTCCTTGCGGAACTCGATTTTGAGTCGAGCGCGTCTACCAATTCCGCCACAGGGGCTTTCGGGACGCCCGCCGTTCCGGCAGGGTCGCGAAGCCGGCGGAATATAGCGGGCGCTGACCGGGGGTCAACCCGGCGTGCCGCGCCATCAGGCCGTTATCGACCGAACCGGCCGCAGGCGATTTCCGTCGCGCTTGCGGCGACATGCCGGCACCGAAACACTCCAGTGTGATCGCCGCCGCCTCGACAGCGCCGATGTCGCGGGATACGACGCCTTGCCCACCCAAGGAGACCGCCGTGACGCTTGCAGCCACCGCCAGAACGTCTTTCGCCGGCAGCCCATCCTGGCCGGCGCGGGCTGCGGCCCTGGCGGTCGCCATGATCGCCGCAGCAACGCTGGCGGGGGCTTGGTTCTTCCAGCTGGTGCTGGACATTCTGCCCTGTCCGCTCTGCCTCGAACAACGCTACGCCTATTATCTGGCGGTGCCGCTCGGCCTGCTGGTGGCGATCGCCGCCGCCAGGGATGCCCCGCGTCCGCTCCTGGTCGCAGGCCTCGCGCTGCTCGCCGCCGCCGCGCTGGCCAACGCCGTGCTCGGCGGCTATCACGCCGGCGTCGAATGGGGGTTCTGGCAGGGACCGACCGATTGCACCGGACCGATCGTCGACCTCAGCAAGGCCGGCGGCCTGCTGGCGCAGCTCGATAAGGTGAAGGTGATCCGTTGCGACGAAGTGCAATGGCGTTTCCTCGGGCTCTCGCTCGCCGGCTATAACGTCTTGATTTCGCTGCTGATGGCGGCCATTTCCGGCTGGGGCGTGCTCCGCGCGGCCAAGCCGGCCGCCAATTCCTGACGCACCCGCCGCCGGGCGGACCTCCCCCATCGCGACGCCGCCGTCACGCTGATACGGTACCGTATTGACATCGTCTCGCCGGGCTGATACGGCACCGTATCGGCAGCGGTTGCGCGCAGGCGGAGCCCGGTTTGGCCGGCAAAGTCATATTTCGGAGCGACCCATGTTTTCTCATCACCTGAATGGTCTTTTGAACCGCACCGTCGCCGCCGTCCTGGCTCATCTCGAGTGGACCATCACCCCCTCGGCGCTTCGCGATCCGTCCGATGTCAAATTCAAGGGCATCAGCATCTATCGCGCCGATCCGACCGGCACGACCGGTCTCGCAACCTCGTCGCATCGCCAGCGCCGTCGGGATCCGGCCGCCGCGCGCAACGGCGCAACCCGGGTGGCCATGCCATGACGACGATTCCCACCTATCGCGGCCTGGTCTATCCGTGGCATTGCGATCATGTCGGCCACATGAACGTCATGTGGTATGTCGGCAAGTTCGACGAAGCGAGCTGGAATCTGTTTGCCCATATCGGCCTGACGCCATCGTACCTGCGCGACAGCCGCCGCGGCATGGCGGCGGTACAGCAGAACATCGCTTACAGGCAGGAGCTGCTGGCTGGCGATATCGTCGAGGTGAAGAGCCACGTCCTCGAGATCCGGGACAAGACGCTGCGCTTCGTCCATGAAATGCGCAATGCGGAAACCGATGCCGTGGCGGCCCGTTGCGAATTGACTGCGGTGCATATCGACCGACAGATCCGCAAGTCCTGCGCTTTCGTCGAGGCGACCCGCGTCGCCGCCAAGAGCCTAGTGCCGGCCGCATCCGCGTCATTCGTCCGGAGCCAACCCTAATCGTCGAGGTCGTCCTGCGCCTTGCCGAACAGGTGGACGATGCCGGGAGTGGCGATCGAGACGAATACGAAGCGCGCGAGGTGATGCGCGCCGACGAACACCGGATCGATGTGCAACGTCAGCGCCAGCGCCAGCATCGCGTCCATCGCGCCGGGCGCGAACGCCACCACGACGTCGCTGAATTTGACCGAAGTGGACAGTGCAATCGCCGCGACGAACACCGCCGAAATCGCCACCGCCACCACGAATGATCCGAGGGCCGCGTTGATATGGCTGAGAATGGTGCGCGGATTGATCTTGCCGAACCGCGAGCCGATCAGGCTGCCGATGCCGATCAGTGCGCAGACATAGGCCCATTGCGGCAGGGTGCCATGGATCATGCCGGTGCCGTGCAGCACCGAGGAGGCCAGCATGGCGCCGAACATCCAGCTTGCCGGGAATTTCAGCCAGCGCAGCAGGAGCGAGACCGCGACCGCGGCCACCGCGAGTTCGATGAGCGCCAGCGGCGTGGCGGCGGCGCCGCGCGACGGCAGCGGGCCGTGGCCCATCATGCCGGTTGCGGCGAGCAGCAGCGGCACCGCCGCGGTCAGGATGATCACCCGCATGATCTGCACCACCGCGATGCCGGCGACATCGGCGTTCTTCTCGGTTGCCAGCATCACCACCTGCGACAGCGCGCCCGGGCTGCCTGCCAGCAGCGCCGAGGTGCGGTCCCAGCCATGAAAGCGCTGCAGATAAAGACTGCTGCCGAAGGTGGCGCAGAAAGTAGCGGCGGCAAGCAGCGCGATGGTCAAGGGGTAGGAACTGACGTTCCTGATCAGCTCCGGCGACACCATGGCGCCGAGCGACAGCCCCAGCGTCATCAGGATGACATGCGCGACCGCCTGCGGCAGTCCGACCTTGCGGCCGGCGATGCCGGCGCTCGCGACCGCGATCATGGCGCCGGAGATCAGCCCGCCTGGCAGCTCAAGCCAGAAGAACAGCGCGCCGCCGGCAGCGCCGAAAGCAAACGTCTCGAGCATATTGCGGATTTGCGATTTGTCGGGGAAGGCAGGCGGCATGGTCAGCCGCCTTATGGCAAATCCTGCCACGCATCACAAATGCGTCACCGCGCAGGCAGCAATGCAACGGCTTGTTGCGCCCCGATGCCGAACACGGCTGGATGAAGCCCGCGACGATGGGCTGACAAATCGAGCGCCGGCGCCGCGAAACCGGTTTCCTCGGAGGTCGGTTGCACTCTAAGATAGTACTCGCAGTTCAACTGCCAGGGAGAAACAGACATGACGACGACGAAACTAAGCCTGTTGTGCGCGGTGGCGGTGTCCGGCTTCGCTTTGCTCGATGCGGCGCAGCCGGCGCAGGCACTGACCGCCCAGGAATGCAGTGCGAAATATCAGGCCGCCAAGACCGCCGGCACGCTCAACGGCCAGAAGTGGAATGACTTCCGCAAGGCGGAGTGCGGCACCGACGCCGCGGCAACCCCCGCCGCGGCGCCGGCCGCAGCGCCGAAGGAGGCCAAGGAGCCTGCAAAGAGTGCTGCCAAGACGGCCGCCAAGCCCGCCGCCGAAGCGGCGCCGGCCGCGCCGAGCGGCCCCGCGGTCTTCCCCAATGCGGTGGATCCGAAATACTCCAAGGAGACCGAAGGCAAGGCCCGCATGCACACCTGCGTCGATCAGTACAACGCCAACAAGGCCAGCAACGGCAATGGCGGCATGAAATGGATCCAGAAGGGCGGCGGTTACTACAGCGAATGCACCAAGAAACTGAAGGGCGCGGCCTGAGCGGCCAGCTCGGCGATCGCGGCAATCAGCGACTGATGGCGTCATGGCCGGGCTGAAGCACAACGTGCGTCTTCGCACAGAACTGCCAAGCGCGTCTGTGCCGTCAAGCGCGAAGCACGTCTTCGCTTAGATCCCGGCCATCCACGCTTTCTCTGCAACCAAAGCGTGGATGCCGGGCGCGAGGTGCCGGCAGTTCCCGCTGCCGGCGGCTATCATTATCGTGGCGGCGCTTTATATGTGGCGCAGTTGTTCCACATATCGATGGTCAGCCTTCAGGCGGCCTGGAGAATCCGCCATGACCGTTCCCTTCGATCCGCGCCGGCCGTTGCTCGGGCCTGATGGCACCAGCCGGCGCGGCGCGCTTGGTTTATTGGGTGCGGGAGCGTTTTTGCTCGGATTGAAGGGGGCGTCGGCCGCGACCGGCGCCGCGAGCGACGACAACGTCCTCAACGAAGCCGCCGTGCTGCGGGATCCGGACATCCCGGTCGCCGGCAATCCGGATGGCGATATCACCATCGTCGAATGGTTCGACTACCAGTGCCCGTACTGCCGCAAAGTCGAGCCCGATCTGCAGCAGGCGGCCAAGGCCGACGGCAAGGTCCGGC
>Ga0209758_1003351_pt1 | contig 14690 bp, 10 predicted proteins | sample AraplaMF_Col_mMF_FD_184258 | JGI IMG/M metagenome (GOLD analysis project Ga0209758, IMG submission 184258) | Arabidopsis root microbial communities from the University of North Carolina, USA - plate scrape MF_Col_mMF (SPAdes) (version 2) | ecosystem: Host-associated > Plants > Roots > Endosphere... | reverse complement strand
TGACCACCCGGCCGCCGGCGGCGTTCTCCTCGTTGACCGCCATGGCCCACAGGTTGACGAAGTCCATGGCCGCCAGCGGGTCGCTGATCTGGCGCTCCATCCGGCCCTGGATGGTCTGGTGGATCTGGCGCGCCCGGCGCTTGACCGCCAGGCCGCCGGGCAGGGTCCCGGTCTCGCGCATGCCGCGGTCGATGCAGGCTTCCATGGCCTGGAAGATGCGGTCCAGGCCCGCGTCGAGCTGCGCCTGCCCCATCCGCGCCAGTTCGTTGGCCCCCATCACCCCAGCGATGGAGAGGCCGGCGTCGGCGGCGCGCTGCAGCAGGTCGGCGCCGCTCTCGAACGGGTGGGGGACGGGCGGGCCTTCGTCGGGCGGCGTGTTGCGGCCCATCTCGCTCTCGTCGCGCACGAAGCCGCCGCCGATCGAGAAATAGGTGCGTTCGGCCAGGACGAAGCCCGTGCGGTCATAGGCCGTGAAGGTCAGGCCGTTGGGGTGCTGCGGCAGGCGTTCGTGGCCGGCCCAGACGATGTCGCGCGCCTCGTCGAACACGATGTCAATTTCACCGTTCAGGAAAAGCGATTGTGTGGCGCGGGTTTCGAGCAGCGCCGCCTCGCCGGCGTCGGGGTCGAGGTCGGCCGGCGCGAAGCCCATCAGGCCCAGGATCACCGCGCGGTCGGTGGCATGGCCGCGCCCGGTCAGGGCCAGGGATGCGTAGAGCCGCGTCTCGACCCGGGCGACGTCCGCCAGCTTGCCGGCGTCGCGCAGTCGGCCGACGAACAGGTTGGCGGCCGTCATCGGGCCCATGGTGTGACTGCTCGACGGGCCGACGCCCAGCTTGAACAGGTCGAAGACGGAGGCTGTCATTTTTAAACTCCGCTCATCCCGGGAGAGGAGCGCCGACAAATCCTGTCATCCCGGACGAGCGCGAAGCGCGAAGACCCGGGACCGCCGGAAGCGCATGCATTCACGCGTCGGTCCCGGGTCTTCGCTTCGCTACGCCCGGGATGACAAGAGAGGGAAAAGCTACTTGCGATCGTTCTTCGTCGTGTCCCGCAGCGCCTTGAACTCCGAGCCCGCCTGCCATTCCGGCCAGGCGGTCGAATTGGCGAGGTCCGCGCCGACTTCATAGAACAGGCCGAGGTCCTGGGCCTGGCCCGTCAGGTCCCAGTCGGCGCGCCATTCGTCGGCCGGCTGGTGGTAGCGGTTGGCGGTGTAGTCTTCCTCGGCCTTCTGGCCGGCTTCCTTGCCGCCGACTACCAGGTCCTCGCCCGACCCGACCGAGATGGCCGGCACGCCGCGCTTGGCGAACGGGAAGTGGTCCGAGCGATAGAAGTGGCCGGCCTGGGGCGAGGGATCGGGCGTGAAGTAGCGGCCGTGCGCCTTGGCCTTGGCGACCAGCAGGTCCTGCAGGTCGACCTTGCCGTCGCCCGAGGTGGTGATGTCCTTGGCCGGGCCGGCGGCAGACAGGGCGTCGATGTTCAGGTCGCCGACGGTCTTGGACAGCGGGAACAGCGGGTTGGCCGCGTAGTATTCCGAGCCCAGCAGGCCGCGCTCCTCGGCGGTGACGGCCAGGAACAGGATCGAGCGCTGCGGCGCCGGCTGGCTCTTGAAGGCGCGGGCCAGCTCCAGGATGGCGGCGATCCCGTCGGCGTTGTCGATCGCGCCGTTGTAGATCCTGTCGCCCTCGGCGTCCGGCTGGCCGACGCCCAGGTGGTCCCAGTGGGCGCTGTAGATCACCGTCTCGTCCGGTCGGGCCGAGCCCTTGATCCGGCCGGCGATGTTCTTGGACGTGATCACCGAATGGTCGACGGCGTAGCGGGCCGAGAAGGTCGCGCCCTTCAGTTCGACGGGCTTGAAGTCGCGGGACTGGGCCTGCGTCTTCAGGGCGTCGAAGTCCAGGCCCGCCGCCTTGAACAGGTCGACGGCCACGTCGCGCTGGATCCAGGATTCCAGCTGCGGGTGGCTCTTGGCCGGGTCCTTGCGGACGATGTCGAACATCGTGTTGGTGTTGGAGTTCTTGACCGTCGCCCAGCCATAGGAGGCCGGCGCGGTTTCGTGGACGATCAGCACCCCGGCCGCGCCCTGTCGGGCGGCTTCCTCGAACTTGTAGGTCCAGCGGCCGTAATAGGTCATGGCCTTGCCGCCGAAATCACCGGATCCGGTCTCGAAGTCGGGATCGTTGATCAGCACCACCAGCACCTTGCCCTTCAGGTCCAGGCCCTTGAAGTCGTCCCAATGGCGCTCGGGCGCCTTGACGCCGTAGCCGACGAACACGACCGGGGCGTCCTTGATGGCGACGGCGTCGACATTGGTCATGGCCGCGCGGATGGCGATCTGCTCGCCCTGGACCAGGGGAACGGCCTTGCCGCCGACGGTGAACTGGGCGGCGACCGGGCCCCTGATGTCGAACTTGGCCAGCGGCACGTCCTGGGTCCAGGCGCGGGTTCCGTCGGCCTTGGGATCGCCGGCCGGCTCCAGGCCGATCGCCTTCATCTGGCCGACGATGTAGTCGACGGTCTTGGTCTCGCCGGCCGTGGCTGGGCCGCGGCCCTCGAAGTCGTCCGACGACAGCACCTTGATGTGGGCCGACAGCCTGGCGGGGTCGATCTTGGGCGCGTCGGCCGCCCCTTGCGCGAAACAAGGATGCGCGAGCATGGGAGCGGCGAACAAGGCGGTCGCGAGCAAAAGGCGTTTCATCGGGCCTCTCTTTTGGAGCAGATCTTGGCGCGGACCCTAGCGGGCGCGTGACGCGGCGGCTAGGGCGTGCGTCCTTCGAGGCTCGGCTTCGCCTCGCACCTCAAGATGAGGACATCAGTAAAGTGCTCCTCATCTTGAGGCGCCCGCGCAGCGGGCCTCGAAGGACGCACGGCGTCAGATCTCCCCCGCCAGCACCCGCGCATACAGCGCCGGATCCACATTGCCGCCCGAACACACGATCGCCGCCGCCTGGTCCTTCAGGTCGATCTTGCCGGCCAGGGCCGCCGCCAGGGCCACGCAGCCGCCGGGTTCGATCACCAGCTTCAGCACCGAGAAGGCGTAGCGCATGGCCTGGGCGACCTCGGCGTCGGTGACCGCGACGATCCCCGACAGGGTCTTGCTGTTGATCGGCCAGGTCAGCTCGCCCGGGATCGGGGTCAGCAAGGCGTCGCAGATCGAGCGGGCGTCCGGATCGATGGTCTCCCGCCGGCCCGAGGCCAGGGAGCGGCGGGTCTCGTCGAAGCCGGCCGGCTCGGCGCCCCAGACCTGCGTGTCCGGCGACAGGGCCTTGACCGCCGTCGAGACGCCGGCGCTCAGCCCGCCGCCGCCGACCGGGCTGAGCACGCGGTCCAGCGCGACGCCCAGCGCCTGCGCCTGCTCGACGATCTCGAGCCCCACCGTGCCCTGGCCGGCGATGATGTGGGGATCGTCGTAGGACGGCACGACCACGCAGCCGCGCTCGTTTGCGATCTGGGCGGCGATGGCCATCCGGTCCTCGGTGAAGCGGTCGTAGAAGCGGATCTCCGCCCCGAAGCCGCGCGTGCCCTCGACCTTCACCGCCGGGGAGTCGGACGGCATGACGATCAGGGCCGGGCAGCCCAGCAGTCGGGCGGCCAGGGCCACGCCCTGGGCGTGGTTGCCCGACGAGAAGGCCACGACGCCGCGCCGCCGTTCGTCCTCGCTCAGCTGGGACAGCCGGTTGTAGGCGCCGCGGAACTTGAAGGCCCCGGCCCGCTGCAGGGTCTCCGGCTTGATCAGCACCCGGCCGCCGAGCCGATCGTTGAGCGCCGGGCTCTCGATCAGCGGGGTGCGGACGGCCTGGCCTTCGAGCCGGGCGGCGGCGGCTTGGATGTCGGGAAGGGCGATGGTCATGGCGCCTAGGTCTATCGCCAGGCAAGCGACGCCGAAACCCTTTGCGAGCGGCGCCGTTCGAGCCATAAGAGGGCCATAGAGACCGCTGGGGAATGCACCGTGAAGAAAGCTCTGTTCGCCGCCGCGGCTTGCGCCGCCATGGCCGTCGCCGCGCCGGCCCTGGCCGGCGAAGCCTTCGTCGGCGTCTACAAGCACGACGTCACCTTCATCGGCGACGCTGTCGGCCTGGGGGCCGCGGGGCGCGAGGACGGTGTCGACGTCCACCTGGGCTACCGCACGAACCGGATCGAAAGCCTGCGCTGGCTGGGCAAGCCCCAGGTCCACGCCATGGTCTCGATCAACAGCGAGAACACCTCCAACTTCGTGGCGGCGGGCTTCGACTGGCGGATCGAGCTGGGCCAGCCGGGCGGCTTCTACCTGCGCCCCGGCCTGGGCCTGGCCTATACGGACGGCAAGGCCGGCCTGCCGCCCGCCAACGCCCCGAACATCAGCGACGAGGAGCGGGCCCGCCGCACCTATCTCTACTATCACCGCATCGACTTCGGCTCGCACGTGCTGTTCGAGCCGGAACTGGCCCTGGGCTACGACCTCAACGACAGCTGGTCGGCCGAGCTCAGCTACACCCACCTGTCGAACGGCCAGATCTTCCACCAGGGCAAGAACCAGGGGCTTGACGACGCCGGGGTCCGGCTGGTCTACAAGTTCTGAACCGGGCGGCCCTCCCTCGAGGCGGGCCGCTGCGCCGATCACAACAGATGAAACGTCCGCCGCCGAGTCCTGTCGAAGGGCCGCGGGCGCCTTTCGGCAGGTGACAAGGCATATCTGAACATGGCCAACGTGACCGTTGTCGGCGCCCAGTGGGGCGACGAGGGCAAGGGCAAGATCGTCGACTGGCTCAGCAACCGGGCCGACGTCGTCGTGCGGTTCCAGGGCGGCCACAACGCCGGCCACACCCTGGTGGTCGACGGCAAGGTCTACAAGCTGGCCCTGCTGCCGTCAGGCGTGGTGCAGGGCAAGCTGTCGGTCATCGGCAACGGCGTGGTGGTCGATCCCTGGCACCTGCTGACCGAGATCGACAAGATCGCCGAGCAGGGCGTGGCGATCACGCCCGAGCTGCTGGTTCTGGCCGACAATGCCTGCCTGATCCTGCCGCTGCACAAGGACCTGGACCAGGCGCGCGAGGCCGCCTCGACCCAGAAGATCGGCACCACCGGCCGCGGCATCGGCCCGGCCTACGAGGACAAGGTCGGCCGCCGCGCCATCCGCGTCGCCGACCTGGCCGATCCAGAAGCCCTGAAGCCGAAGATCGAGCGCCTGCTCGCCCACCACGGCGCCCTGCGTCGCGGCCTGGGCCTGCCTGAAGCCGACGGCGCCGAGCTGTTCGACGCCCTGATGGCCCTGGCCCCGCGCATCCTGGCCTACGCCCAGCCGGCCTGGCGGCTGCTGGACAAGGCCTACAAGGACGGCCGCAGGATCCTGTTCGAAGGCGCCCAGGGCGCGCTTCTGGACGTCGACCACGGCACCTATCCGTTCGTCACCTCGTCCAACACCGTGGCCGGCCAGGCCTCGGCCGGCTCGGGCATGGGACCTTCGGCCACCGGCTATGTGCTGGGCATCGTCAAGGCCTACACCACCCGCGTCGGCGAGGGGCCGTTCGCGGCCGAGCTCGACGACGAGGTCGGCAAGCACCTGTCGACCGTCGGCCGCGAGGTCGGGGTCAACACCGGCCGGGCCCGCCGCTGCGGCTGGTTCGACGCGGTCCTGGTGCGCCAGTCCGTCGCCATCAACGGCATCCACGGCGTGGCCCTGACCAAGCTGGACGTGCTGGACGGCCTGAAGACCCTGAAAATCTGCGTCGGCTATCGCATCGGCGACAAGGTCGTCGATTACCTGCCGGCCGGCATGCGCGACCAGAGAGCGGCCCAGCCGATCTACGAGGAGCTGGAAGGCTGGAGCGAAAGCACCGCCGGCGCCCGCTCGTTCAAGGACCTCAACGCCAACGCCATCAAGTACGTGCGCCGCGTCGAGGAACTGATCGGCGCCCCGGTGGCCCTGCTGTCGACCAGCCCCGAGCGCGACGACACCATCCTGATGCGCGACCCCTTCCAGGGCTAGCCGTCCGTTCCCCTTCCGGGCGCTCGGCGGAGCCGCCCGGAAGGGGGCGAAAGGCCGTGACAATCCACCGCACGGTAAACGCTTGTGAACCTTGTTCGGCCAAGCTCCGCCCAAGTCCAGGCATGAAGGAACGGCGAGTGCGGCTGCGCGACTTTCTCGACGACGGCCGCGACGGCGACAGCTTGGCCATGAGCCGGCGGGGACGGAACAGCCGTCTGGTCGCCATGGTCGTGATGGCCGGCTTCCTGGCCGCGATCTTCGGCCCGGCGCCCGCCCTGGCCTGGATGGCGACGAATCTGGGCCTGGAGCTGTGGCTGATCCGGCTGATGCGCGGCGTCGAGGCGCGCGCCGGCAAGCCGTCCTCCCTGAGGACCAGGCTGGCCCCGGCCCTGACATTCAGCGGCGTCTGGTCGGCGACCGCCCTGCTCGCCTGGTGGCTTGGCCCGCCGGTCATGAAGTTCGCGGCCCTGCTCACCCTGCTGGGCCTGATCGTCGAGGGCCTCAAATACGCGGCCGTCAGTCGTTCGGCGACGGTGTCGCTCCTCCCGCCGCCGGTGCTGGCGCTCAGCGTCATGCCGTTCTCGGTCGGCAAGCCGCTGTGGATGGAGGTGCTGGCCTCGTCCCTGGCGTTGTTTGGGCTGGGCGGCTACCTGATCGACGCGGCCCGCCTGCTGCGCGCCAACGCTCTGGCGCTGGAGAAGGCCCAGGCCGAGGCCCAGGAGGCCAGTCGCGCCAAGTCGGTGTTCCTGGCGATGATGAGCCACGAGTTGCGGACGCCGATGAACGGGGTCCTGGGCATGGCCCACGCGCTGGGCTCGACCCAACTCGACGCCCGCCAGGCCGACTATCTGGAGACCATCGTCGAGTCGGGCGACGGGCTGATGGCGATCCTCAACGACATTCTCGACCTGTCGAAGATCGAGGCCGGAAAGCTGGAGCTCGAGGCCGTACCGTTCGAAATCCGGGTCCTGGGGCGGCAGCTCCAGCGGGTCTGGCGCGAGACCGCTCGCGTCAAGGGGCTGACGCTGTCGCTGGAGATCGCGCCCGACACGCCGCCCTGGCTGTCGGGGGATCCGATCCGGGTGCGCCAGATCCTGCTGAACCTGGTCTCGAACGCGCTGAAGTTCACCCAGGCGGGCCGGGTCGACATCGCTATCGCGCCGCACGCGGCCGGAGGCGTCGAGATCACGGTGTCCGACACCGGGATCGGCATGACCCTGGAGCAGCAGGCCAAGCTGTTCACCCCGTTCGTCCAGGGCGATCGGTCGATCGCTCGCCGGTTCGGCGGCACCGGCCTGGGCCTGTCGATCTGCCGGGAGCTGGCCGAGATGATGGGCGGCCGCATCGGCGTGGCCAGCCGCCAGGGCGAAGGCTCGACCTTCACCGTCGTCCTGGGCCTGGCGACGGCCGAGGCTCCGGCGTCGGAGGTTGCGCCGGAAGCCGCCCCCGACATCGCCGGCGCGCGGGTGCTGGTGGTCGACGACAACCTGGCCAACCAGGCCGTCGCCCGCGCCATCCTGGAAGCCGTCGGCGTGCTGGTCGCCACGGCCAGCGACGGTCGCGAGGCCCTGGCGCGGCTGCGGGTCGAGGATTTCGACGTGGTGCTGATGGACGTCCACATGCCGGTCATGGACGGCGTCGAGGCGCTGCGGCGCCTGCGGAGCGGAGAAGGCGGTCGCCCTGACATTCCGGTCGTGGCCCTGACCGCCGACGCGATGTCGGGCGAGATCGAGCGCCTGATCGGCCTCGGCTTCGACGACGCCCAGCCCAAGCCGATCCAGCCGGCCGGGCTGATCCACGCGATCGCCTGGCGTCGCCCGCCCGCCCCGGCCCTGGCTCCGGCCCAGATGGGCGTCGGTTGAGCCGCGCGGATTAGCGATTGCTTAGCGGGCCAGGGTTTATGACGACCGGGTCCTAACGGAGGTCCGTCGCCATTGGCCGTCGCGCGTCGCCTGATGAAGTCCGCCAACAAGGCGGATCGCCTGACGCGCAGCCTGCGGGCGCTTGATCGCGAGGCTTCGACCAGCCGCGTGCTCAACCTGCTGGCCATCGAGGCGCGCAGCGGCCACCGGCCCGAACACGGCGAGGCGCCGCTGTTCCGCAACCGCATCCTCAACACCGCCCTGGTGGTCAAGCATCGCCTGCGGGCCGACGACGTCTTCCTGTTCGACGAGATCCGGCCCAACGCCACCAAGATCATCATCCCCTTCGAGCGCAGCGACCTGGGCCTGGGCGGACAGTCGTTCTTCGTGGGGCAGCGCGGCTGGGTGGACCTGCTGCGCGAGGCCTGCAACGAACACACCGACATGGCGCGCGACCTGGCCACCCTGCGCCTGATCGACCAACTGCCGTCCCTGGACCCGTTCCTGCTGCGCGAGCACCTGCGCCGCCACGGCCTGTCGGTGGCCTCCAGCTATTTCGCCCTGTCGACCGCCGACATGGAGCAGATGCAGAGCTTCGTCTCGGCCCAGATCTCGCTGCTGATCGACCTGGCCTATCGCGACGCCGGCCGGGCCGTGCCCGGCGCCCACGCCGCTCGCTTGGTCGAGGCCCTGCTGTCGACCGATGTCGACGAGCGGCTGGAACCGCTGCGCGAGACCCTGGTCATGGACGGCGAGAGCTTCAAGGAAGGCGTCTTCAGCTGGAAGGGCTTCCTCTACTACAAGTGGATGCTGACCCGGCTGTGGACCGAGCTGGACACGGTCGGCGGCGAAATCACCCGGCTGACGATCACCGGCAACCGCGACGCCGGAACCCAGCGCTTCCTGGACGACACCCGCAAGCGCCTGCGGCGCGGCATACTGATCGAGCGCCGGGCGATCATGCGGGCCCTGGACGTCTATGACCGGGCGTTCGACGACCTGATCGACAACGGCAGGCCCCAGGCCTTCCGCGAGTTCCTGCTGCGCGCGCCGGACATGTTCCTGTCGCTGGGCGAAAAGGTCGGGGTGATCGCCCACATCGCCAGCTTCTGGCGCTACCGCTTCCCGACCGGCATGCCCCTGGTCGCCGACATCGAGGACGCGATCGACCTCCTGCAGGACTTCGACGCGGGGCTGAGCGCCAGCCTGGCGGCCTGAATCCGGGACTTTCTGTCGCAAGGGGCGAAGACTAAGCGGATTTTTACCATCGCCCGGCTAGTCTGCGGGCGAGTCATTTTTGGAGCTTCCGGGTCCCGTGTTCGACGGCAACATCCGCACCTTGCAGCGTATCGCGGCGAAGATGCAGCGCGTGCTGATCGTCGACCCGAACACCGCGGCCGTGCGCCTGCTGGCCGACCAGCTGCGCCATGTCGGCAATGTCCAGATCTTCCACGCCGTCTCGGCCGAGGCCGGCTGGGGCATGGCCCGCACGGTCGATCCGCTGCTGATGTTCGTCGAGCACGCGTCCAGCGGCTGCGACGGCCAGGCCCTGGCCCGCAAGATCCGCCGCAGCGACCTGGCCTGCCGCGAGCACCCGATCATCATGTGCACCGCCGAGGCCACGGCCGAGGCGATCTTCGGAGCCCGTGACGCGGGCATCCACGAGTTCATGCGCAAGCCGTTCACGATCAAGGACCTGGAGCGCCGGCTCGAGGCGGTGACGCTGAAGCCCCGCGACTGGGTCGAGGCCGTGCAATATGTCGGTCCCGATCGCCGCCGCTTCAACTCGGCCGAATACAAGGGTCCGCGCAAGCGCAAGGCCGACGCCAGCGGCGCGCCCGCCGCCCGCCTGTCCCAGGCCCTGCGGATCGTCAAGTCGGCCGCCCAGGCGCTGGACAGCGACCCGGCTCAGGCCCGGCGCGCCCTGGCCGCCCAGGCGGTCGAACTCAAGAAGGTCGGCGAGGCGATCAAGGACGCCCGCCTGTTCGAGGCCGCCGCCGCCCTGGAGGCCTGCACGGCCGGCGGCATGGCGCGGACCGAACTGGTCAAGCGCATCGACGGCCTGATGGGCTTCCTGGTCGAGGACGACAACGGCGACCGCGGCGCGGCCTGACCGGTCGGTCTTCGAGCGGCCACGAAAAAGGGCGGCGTCCGCGGACGCCGCCCTTCGTCGTTCGGGAGCCCCGTGGCCAGCCTAGAACGCCAGGCGGGCGATCAGCTGGAACACCGGGCCGGCGTTCTCGCGCTCCAGTTCGTACTCATCGAAGTTGCGATCGTTCTGGTCCTCGATGGTGGTGAACTTGTTGAAGCTTTCCTTCTTGTTGGCGTCCAGCAGGTTGGAGCCGGTCAGGCGGATCGTCAGGTCCTTGCCGATCCGCTTTTCGAGGAAGATCTCCAGGTCGCCGCCATAGGTGGTGGTGACCTCTTCGCCGACCACGCGGCTATAGGCCTCGCCCTGCTTGCGGTAGGTCACGCCGAACGCGGCGCCCCAGGTCGGCAGGTCCTGGATGAAGCCGACGTTCAGCACATAGTCCGACTGGCTGTTGAACTTGCGCGAGCCGAACTCGTCATCGACCGAGCTGTCGAGCCACGAGTAGTTGAGGAACACCCCGGTGTTCTCCAGCCCGATCACTGTCAGCGGCGTCGAGAGGTCGAACTCGATCCCCCAGACCTTGCCGTCGCCGGTGTTGCGGGCCGAATAGACGAACGTGCCGGGCCCCTCGTCGCCTTCGTCGCCAGTGTTGGTCAGCTCGATCAGGTCCTTGACCTTACGGTAGAAGACGTTGACCCCGGCCACGCCCTGCTTGCCCATCCGGCGCTCGTATCCGGCGTCCAGGCCCCAGGCGGTTTCCGGCTTCAGTCGTGGATTGCCGATGAAGTCGTTGTCGCCCAGCTCGGCGGTCAGCAGGGCCGGCGACAGGTAGTCGAAGCTGGGGCGACGGATGGTGCGCGCGCCCGACACGTAGAGCTGGTCGTCGGCGGTGAGGTTGTAGCGCAGCGAGGCCGACGGCAGCAGGATCTTGTAGTCGACGTCGGTGGTGGACGGGACCGTACGGTCCTGCAGGGTGACGTCGGTGGTCTCGTAGCGCAGGCCCGCTTCCCACTTCAGCGCGCCCGACTTGCCGTCCAGCATCACATAGGGATCGACGCGGGTCTGTTCGAACGCGGCGTCGCCGCCGTCGATAACCGCATAGGGACCGAAGGCCGGCGGGTTGGCGCTGGGCAGGTTGTAGCGGTTGCGCGGGACTTCCGTCACCAGCAGGTCGCGCTGCTTCTTCTCGTACTGGACGCCGAACTGCAGCTGCACGTCTTCGGCGATGTCGCGCTTGTGCTCGAGCTTGGCCGAGAACTCGGTGTCCTCCAGGTCGGTCCTGGACTTGTCGCGGGTGATGCGGTCGCCGTCCGGATAGGGGTTGGCGTCGCGCAGGTATTCGGTCTCGTCCTCGAACTCGGCCTCCTTGTCCTTGAACGAGGCGTAGCCCAGCTTCACGCTGGTCTTGCCGCCGAACATGTCGTGGCTGTACTTGCCATTGACCGACCAGCTGTCCTGCTCGATGTCGACGTCGTTGTCGTTCAGCGTCGACAGGTGGGCGTTGTCGCGGACGTCGTTGTTGTATTCGATCGAGTCCTCGTCCTGGTAGCGGTCGGTGTGGACATAGAAGCCGCTCAGGTCCAGGTCGCCGCCGGCCAGCGGAACCTGGTAGCTGGCGTTGAGCGAGTAGTCGGTGCCGTTGCGCACGTCCGTCTGGATTTCGCTGTTGTTGATCGGCGCGCCCGGCTCGTCATAGCGCAGGCTGAGCTTGTTCTTGGGGTTGCGGCGGCCCTGCAGGTTGGCGCCGACCAGCAGGCGGCCGGGGCCGACCTGGCCGCCCCAGACGCCGCCGACTGTCTCGCGGATGCGCTTGTCGTCGAACATCAGGGCGCCGGCGCGGACGAAGCCGCCGTCCAGGGCGTAGGCGTCCCGCAGCACGATGTTGATCGCGCCCGCCACGGCGTCGCCGCTGCGGTTGGCCGAGGCGCTGCGGACGATCTCGATGCGCTCGATCAGTTCGGCGGGGATGCGGTCGACGAAGAAGGCCGAGTCGGCGCCCGAGCCGAACGCGCCCGAGCCCGAACCGGCGCCGGGCACTTTCTCGCCGTTGATCAGGATCTGGGTATAGGCCGGATCGAGGCCGCGCAGGCGTACGCCGTCCGATTCCAGCACGTCCGACAGGAAGGCGACGCTGGGCACGCGCTTGAGGGCGTCGCCGGCTGTCAGCGGCTCGAAGCGCTGGAAGTAGTCGAGGTCGTAGTTCAGGACCGGCGCGGCCTGGTCGGTACGGTTGCGGTAGGCGATCTGGGCCTGGACGACCAGTTCGGACGCGGTGGTCGGCGCTTCGGCGGCCGTGGCGATCGGCGCATCGGCCTCGGCGGCCCAGGCGGCGGTCGAGGCCCCCGCGGCCAAGGTCAGGGGCGCCAAGGCGGCCAAGGCGAACAGTGCGGTTTTCTTCATCGTCAGTATCCCCGATCGCCGGCGCGGCCGTTGACGCGGCCGTTCGCACGTGATTTCACGCGGCGGGGCATAAATTCGCCTCGTTCTTGGGGCTAGTGATGTTTCTTCGACGGTTTTGTTTCAACTTTGTGACAGCGGCGGGAATATCTCTCCTCCTGGCGGGGTGCGCGGCGTTCGATCCCGAGGCCCGGTCGGATTCCGGCAAGCTCCTGGTCGGCGTCGGAACGCCGGTCCCGGCGGCCGGCGAGACCCAATCCGTGGCGACGCAACGCGCGGACGCGGCCGACGACCCCGAGATCTGGGTCGATCCCAAGGACCCGTCGCGCGTCGTGATCTTCGGCACCGACAAGCAGGCCGGTCTGTACACCTACGACCTGAGCGGGGCCGTCACCGGCTTCATCCCCGATGGCAAGCTGAACAATGTCGACCTGCGTGGCGGATTGGCCACGGCCAAGGGCGAGCGCGTGCTGGTCGCGGCTAGCGATCGCGGCCGAATCGGCGCGGCCCTCTACCTGATGGATCCGGCCACCCTGAAGGTAGAGCCCTGGGGCCTGGCGCCGCTGGACCTGGCCGAGCCCTACGGCCTGTGCATGGGCCGGCGCGGCGACGGTTTCATCGTCATCGTCAACGGCACGGACGGCCAGGTGCGGCAGCTGCGCGTCGCCGTGGGGGCCGACGGCAAGCCGGTGGCGACCGAGGAGCAGCGCTTCGCGGTCGGCAGCCAGACCGAAGGCTGCGTCGTCGACGACGCCAAGGGCGTGCTCTACATCGGCGAGGAGGCCAAGGGGATCTGGCGCTACGACCTGGATCCCGCCAAGGGCGCCGCGCGCGTCCTGGTGGCCGGCGCCCCGTCGGCCATGCTGAAGCCCGATGTCGAGGGCCTGACCCTGCTGCGCGAGGGCGGGAAGACCTGGCTGATCGCCTCCAGCCAGGGCGACAGCGCCTTCGCGGTCTGGCGCGTCGACGGCGCCGAGCCGGCCTATGCCGGGCGCTTCTCGGCGGTGGCCGCCAAGGGCGTCGACGGCGTGACCGGGACGGACGGCGTCGCGGCGCTGGGCGGGGCCGTGGGGCCGTATGCCGAGGGGCTGGTCGTCATGCAGGACGATGTCGACGTCGACGGCGAGGCCCCGTCCACGGCGCGCGTGCGGCAGAACTTCAAGCTGGTCGACTGGCGGGCGGTGAAGGCGGCGCTGGGGCTCTGAGCCTCAGCGCCCCTCGCGCGCCAGCCAGCGGCGCAGGGCGGCGTTGACCGCCTCGGGCGCCTCCATCGGCGTCATGTGGCCGGCGTTCGGGATGATCACCATGTGCGAGCAGCCGATGGCGTGGGCCATCTCGTGCTGGCCGGCCAGCGGGGTGATCGCGTCGTGCTCGCCGCAGATGATGACGATCGGACAGCGCAGGGCCCGCAGGGCGGCCGCGCCGTCCTCGCGGGGCAGGGCGTTCTGGCGCAGGAACACCTCGCGGCCCAGGCGCTGGGTCATGGCCTGGATGCGGCCGGTCAGGTCCTTGTCCCCGAGCCGGGAGGCGTCGACATAGCTGGCCATCAGCCGGTCGGCGACGCCCAGGAAGGCGCCCTCGTGGCTGGCCGCGGCGTTGACGGCGCGGCGCTGGGCGGCCCGTTCCGGGGTGTCGGCGCGGATGGCGGTGTCGATCAGGGCCAGGCGTTCGATGCGCTCGGGCGCGATCCGGGCGATCTCCTGGGCCACGTAGCCGCCCATCGAGAAGCCGGCCAGGGCGAAGGTCGGCTCGGCGCCGGCCAGCACCTGCTCGGCCAGGTCGCGCAGGCTCTCGCCCCGCGTCAGGTCGGCGACCTGGCAGCGGGCGACGTCGGCCAGGCCCGTGACCTGGTCGCGCCAGAGTTCGGCGTCGTTCAGCAGGCCGGGCAGCAGGATCAGTTGGGGAAGAGCAGCGGTCATTGAAAAACGCCCCGGACCTTTCGATCCGGGGCGCTCCGTTCTTCAGGCTCGAGCCTTCTTAGGCTTCGACCATGTTCTTGGCGATGGCGGCTTCGCGCATCGACTTCTGCAGCTTCTCGAACGCCCGGACCTCGATCTGGCGGACCCGCTCGCGGCTGACGCCGTACTGCGAGGCCAGGTCTTCCAGGGTGGTGGGCTCGTCCTTCAGGCGCCGCTCGGTGAGGATGTGGCGTTCGCGGTCCGTCAGCTCGACCATGGCCTCTTCCAGGAGAGTCATCCGCAGGGACTTCTCTTCGTTCTCGGCGACGACGGTCTCTTGCGAGACCTGGTTGTCGTCGGCCAGCCAGTCCTGCCACTCGCTTTCGCCGTCGGCGCGCAGCGGCGCGTTCAGCGAGGCGTCGGGGCCCGACAGGCGGCGGTTCATCGAGATGACCTCGCTGTCCAGCACGCCCAGCTTG
>Ga0209758_1003350_pt1 | contig 14691 bp, 12 predicted proteins | sample AraplaMF_Col_mMF_FD_184258 | JGI IMG/M metagenome (GOLD analysis project Ga0209758, IMG submission 184258) | Arabidopsis root microbial communities from the University of North Carolina, USA - plate scrape MF_Col_mMF (SPAdes) (version 2) | ecosystem: Host-associated > Plants > Roots > Endosphere... | reverse complement strand
CTGGCCGATGATCGGGACCTGAGGTCCGCCGTTGCCAAATGTCCGCTGTTTCACGATTGTAGTCCCCTTCGACTTGAGGATGGATTTCACTCCATGGCATTCTTGGGTCGGCGCAAAGAACTGTGCCTTATCACAAACATCCTTTTCTTTGAATTCTTGTGCGATTTTGCACCTTCAATTCTGGCGTTGAGAGAGCGCCGAACCCAAATTGCACAGAACCGAGGCGTTATGCGCCGGCGGGTCATCGGTCTTGGCAAGAGCTGACGGCGCCTCACAAGCGCTAACGAGCTTTTTCCCGCACTTCGGTTTATGTGGAGCTGATGACTGGATACAGATCGTCCGCTCCATGCGGAACTGTTCAGCTTCAAGGAGCAACAGAAATGTCAGAAAAAATCAGCTTGCCGCGCCGACGTTTCATGAGCACTGCCGTGACGCTTGCCGCCGGCCAGCTTGTGCTTGCCGGCGCCGCGACGGCGCAATCCGGCAACGGGATGTCCGGTAGCGCAACATCGGTCAAGCCGGGAACCAGTATCTCGTTCGCTTCATTGAAGCAGATCCACGCCGGAGCACTCGATGTCGGCTATGCCGAGGCCGGTCCAGCCGACGGACCGCCGGTCATTCTTCTCCACGGCTGGCCCTATGATATTTATGCGTTCGTTGACGTCGCGCCGTTGCTGGGCGCGGCTGGCTACCGGGTGATCGTGCCTTATCTGCGCGGGTACGGGACGACACGCTTCTTGAGCCCCGAAACAGTCCGCAACGGCCAGCAGGCAGCCCTCGGTGTTGACGTTATCGCCCTGATGGATGCGCTCAAGATCGAGAAGGCGATCGTCGCCGGTTTCGACTGGGGTGCCCGGACTGCCGGCATCGTCGCGGCGCTGTGGCCGGAACGCTGCAGGGCTTTGGTCTCGGTCAGCGGCTATCTGATCGGCAGTCAGGCCGCCAACAAGATGCCGTTGCCGCCAGCGGCTGAGCTGGCGTGGTGGTACCAGTTCTACTTTGCCACGGAGCGCGGCCGGGCGGGCTATGAGGCCAATCGGCGCGCGTTGGCCAAGTTGATCTGGCAGACCGCCTCGCCGGGTTGGCGTTTTGACGACGCCACGTTCGAGCGCTCCGCCGCGTCATTCGACAATCCCGATCACGTGGCCATCGTGATCCATAATTATCGATGGCGGCTCGGCTTGGCGGACGGCGAGTCAAGATACGACGAACTAGAAAATCGGCTTGCCAATGGGCCGGTCATCACCGTACCGACAATCACCATGGAAGGCGACGCCAATGGCGCCCCGCATCCGGAGCCGAGCGCTTACGCCAAGAAGTTCTCCGGCCGATACGCCCACCGCCTCATCAGCGGCGGTATCGGGCACAATCTGCCTCAGGAAGCGCCGCAGGCCTTTGCCGAAGCGGTGGTCGACGTCGCGGGATATTGAGACCGCCGTTCAAATCAGGGCCGCGCAGTTGGGAAGCTGCGCACGCTGCTCTTGCTTGGCCAACCGAGGCGGCAATTTTATCGAGCAGCAGCCGCAACCGGCGCCGTGAAGGGTTTTTCGGCATCAAATTCAGCAATTTGTCGACCTTGTTCCGCCCACCAAGCGTGTTATGAATCCGACAGGTGCGTAGCACTCGGACCAAGAGCCGAGGGCCGGCCGGATAATCACCGTCATTCAAGGCGGATTACAGGGAGGATGATGAGATGGCCCATTTTGGCCCAACCCGGCGGTCCCTTTTGCAGGGCACACTCGCGACCGGAGCACTTGGCCTTGCCGGTTTGCCGGCTTTCGCCGACGTCAATTGGAAGAAATACGCCGGCACCACGCTCGAGGCGAACCTGATCAAGGGCCCGCGCGGCGAATTGCTGCAGAAATACGCCTCGGAATTCACCGATCTCACGGGCATCAAGGTAGAGTCCGAAATCATCCCGGAGCAACAGCAGCGCCAAAAAGCGGTAATCGAGCTTACCTCCGGCAAGCCGTCCTTCGATGTCATTCACCTGAGCTATCACGTCCAGAAGCGGCAATTCGAAAAGGCCGGCTGGCTCGCCGACCTCACCAGCTTCATGAAGGACCCGAACCTGACCGCGCCCGACCTGACGGTGGATGATTTCTCCGCCGGCGGCCTGCAGTTTGCCAAGAACGACAAGGGCGAAATGCATTCGCTGCCGTGGTCGGTCGACTACTTCATCCTGTACTACAACAAGGAACTGTTCGCGAAGAAGGGCGTCGCGGTGCCCAAGACCATGGACGAGATGGCCACCGCCGCCGAGAAGCTCAACGATCCGGCCAATGGCATCTATGGCTTCACCGGCCGCGGACTGCGCAACGCCAACATGACGCTGTGGACCAATTTCTTCCTCAATTACGGCGGCGAGTTTCTCGATGCCAAGGGCAACATCCAGACCGACGGCCCGGAAGCCATTGAAGCCACCAAGATGTACCAGCGCCTGCTGACCAAAACCGCGCCGCCCGGCGTCGCCGGCTTCAACTGGATGGAATCGATGGCCTCGCTGACGCAAGGTCGCGCAGCCATGTGGATCGATGGCGTCGGCTGGGCGCCGCCGATCGAAGACCCCAACGCGTCGCGTGTCGTAGGCAAGATCGGCTATACGCTGGTACCGGCCGGACCGAAAGGCCAGTACTCGGCAGCTTACGGTGACGGCATCGGCATTCCCGAAGTCAGCAAGAAAAAGGAAGCCGCCTATCTCTATTGCCAGTGGGCGGTGTCCAAGACCATGGGAGCACGCCTGCTGCAGGCCGGCGGCGGCGTTCCGTTCCGCAATTCGGTACTCAACGACGAAACCGTCCGCAAGGGCGTGAAGATGCCGCCGGAATGGCTGGATTCGGTCATCGGCTCGGCCAAGATCAGCAAGCTCGGCCTTCCGGTGATCGTGCCGGTCGCCGAATTCCGCGACCTCGTCGGCGCCGCGGTGACAGCGACACTCTCCGGCGCGGATCCTGCGACCGAACTGAAAAAGGCGCACGAGCAATTCCGGCCGATCCTGGAGCGCAGCGAAAAGACGTGACGGAAGTGACCGCGCAACAATCGGCCGCTCTCGGACTGAAGTCTGCCGCTCGCCAACAACGCGAGTGGCGGGCGCCCTCCTATTGGCCTTTTGTCGCTCCGGCCATGATCGTGGTTCTCGCGGTCATCGTCTTCCCATGGGCCTATACGATCTGGATGAGCCTGCACGAATGGAAGGTCGGCTCGCCGCCGACCTTCGTCGGCCTCGCCAACTACTTGCGGTTGCCGGGCGATGCACGCTTCGTCGAATCGGTATGGCATACACTGGTGTATACCGTGCTGTCGGTGGTGTTGCCGCTGGTGCTCGGCACCCTTGCCGCCGTGGTCTTCAACAATCGCTTTCCGCTGCGCGGCTTCTTTCGCGGCCTATTCATCCTACCCATGATGGCAACGCCGGTCGCGATCGCGCTGGTGTGGACCATGATGTTCCATCCGCAGCTCGGCGTTCTCAATTACCTGTTGTCACTGGTCGGTCTGCCGCCGTCGCTGTGGGTATTTCACCCGGCGACGGTGATCCCTTCGCTGGTGATGGTGGAGACCTGGCAATGGACACCGCTGGTGATGCTGATCGTGCTGGGCGGGCTGTCCGCCATCCCGACCGAACCCTACGAAAGCGCGCTGATCGACGGCGCCACGGTCTGGCAGACCTTTCGCTACATCTCGTTGCCGCTGATTACGCCATTTCTGATGATCGCGGCGATGATCCGCATGATCGACGCGGTAAAGAGCTTCGACGTCATTTTTGCCATCACCCAAGGTGGCCCCGGCAGCGCCTCCGAGACCATCAATCTCTATCTCTACAGCGTGGCGTTCATCTATTACGACGTGGGGTATGCTTCGGCGATCGTGGTGGTGTTCTTCGCTCTCATCATCGCGCTGGCCGGTGCGCTGCTGCAACTGCGCCGGCGCGTGCACTGGAATGAGAGCGGAGGCAGCGTATGAATTCGGGATCGCTGCTCAACCGAATCGGACTGGCCTTCGCCTTCATCGTCATCGTGTCGCCGGCCGTGCTGTTTTTCCTCTGGATGTTCTCGCTGTCGATCAAGTTCGAGATCGACAACGCTTCCTATCCGCCGGTGTTCATTCCGGACCGCGTCAACTGGGGCAACTACGCCCAGGTGCTCGCCTCCAACCGCTTCGTCACCTATTTCTTCAACACCCTGATCGTTACCGGCGCGGCGACGCTATTCGCGCTGCTGGTCGGCGTGCCTGCGGGCTACGGACTGGCGCGGATGCAGGCACGCAAGACCGCGGTAGTGATCCTGATCGCCCGGATCACGCCCGGCCTGTCCTACCTCATTCCGCTGTTCCTGCTGTTCCAGTGGCTCGGACTGCTCGGAACGCTGTGGCCGCAGATCATCATCCACCTGGTGGTCACCGTGCCGATCGTGATCTGGATCATGATCGGCTATTTCGAAACCACGCCAATGGAGCTGGAGGAATCGGCGATCATCGACGGCGCCAGCCGCTGGCAGGTGTTTCGCCACGTCGCGCTGCCGATTGCTCGGCCGGGCATCGCAGTCGCCTTCATTCTCGCGGTGATCTTCTCGTGGAATAATTTTGTGTTCGGCATCGTGCTGGCCGGTCGCGAGACCCGCACCCTCCCCGTCGCGGTCTACAACATGATATCGTTCGACCAGTTGTCGTGGGGTCCGCTCGCTGCGGCCGCGCTGATCGTCACGCTGCCGGTGCTTCTGCTGACAGTATTCGCGCAGCGCCAGATTGTCGCGGGACTGACCGCCGGCGCGGTGAAGTAACGAATCCGGACGGGCCACGGTCGCGCGCCCTGGGACCATTACGGTCGCGGCGATGCCGCTGCCGAATCAGCGGCTCGCTCACCCGCGTTGTCCCTACTCGGCGGCCTGACTTTGGCCATAGGCCTCGGAAATCATGTAGCCTGATAACGTGCCATACGCTGCGGTCCATGCCTCCGCCAGATCCGCGGTCCAACCCTCGCCCAGGCCTTTTTCGAGCGTCCATAGCAAGGCGCCGCCAACGACGGGATAATGCTCGGCTTTGGCGCCATAAGCGACATGCCGCTTGGCAAGCGCGCTCGCTGCCGGGAGAATCGACTCCAGATTGCCGAGACCTTTCACCACCGCGGCCAGCATGACCATCAGCTTTCGGCGCTGCTCGGTCATGTCGGCTGGAAACATTGCCCTCACTTGCGGCGCAATCTCAAACAGACGGTCGTAGAACAGCACGGCCGCCTGTTCGGAAATCGGCACGACCTTGGCAAAGCTATCCTGGACCAATGCGACTTGATGCGGCGTCACTCGTCTTCTCCATGCGTTTTAGGGGGAAACCTGTTGGTCATCCTCGCTGGCGATTGGTTCAACCGAAGCGCTGTGATACGGCCGTTTACGAATTGAAATTGCTCATGCCGCCTCGATGTATCGATGCCGTTCGTAGAGAAATTCGAGTACGCGCTGCCTTGATTTGAGATAGGCCGCGTTGGTCGCCAGTTCGAGCCGCTTGCGCGGCCGCGCCAACGGCACGTCGAGCACCTCGCCGATCCTCGCGCTCGGCCCGTTCGTCATCATGACGATGCGGTCCGACAGCAGCACGGCTTCGTCGACGTCGTGAGTGATCATCAGGATGGTGTTGCCGAGCTTCTGGTGCAACGCCATCACCGAATCCTGCAGATGTGCGCGGGTCAGCGCATCGAGTGCACCAAACGGTTCGTCGAGCAGCAGCACCTTCGGCTCCATCGCCAGCGCGCGGGCAATGCCGACGCGCTGCTTCATGCCGCCGGAAATTTCCGACGGACGCTTGTCCTTGGCGTGGGCCATCTGCACCAGATTGAGATTGTGCATGGTCCAAGCGTCTCGCTCCGCACGAGACTTGGTCTTTGCGAACACCTTGTCGACGCCGAGCTGGACGTTCTGGTAAACCGTGAGCCACGGCAGCAGGCTGTGGTTCTGGAACACCACGGCGCGGTCCGGTCCCGGCGAGTTGACTTCGCGGTTTTCCAGCAGCACGCCACCCATGGTGGCGTTGGTGAGACCGGCGACGATGTTGAGCAGCGTGGACTTTCCGCAGCCCGAGTGGCCGATGATCGAGACGTACTCACCGCGTTCGATCGCCAGATTGATGTCCTTGAGCACTTCGGTCGTCGAATTGCCACGGGTGAAGGTTTTGTCGATGTGGTCGAGCTTCAAATAGGCCTGCATGGACATTATCCTTCAACCGGCGGATGTGCCGTGGGTGACGATCTTGCCAAGACCCGCGATCACGCGGTCGAGCACGAAGCCGATGATTCCGACATAGAACAGCGCCAGAATAATCTCGCTGATGTGCGATGAATTCCACGCGTCCCAGATGAAGAAGCCTATGCCTACGCCACCGATCAGCATTTCCGCCGCGACAATCGCCAGCCACGACAGGCCGATGCCGATCCGCAATCCAGTAAAGATGTAAGGGGCCGCGGCCGGGATCATCACCTTCCAGAAAAATTCCAGCGGGTTGAGCTGCACCACGGCAGCGACATTGCGGTAGTCCTGTGGAATGTTGCGGATGCCGACCGCGGTGTTGATGATGATCGGCCAGATCGAAGTGATGAAGATCACGAAGATCGCCGACGGCTGTCCGTCACGAAACGCCGCCAGCGACAGCGGCAACCAGGCCAGCGGCGGAATGGTCCGCAGCACCTGGAAGATCGGATCGAGTCCGCGCATCGCCCAGACCGATTGCCCGACCAGGGTGCCGAGCGCGATGCCGGCGACGGCTGCGAGCGAATAGCCGAGCGCGACGCGCTGAAGGCTGGCGGACAGATGCCAGAACAAACCCTTGTCGATACCGCCGCGATCAAAGAAAGGATCAAAGATCAATTCCCTGGTCTCCTTGAACACCCGCGACGGCGGTGGCAGCGTTGAGCCCGCTCGCCGGCAGACCAGTTCCCAGAACAGCAGCATGAGGGCGAGCACGATAAGCGGCGGCACGACCCGGGCCGCCGTCTCCCTCGCCATCTTCAGGTATTTGTCCCTGCCGGGCTCACGCTTGGGGCTGAGCGTGATGACCGGCGCCGGCATTGCGGCTAGCGCCGTCGCCGGTTCGGTCTTGATCGCGGGCATGTTCATCGCGTTGTTCTCCGTCATCAAGGCAAGGCCGAGCGCGTCGATCAGACTTCGACGCGCTTGATCGTCAGGGACTTGAGATAGGCCGCCGGATTCTCCGGATCGAAGACCTTGCCATCGAAGAAGGTTTCCTTGCCGCGTGATGTCGAGGTCGGGATATCGGCGGCGGCTACGCCCAGTTCCTTGGCGGCCTCCTTCCATAGATCCTCGCGATTGACCTTCGCTATCAGTGCCTTGGCATCGTAACCCGCCTCATACTTGCCCCAGCGGATGTCCTCGGTCATGAACCACAGGTCATGGCTCTGATAGGGATACGATGCATTATCCTTCCAGAAGCGCATCTGTTGCGGGCTGTTTTCGACAACACGGCCGGTGCCGTAATCGAACTTGCCCTTCATGCGATCGGTGACGTCCTCGACCGGGCAGTTGATCCACTGGCGCTTGGCGCAAATCGCCGCGGTTTCTTCGCGATTCTCGACTTTTTCGCACCACTGCTGGGCTTCCATCACCGCCATCAACAGCGCCTTCGCGGCCTTGGGATACTTGTCGACATAAGCGGCGCGCATGCCGAAGGATTTTTCCGGGTGTTTGTCCCAGATCTCGCCCGTGGTCACTGCGGTGTAACCGATCTGCTGGTGAATGAGCTGCAAATTCCATGGCTCGCAAACGCAGAAGCAATCCATGGTGCCAACCTTCATGTTGGCGACCATCTGCGGCGGCGGCACGACGATGGTTTCGATATCTTTGTCCGGGTCTATGCCGCCGGCGGCGAGCCAGTAGCGGATCCACAGATCGTGGGTGCCGCCCGGGAACGTCATCGCCGCCTTGATCGATTTGCCGCCCGCCTTCTTCGCATCGAGCGCCACCTTGAAGGGCGCGGTGTCCAGGCCAACTTTCAGGTCGGCGTAGTCCTTGGACACCGAGATGCACTGACCGTTCAGATTGAGCCGCGCCAGGATATACATCGGCGTCGGCACGTTGTTCTGCGTCACCTTGCCGGCCGAAATCAGGTACGGCATCGGTGTGAGGATATGCGCACCGTCGATGCCGTTGCCTTCGGAGCCGAGCACAAGATTGTCGCGGGTGGTGCCCCACGACGCCTGCTTTTGCACTTCGACATCGGGCATGCCGTATTTGGCAAAAATACCCTTCTCCTTCGCGACGAACAGCGGCGACGCGTCGGTCAGCGCAATGAAGCCAAGCTTCGCGGCCTTCACCTCGGGTCCGCTCCCCTGCGCGAAGGCGCCAGCCGGGAAATTCAGTTTTGCGGCGGCAAGCAGCGCAGCGGTGCCCGCGCCCGCATTGAGGATCTGGCGGCGGTTCAGGCTAAGGGGCAGCGAGGGCGTACGGGGCTTCGTCATGAATATGGTCGTCCTTTGCGTCTGAGGGCCGCCCGTCTCGTGCCGCCTCCGGAAAATCGTCGGGCATAGAGGCACGTTCTGGGGAGGCCCCCAGCTTTGGCGGTTTCACAATTCGGATGATTAGTCTCGAGGGACGGCGTCAATGGCGTCGGAACAAAGTATTCAAGCTTCGTGCCAACTTGAAAAATCGCGAAAAAATATTACAATTTAAGATCTTACGAAGGAGGGCTGGCCCGCCGCAACAAGTGCGGGCCGCATCCTAAATTTGCGATTCGCTCATTTCTTGTGCGCCGCACAATTGTTAAGCAGCCGGCCGAAAGCCGTTTCGCGGTCGTCAGGATTGCGGTCAGCGCCCGAAAACATCGGCCGTCCGAATGGCGAAAACTTCTCTGCTGGATTTCAGAGGACCGCGGGTTTCCGGTCAATCCGTTGCATTCATTTATGCGCTTTGTGTGTGCAATTGCCCAAATGCGCGCCGACTTGGACCGCGCCTGGCGCGTCCTGTAATCTGCCGGTGTGAACTAAGTCCCGCATGTTTCGAGGTTTTTAGGTCAGCGTCCAGATTGGCATGTCCGTTGCTTTAAGATGCCGAGTCAACGACGACTGCGGTTCGCCGGATTGTTTTAGCCGACACAGGCTGGAACTCAGGACGCTCAAAGCTCCTTAGAAGATGAGGATGCTTGATGCAGTTGTCGCGACGTCAGTTGACTCGCGCATCCCTGTTTTCCGATCTGATGAGGTCAGAGAACACGTTGGCGAATGACGAATAATCCATAGCACCGAAGCAGAAACATTCCCGCTAGCGGCTTGAGGCGATCAGGCGCGTTTTCGGGATGACCGCACGATTCCGCGCGCGCGAGATCTCTGGTGCCCAAACTCATGCCAACAAGAGGAATTCCATGTCGTATCTCGTGCCTTCAGAATTCGTTACCAAGATGGTGGATGCCGGCGAGTCCAAGATATTCATGTCGACGAGAGATACGGTGATCCGCGCCTACATGGCAGGAGCGATCCTCGCGCTGGCCGCCGCATTTGCGATCATGGTCAACGTACAAACCGGCTACCCGATCATCGGCGCGATCCTGTTCCCGATCGGATTTTGCATGCTCTATCTGTTGGGGTTCGATCTGCTCACCGGCGTTTTCGTCCTGACGCCGCTCGCGCTGATCGACCGACGCCCGGGCGTCACCCTCGGCGGCGTGCTGCGAAACTGGGGACTGGTCTTTGTCGGCAACTTCCTCGGCGCCGGTACGGTCGCTGTCATGATGGCGGTCGTCTACACCTTCGGCTTCTCGACACCCCCAGACAAGGTCGGCGCCGTCATCGCCGGAATCGGCGAGTCCCGGACACTCGGCTATGCGAAGTACGGAGCAGCCGGCATGCTGACGTTGTTCATCCGCGGCATGCTCTGCAACTGGATGGTATCCACCGGCGTCGTCGGCGCGATGATCTCTACGACGGTCAGTGGCAAGGTCATCGCCATGTGGATGCCCATCATGCTGTTCTTTGCCATGACCTTCGAACATTCGATCGTGAACATGTTCCTGTTCCCGTCAGGACTGCTGATGGGTGGCCACTACACGTTCATCGACTATCTGGTGTGGAACGAAATTCCGACAGTGGTGGGCAATCTGGTCGGCGGCCTGGCCTTCACCGGCCTCACTCTGTACACAACGCACATCAAGACCGCACCGAAGCGTGAGCTTGACACAGTCTCGAGGCGCGCCGCGGCTTGATCTGAAATCAAGGGAGCCTTCGCCTGCCGGGGGCTCCCTTTTCCTGGCGCAACCAATGCCGCGTGCACTGCAAATATCCGTCGGGCAGCATTCCGACAAGGGTCGCAAGCCGGCCAATCAGGACTTCCACGGCGTCTTGATCCCGAACGAGCCTCTGCTGGGCCTGAAGGGCATCGCCGTGGTCCTGGCCGACGGCATCAGCAGCAGCAATGTCAGTCACATCGCCAGCCAGTCGGCGGTCAAGAGCTTTTTGACTGATTATTACTGCACGGCCGAATCCTGGTCGGTCAAGACGTCGGCCCAGCGTGTGCTCGCCGCAACGAATTCCTGGCTGCATTCGCAGACCCGACGGAGCCGGTACGCTTACGACAAGGACAAAGGTTATGTCTGCACGCTGAGCGCCATCGTCATCAAATCCTCGACCGCACATCTTTTTCACATCGGTGACGCTCGCATCTATCGCCTCGCAGGTCAGTCACTCGAGCAGCTCACCGATGATCACCGGGTGATCATATCTTCGGAACAGAGTTATCTGGGCCGCGCATTGGGGGTCAATCCCGAGATCGAAATCGACTACCAGGCGCTCCAGGTCGAGAAGGGAGACATTTTCCTGCTCGCGACCGACGGCGCCTATGAGCACGTCAGCACGCGCTTCATCGCCAAAGCGATCCACGGCAGTCCGGACGATCTGGACAAGGCCGCAAAGATCATCGTCGATGAAGCGTTGCAGAACGGCAGCCAAGACAATCTTACCGTTCAGATCGTCCGCCTCGACGAAGTGCCGGACAGCGAGGCAAGCGAAGCATTCGGAACATCGTCTCAGTTGCCAGTTCCTCCGCTATTGGAAGCGAGGATGATGTTCGATGGATACAGAATTGTCAGGGAACTGCACGGCAGCAGCCGCAGTCACATTTACCTCGCCCTCGACGACGAAAGCGGCACGCTGGTGGCGTTGAAGATTCCATCCATCGACCTGCGTGACAATCCGGCCTACCTGAAGCGGTTCATGATGGAGGAATGGGTCGCGCGGCGCATCGATAGTCCGCACGTCCTGAAACCCTGTTTGCGGTCGAGGCCGCGCAATTTCCTGTACGTCGCGACGGAATTCGTCGACGGACAAACCCTGACCCAGTGGATGATCGACAACCCGAAGCCGGATCTGGAAACCGTGCGCGGAATAGTCGAGCAGATCGCCAAGGGACTGCGGGCGTTTCACCGCAAGGATATGCTGCATCAGGATCTGAGGCCCGACAACGTCATGATAGACAAGACGGGGACCGCCAAGATCATTGATTTCGGTTCGACCAAAATCGCCGGGATCGCCGAGGCGGCAAGTATCAGCAGCCAAAGCGAGATCCTCGGCACCGCGCAATACACCGCGCCGGAATACTTTCGCGGTGAAAACGGATCGACGCGCTCCGACCAGTTCGCGCTCGGCGTCATAACTTATCAGATGCTGACCGGACATCTGCCCTACGGCGCGCAGATCGCGAAGGCCCGGTCAGCGTCGCAGTTTGCCAAGTTGAGATATCGCTCCACCCTCGACCGCCATCCCGAGATTCCGGCTTGGATCGATCAGACGCTCAATAAGTCGGTCAATCCCGATCCCGACAAGCGCTACGAGAGTCTGTCGGAATTCATCTTCGATCTTCGTCAGCCCAATCCGAAGTTTCTTAGCCCCTCGTCGCCACCGCTGATCGAGCGCAATCCATTGCTGTTCTGGAAAATGACGACGGTGATTCTCGCGATTGTCATCGTTGCGCTGCTTGCCAGCCAGCACGGGGCGCATCGCTGAGCAACGTGACAACGAAGCCGTCAGTGATCGCCCCTCACGCGTCTTCGGTTGCGGCCATCATGGGCTTCGGCGCCGTGCCCTTTCCAGGTTTCATCCGGAATTGATAACTCATCAGATGCCAGGGCGAACCGGCCGGCTTGCCATCAGGCATCTGAGGGTCGGTACGCTTTTCGATCTTGGCGATCAGATCATCCTTCACGCCGAACACCACGTCGGAATCGAGATACTTGTCCCCGTCGATAAAGACATGGGTGATCAACGGTTCATAACCGGGCGCGTCGACCAGGAAATGCACATGCGCCGGCCGCATCGGATGGCGCCGCGTCTGCAGGATCATCTCGCCAACCGGGCCATCAGTCGGAATCGGATAGCTGCACGGCAGGATGGTGCGGAAATAGAACCGGCCGTCGGCGTCGGTGATAAACCGGGCCCGCGACGAGGGGCCATCGGTCTCGTAAGTCGGCTTCTGCGAATCGTAATATCCATCGTCGTCGGCATGCCAGACGTCTACCGGCACGTTGGCCAGTGGTTTGCCCGCCAGATCGGTGACGCGGCTTTGAACGAACATCCGCTCGCCATCGAGACTGGACGATATGTCCGACCCGTGCGGCATCGCTTTGTGCTCGCCGACATAGAACGGGCCAAGCACCGTGGTCTCGGTGGCCCCCTCGCGTTCGCGATGGTTAACCGCGTCAACCAGCATCGAGACCCCCAGCACGTCCGAAAGCAGGATGAATTCCTGGCGCGTCGGCGTGCATTTCTGACCGACCCTGGTCAGAAAATCGATCGCATAGCTCCACTCGTCGAACGTCAGGTCAGTCTTGCGAACATAGTCGTGGAGCGACTTCACCAACTCTTCCAACAGGAACTTGACGCGCGGGTTCGGCGTCTCCTCGAAGCTGTTGACGACGGCTTCAGTGAGCTCGGTATCGTTGAACTGGGTCATGGGTTACGTCCTATGGGAAGGGCTTTTGACGCCCGAATAGTCTACATCTTTTACCGCAGGCGGATCTGCGATCCCTGGATATTCTTGCGTGGAACCACTCATTCCTCGGGTTCGTCGAGATAGACTAGGCCTGCCTTCGCAAGCGGCTCACGCATCTTGTAGAGGTCGAGACCCAGCACACCGTCTGCCAGTTGCTTTCGCTTCTGCTCCTCATTGGCAGCGCGTTCACGGGCCTTTGCCGCCACCTCCTCGGCTTCCTTGAGCGGCACCGCCATCACGCCGTCGTCATCGGCGACGATCACGTCGCCCGGCTTGACCGCGAGCCCCGCGCAAACGATCGGAACGTTGACCGAGCCGAGCGTCGCCTTCACCGTGCCCTTGGCCGAAATCGCCCGCGACCAGACCGGGAAACCCATCTCCTTGAGGGTGCTGACATCGCGGCAGCCGGCGTCGATCACCAGACCGATCCCGCCGCGGGCCCTGAGCGAGGTGGCCAGGAGATCGCCGAACATGCCGTCGCTGTTTTCGGCCGTAACGCCCACCACCAGCACATCACCTTGGCGGCATTGCTCGATGGCCACATGCAGCATCCAGTTGTCGCCGGGCTGCGCCAAAACGGTCACCGCGCTGCCGGCAATCTGAGCCCCGGCCCAGATCGGGCGCATATAGGGCTGCATCAGCCCGATGCGGCCGGCGGCCTCGTGAACGGTCGCCACCCCGTGCGACGCAAGCTCGGCGATAACGGACGGCTTGGCACGTGGAATGTTCCTGACGACGACAGATTTCATAACAACTCTCCAGCAAGCGCAGCTAAGGACGTGATATTATTGTCTTTCCAACCAGCCTGCCACCATCCCATGGTTCATTCCAGCCATGTCGCAGCAGCGCAATCGATCCTGAGCCGTTTGACTAACAGGTCTCACGTGCAGCCACTAGCCGCGGGTGGAAAAATAGGCTCTGATCGAATGGTCCCTTGACCATGATGACGGCCGAGCATGCCCATCCAAGCAGTAAAACCCTCCACCGCCTCCCCCGAAGCCGTTGGCATGTCCGAAGCCGGTCTGCGCCGCGCCGAGGATCATCTGAAACGGCGATATCTCGATGCCGGGCGCTTTCCGGGGACACAGCTGGTCGTCTACCGTCGCGGCCAGTTGGTCCATGACGCGGTTCAGGGTTTTGCCGACATCGAGCGCAAGACGCCGGTCAGACACGACACCATTTTCCGCATCTACTCCATGACCAAACCGATCACTTCGGTGGCATTCATGATGCTGTTCGAGGAAGGCCGGGTGGCGCTCGACGAGCCCGTTCACAAGTACATTCCGCAGTGGAAGGACCTCGCCGTGTTCGCCGGCGGCAATGCGCCGTTGTTCAAGACCAAGGCGCCGGCGCGGCCGATGCTGATCGTCGATCTGCTGCGGCACACCTCCGGACTGACCTACGGATTCCAGGAGCGCACCAATGTCGATGCGGCCTATCGCAACAAGAAGATCGGCGAGTTCGAAAAGGCCGGCACCATGCAATCGATGGTCGATGACCTCGCGGCGATTCCCTTGGAGTTCTCGCCAGGGGAAGCCTGGAACTATTCGGTTTCCACCGACATCCTCGGCTATCTGGTTGAGAAGATCAGCGGCAAGCCATTTGAGCTCTTCCTCAAGGAGCGGATCTTTGACCCGCTTGGCATGGACGATAGCGGCTTCTTCGTCGCGCCGGAAAAGGCGCGTCGCTTGGCCGCCTGCTACGCTGCCGATGGCAAGGG
>Ga0209758_1003346_pt1 | contig 14710 bp, 11 predicted proteins | sample AraplaMF_Col_mMF_FD_184258 | JGI IMG/M metagenome (GOLD analysis project Ga0209758, IMG submission 184258) | Arabidopsis root microbial communities from the University of North Carolina, USA - plate scrape MF_Col_mMF (SPAdes) (version 2) | ecosystem: Host-associated > Plants > Roots > Endosphere... | reverse complement strand
CTTTTTCATAGCCCATGGCATAAATGCCGTCCAGCAGATCGTCGTCAAATCCAAATTCGTGAAAGTTCAATGTTCGTTTACTTTATTTAGAAATTTACCTGAGGTTTTTCTCTTGTCCCACGGGTATAGTTAAAATACTATTAAAATCCAGTGAAGATACCTGAAATTTGCCGTTTAGCCAAATTTTAGCTATCATCAGGCGGCCTTTCTGACCCGATTTTCCTCTCTTTTGGCAAAAAATTGACCCGAAAGTCTACCATGACATCCGGATATTATACGGAAATTTATGGCGGACCTTACAATGGATTAAAGATTCCGGTCACAACCCTGGTTCCTAGCCAGGGAAGTGTCTATATATTTGAGGGATGAAACGTTCCGCCTTTTCAGGCGGAACATTATTTTTAAATTTATTTGCTATTGATCACTCCTTTGTTTGCGGCGCTGATCTTTTCGGCCGGCACTTTGATGATCTCGCGGTCATAGGTCATCAGGCCATTCACTTCCATCTCCACATCGGTGGTTTGTGTATAAACAGCTGCTGATAACCCGTGTTGAATCAGATCTTTCAAACGATCGCAGAAGCCATTATACACCTTGAACAGTTCATCAGCATTTTTAAAGCTCTGATAACCCCAGTTATCTTTCTGCTGCCAGGTATGACCGTCGAGAGGCAGTCCGAGGCCACCGTACTCGCCCAGTACCAGTACTTGTTTAGCGCCGAAGATCTTCGCTTCCGGCATAGCCGGATCGGGATAGTTATGCAGATCTATGATATGTCCGCCAGCTGGCGGATGGAAATTGCCGCCGCTGGCGCTGTTCACCAGGCGGGAGGGATCGTATTCCATAGTCCATTTAGTGATCTCTTCTGTTTTGAACTGGCCCCAGGCTTCGTTAAACGGCACCCATACTACGATAGAGGGAAAGAAACTGACGGCGTCCATGATAGCTTTCCATTCGGTACGATAGATCTTTTCAGATTCCGGCGTACGGTCTTTATCTGTAGCACGGCCGTAGATGCCGGGGCGGTTATCCCAACGGTTACCCAGGTCGCCGCTCGGCATGTCCTGCCATACAAGGATGCCCAGGGAGTCCGCATAATAGTACCAGCGGGCAGGTTCCACTTTTACGTGTTTGCGGATCATGTTAAAGCCCAGCTCTTTGGTCTTTTCAATGTCGAAACGCAGGGCCTCGTCGGTAGGGGCGGTATAAAGCCCGTCAGGCCACCAGCCCTGGTCCAGCGGACCGAATTGGAACACGAAATTGTTGTTCAGCAGCATGCGCTGGGTGCCTTGCTGATCAGGCGCCATGGAGATCTTGCGCATGGCGAAATAGCTTTTTACTTCGTCTATTACTTTGCCTTTGCGGAGAATAGACACTTTTAGTTTATACAGGGAAGGCGAGGAGGGAGACCACAATTTCGCGTTGGCGATGTTCAGGGTAGCGGCGGAGGCATTGTCCAGCGTTTGTTCTGCTACCTGCTGAGCGCCGTCTAGGGCAGTGATCTTTACCTGGTCGCCAGGCTGCAGGTTCTCGGTGTTCACCGCCAGCTGGAGGGACTGTTTATCGATATCAGGCACGGGCTTCAGAGAGGCGATATAGGTAGGCGCTACGGGCTCTAACCACACGGTTTGCCAGATGCCGGTAACAGGCGTATACCAGATACCATGCGGCTTTATGATCTGTTTGCCGCGGGGCTGAGGGCCTTCGTCGCTCGGGTCCCATACTTTCACAACGATCTCCTGGGCGCCTGATTTTTTCAGCAGGGAAGTGATGTTGAAGCTGAAGGGATCATAGCCGCCCTGATGCGTACCGGCGTGTTTACCGTTGACATACACATCGGTTTGCCAGTCTACCGCGCCGAAATGCAACAGGATGTTCTTGTTCTTGTAGTTGGAAGGAACGGTGAACGTGCGTTTGTACCAGAGGATACTGTCTTTACCAACGGTTTTCTGTACACCGGAGAGGGTAGATTCTACGGCGTAGGGCACCAGGATATTGCCTGCATAAGAGGCCGGTGCGTTTTCCTGGGACTTTGGCAGGATAGCATATTGCCAGGAGCCGTTCAGGTTGAGCCATTGTGTTCTTTCCAGCTGCGGCCGCGGATATTCCGGGAGCGGAGCAGTGGAAGATACTTTGGATGCCCAGCGGGTTTTGAGTGTTTGCGCCGATGCGCCGGTGATGAAGGTGCAATGGATGACGAATGAAATAAGGACGATGAGTGTTTTACGTGGCATTGTGAAAATAGATTTAAAAAGATGAACGTGAATGATGCTAAGGGGGTAAAATAGGAAATTTCGGGAGAATAAAGCGTAAGTTTTACACTTGTGGAGATATGGTTGTTGGCGGCGGTTTGCGGACAGTGCCGGCGAGGTGGTCATCGGCCATGGGTACACGGAGGTGAGTACTTTGTAGCCAGGGAGCCGATTAATTCATTCGGGGTTAATATTTTTCAATTATATTTTTTGTATACTTGACATCGATCATTTACCTATGCCTTTTGAAATAAGAAATTTTTACGCTAAGAAACGTAAGTTTGATTGGCTGCTTATTATTACATCTGTCCTTTTTGTAATTGTATTGATTTTTTTATTCTCCCTACCCGGTCTGCGGGCCCAACTGATCGCCACGCTTGCTGCAATCGCTACATTTTATATAAGCCTAAATAAGCATTGGCTGGATAGTGATGCCATTTTTCGTTCACTTTTTGATTCATTTAATGAACGGTTCAATAAGCTGAATGACGACCTTAATGTCATCAGAGACAATTATCGGGCAGGTCCTCTTGCCTTGTATAAACTATCTAATAACAGGGTACCCAACCAGGTCATTCAGGATTATCTCAATTTGTGCGCTGAGGAATATTTCTGGTATGAAAAAGGCCGGATCGAAAAGGAAATATGGGACTCCTGGACAGAAGGAATAAAATATTATCTGGAAGTTCCCATGATCTATAATTATTTTAAAGGACAAGAATCGCAGGATAAAGCATACTATGGTTTTTTTAAGTATATCAAATTAGATACTTTAAAAGACCACCTACTTAATAACGTTAAAGAAAGCCTGGAGGCATCGGAATAATTTCAGTTTAATGCCTTCTGCCAGAAGTGCTCCTCATATGTGGCCTGACATATGTTCCATTTTTCCTGTAATATCCCCTCACTTGTATTGTTTTGACGCCAGACGTTGTGTGGGTTGCTTTTGAATTATAAGTAGGTCCATGGCTTTGTGGAGTATAACTTTTACGCTTATTGTATTCAGCAAGTAAACTGTCTTGCTCAGTTACAATAGACTGCGGTAATAATTTATACACTGTTCGGTTAGCTCTTTTCAATTTGGGCTTGGAAATCCATCCGCTGGTGGAACCGTACGTAACGTAAATGTTTTTCTTTTTTTCGGGAGTCTTTGTATAGAAAGTGGTTTGCGAAGGGATAAACATCATTGTTTCTCCTGTACATTTTGAGGAGGGATACACATCATACCCATAGTCACTTTCGCAGGAGAAGTAGAATTCTTCGGGTGTTTTTTTTGAGGCAGAGCAGGAAACACAGAATAGAAAAGCAAGCAATAATACTGTTTTCATAAGATAAGGGGTTTAAATGTTATTAAGGTAAGTATGTCATGTTCAATCCACCACCGCCTCCATCCTCTTCTGTAACTCCCCAATATGCCTGATGAAATTCGCAAAATTGTCAAACGCACCCACTTTAGACGTCGTAATAACCTCATTCACGCCGGAGTCTGAATTGATATGATATTCTGAATACAAACATATCGGAAGTTGCCTGTTGCCATTAAACCTTCTGTCTGGTGTGCCATTTTTATTCAGGTACTTCCAGGTATGCCCAACAATTTCCGAATCAGCGGGCACAGCTTCTTCTTCAATAAAGCGGGAAGTGCAGCAACGTATATCGAGATACTTATAGAACACTCCGGCAAACTGCTTGCCTCTTTTAAGGATCAGGCGTTCGGGAAAGAAGTATAGTTCAGTGTTCCTCAGGTTGATATTAGGGATCTTTATGTTGGTGATCAAAGACACCACCGGTTTTCTATCCTGATGTACGCTTGTAACGCCAATACGGTTGATCAGGTTACTCGCGCCCGCGTGATACTTATAACCATTGACAGATTGTGTATGGATAAATTGCCACACCTGCTGACTGGAGCTGAGCTCATTAAAGCTTTCCAGGAACTTGTTGTATACCTCGCTTACCCGTTCATCCATATCATAATATATCTCTGTAACCATTCTCTTTTTGTCTCTTTTGCGCAGGTGGTAATACAGCATGGAGCATCCTGCTATAGCAAGAATGGCCCAGATGAAGAAGCCAAAGGGCTCCGTTTCCATCCGTGTGTATGCCCGCTTGTTGATGTCAAATGAATGGATATTGGCATACTGTTTTGATACAAAACCAGTTTTGCCGTAGTAGCTGATCTGGTACCAGTCTGCTTGTGTAGAGTCCAGTAAATTAAATCTGTCACCTGTGGAGACGAGCGCCAGCGATAAACTTGTCTTATCGGGAGCCGATCTTACATGGGCGCCTTTGTTGGTATTGGCAATATCGATCACGTACTGCTTGTCATAGGTCACTTTCACTGTTTTGCTATAGACTATTACAAGAGCAAGCAGGAATGCAATCATCGGATAGATGCTGAGCCATTCCGCATAAGATACCCGTTTTGCTTTTCGTGTCAATTCATCAATAAAATCCTTTGAGCCGGTATCACTTAACTGCTCCATAGGTCCTGAGGTGATCGTATGTGTAGCAGTGCTGATATTTGCTTCTTCCGGGTAAGGATGAACAGGAGCAGGAGCGGGGGGCGTCAATATCTTCCGCCGGTAACAGATGCCGTTAGCTCCCAGGCTAACATAGGTGCCTCCGGGGCCAGTGCTGATCCTCGCGCCTTTTACACCTAATGAGGTGCGGATACCTGATTTTGAAAAGGTGAGACGTAAGGGGCCAATATTGGTGGATTTTCTGAATGATAAGCTCATAGCATTTTGACTTAGGGTGTATAAGGATAACGGATCAAAGATCAAAGATTTGCTGCATCGGAAAAAAAGGAAAAATCCCCTTTTTAATTGCACTGGCCTTTGTGCTTTTTTACCTCCTTCAAGATAATTAAACCCATATTTTTATGCAGTTTTTACGCTATTCTTCCGAAATTCGGCCCCCAAAAGCTTAACCCAACCCACAATATATGAATCCTGACTTCTGGGGATACTGGTTTCTAGTCTCACTGCTATACCTGCGCCATGCAATCGTATTAACCATCATACTGAGCATAGTTACCTTTATTTTCCGCAAGAGCCGCTTCTTTAAGCTCTTGCTGGCGCTGACAATCTTCTGTGCTCTTCCTATCCTGTACCTATGCGGTTATACTTTATACGGAAGAGCAAATAGCTGGCTGTCCCGCCATGATATGGACAAACGCATTATTGAGCTGACAGACACTGCTACCATCGCCCGCATCCTTGTTCCAGCCGGGAGTAAAGTGTTTTTGCGACACGATGCTGTAATACCGTCGTCTCCATCCCTGATAGACCTGCAGTATGTTGACCAGATCGTTTTCTCCAAACCTACATCTGTTGGCGATGTAATGTTGAGAGATACTTTTTACAACCGGCATACGATGTATCATACCTGGGAAGGTACCCTGGAAGGTGTTCAGCAGGTAAAAGGATGGCCGTGTTTCGGAAAGATTGTATTCTCTGATGATGGACCGCAATTACAGATAGCCAATAACATAAAGAGATGGGGTTTACCTATTTATACCGGAACCACCTTGAAAATAAAGCCCTCGAGCTGGGAGTTCTCTGTTCCGGGAGGGCGTACATTCACCGTGTATGAGTCTACTAATGGCTTTTTTAAGTCAGAAGGGGATAGTACAACAGAGCTGGATGGTATCTGAGATAGACTGCTAATCGGGTCAAAGATTTGCGGTATTCCGCTTTTTTTCATTATATTCGAATCATCTCAATATTCCATGACCCCGTTAACACCCCAAAAACTATGAACAAGCTATCCGGTGTACCCACAAACCCCGTACAGGCAAAGCTTTCCGGCAATCGTCCTTTCATACAACCCAAGCTGACTGTCAACAGGCCGAACGACCCGTTTGAACGCGAAGCCAATACGATGGCCGATCACGTTATGAATGTATCCATGTCGCGGCAATCGGCATTCTTTCCAGCCAGGCCTGCTGCACTGGCTGTACAGCGAAAATGTGCTGCCTGCGCAGCAACCGAAAAGGAGGAAGAGGGCTCTCTTATGCGCGAAGCAGAAGCAGGCGCCGGAGACGCTGTTAGCAGCAGCCTGGCAGCTGGTTTGAGCAGCACAAAAGGAGGAGGCGCTCCATTGTCCGGCGGCGCCCGGCAGTTTATGGAAACTGCATTCGGCGCCGATTTTTCACGTGTGCGGATCCATGCAGACGGCTCCGCCGCTGATATGAGCCGTAATATTCAGGCGAAAGCGTTTACCCATGGCAATGATATCTATTTCAACAACGGCCAGTATCAACCGGATTCCCCGCAGGGACAGCATCTGCTGGCGCATGAACTAACGCATGTGCTGCAGCAGGGCGGCAGCGAAGGCGCTGGCCTTATTCAGCGTGCGGAAACAGACGACCGCTCCTGTGCCGGACTTACAGACATCAAGACCATCGTAAATACGGAGGTGAACAGCCAGATCGCCGCCGCCAGAACCGCCGCCGGCACACCGATATTAACATCCCTGTTGTTGAGAGAAGTGAACAACCGCCTGGGCAACGGAGTGGTTTCTCCCATAGAAGATTTTATTGAAGCCTTACCGGCTACACAAAGGCGACTGCCAGGCCGGAGCCTGTCCGGTACGAAATACAGCGGCGCAGGTAGCGTGAACAATTTCTATCACCTCCAAACCCTGGGACTAGCCCATGTAGTGGGCTCTAATGCATTGGTAAATGGTATCTGCATCGGTGCAGACAAGCTGGGGCATTTCTTCAATGAAGGCTTGACGTATTTCCGCGTGGCGCATATGCCTGGTCGCGGTCCTGCCGATGCAGAAGCTACCGGGGGGTTCCTCGAAATAGACTTACAGGGACTTGCCAGTACCGGTGTGTTCTCCAATGCCGACCGCGCTGCTAACCGCGCGGGCATGCAATTCTACGAAGACCTGAGCGCCAACCCCTCCGGCCTGGTATTCGATGTTGCTAACTATATCACTACGCAATGGAATGAACAGACAAATCCCAGCTTCTATGAGGCCAGCATGGCCGGCGTAGTATGGAGCAACCTGCTGACAGGCAGGTGGACCGGGCCATTCACCTCCGCCGGTGGCACTTCGACCCCGATTGACTCTATTGTAAGCATGACAGTTACACCGGCCGGTAATGTTACAGGTACCTATAAATGGCCGGCTGGAGCCGCCACCCCTAATACCGGCACTTTCACCGGCACTATCACACAGCGTACCACCACCGTAACAGGTGCAGATCCGAGAACCTCCCCGCCTTCACCTGTTTCTGCCAGCCCGGTATCCGGGATCAGCATTGACTTCGACTGGCGGGAAGGAACCGCTTCCGGTAAAGGCAATTGGACCTCTACTAACGAACAGACACTGGTGGGTACCTGGGGAATCGGCACTTCCAGAACAAGCGGAGGTACCTGGAGACTGAACAAGTGAGTCGCTGAGCTAATCTTTACGCAATTTATACCAGCGGCGCAGCTTCAGCGCTATAAATGACCAGGCGGCAATCAACAAGGCAGCGATCATAATCAATTGTTATAAATTTTAAGCAATGGTTACTACCAGCCTGCAACCGCCAGGCACTTCCACGTCCCACAGTCGCTCAATATCCTCCAGCTTCACCGTCATGGTATCTATGGTAAGCTTACCAGCTGCGGCCAATGCAAACATTTCCGGCAATATCTCACTGAGCATTTGCCGCACCTGTTGTTTTGACCAGGCGCCCATCCCCGAACCTGTCAGCTGAAGGTCAACACTTCTGAGATTGGCGGCTGACAAGGTGATCTGATCGCCGGCCATGCTGCCTACCGATACATATCTGATGCGGTTGGTAAACGAGCCATTCCCCTTCACACAGGCCAGGATCATTTCCGCCGTATGCCCCCAGAGGTAATCAATGATGACATCAATAGGAGTACCTGCATGTATGGTCGCCAGCTGCGCCTTAAAAGCCTCATCATCCGCTGAGATAGCAATGACCTCATCTGCGCCCAGTGACCGCAGTTCTTCCAGCGAGGCCACATTCCTGCCGGTAACGATCACTTTCCCCGCCCCATAGTATTTGGCCAGCTGCACCGTCACCCTGCCCGTAACGCCCGTTGCGCCGTTGATCAGCACTACATCGCCCGCCTGGATATCCGCTTTGAATTTAAGCGCCATGGCTCCGCCAAAGACGGCGTTGGGCAAGGCAGCAGCGGTAACATCGTCTAATGCATCGGGTAACGGAACGAAGCGGTCTTTTTCGATGATGGCTTTTTCTGCCAGCATACCGTTCACGCCAATGGCATATACCCGGGTACCATCCGGCAATAAGCAAATACCGTCACTGCCAATCACCCGGCCGTTCTCCCGGGAGCCGGAGCTGGATGAATAGTGTCTACCGGAGGCAACGCCTCTGTCAAGGTGCTTTACGGCGGCGGTCTTCACGCTTACTAATAGCTGGTTGCCGTTTTGTGCAACCGGCTCAGGCACTTCTACATATTGAGGCAATTCGCCTTTCTGATACATTACTGCTGCTTTCATTTTCTTTTTTTTGTTGATACAAAATTAGAGCAGGCAGCAGCCAGGAGACGATAACATATGTTATCAAGTTCAGAAACGCGGTTTTCCTTTCGCCAGCTTACTTTTAATACGGCTGAGATGCACTTTGCTGACGCCAAGATAGGAGGCAATATAATGCTGGGGTATCCGCTGTATAATATGGGGCCGTTCTTTCAGCAGGCGCTGATAACGTTCTTCCGGCGTGTCGCGGATAAAGGATACAAATTCATTGATATAATGGATCTGTCGCTGGGCGGTCATCTGCAGCACCATTTGTGCGAAGCCCGGTTCCGTGCTTAATTCATTGAGCAGCTGCATCACGTAGCGTTTGGGTAGCAGGTAAAGCACAGAAGGCTCAACGGTTTCGATCGTGATGGGGCTCGGAACATTGTTCACAAAGCTGTCAAAAGAACTGAGCCCCTCATTCTCGAAAAAGAACTGCATGGTTTTATCTTCGCCGTCTTTATCGAAGTAGGCACGTACACAACCTTTCTCTATAAAGATATAATGCTGCGACTTTTTTCCTTCTTCCAGCAGCACCGTCCTTGCAGGCGCTTCCAGCCGCTTTTGAAAGGGCAGGTATTTATCCCAATAGGCGTTTAGTTGAGGAAATTTATTCCGGAAGTGGAAAAACATAGCATATTACAATTACCCGAAGATAACCATAATTACGCTATACCTGCCGCCCCAAACAAAGTCGCCCTTTCATCCAATGCTGATAAAACAAAGGTGATCTGCAGACCGTATTCATTCAGCCGATCCCTTAAGGAAGGACTGAACAGCGCATACGTATGCGCAATATTACCGCCCAGCAAGACCACCTTTGGTACCGGGCCAAGCTCCGATAGGAACAAGGCCAGGTTGGACCCGAATTCGTGGAATATAAGCATGGCATCCGGCTCATCCTTTACGTCGGCTGCTATCTCTTTTACATTGGCCAGTTGCTTACCGGTCAATTCTTTGTATCGTTTAATGAACCACCTGGAAGAGAAATACTCTTCCGCAACAGATCCCAGGAAAGGCATTTCAAAATACCGGGCTTCCTTCGCAATGCCATTCTCCGCAATCGCCGCCCCAAAGCCGGTGCCCAGCGTTAAACCGGTGATATCCTTATATCCTTTTGCTGCGCCGCTTAGCAGCTCTCCCTGCAGAAAACATTGCGCATCATTGGCCATATGTATGTATTGAGCTTCCGTATGCAGCTGATCTGCCAGCAGGTGTTTTACGTTAAGCCCATAGAGGGAGTCGTATTTATGCAGGCCCTGGATGAGCGAAACACCGGCTTCATAATCAAAAGGGCCGGGCATGGCAATGCCTGCACGATAAACGCCCGGCGCCGCCTCCAGGCTTAGTTTCATCACCTTGCTCCAGCTGTGGATGATCTCATCTGCACCGGCGTGGGAATTGATCCGCTCACGATGCCAGGAACCGGGCAGCAGCGCGCCATTCTGCTGATCTATCAGTGCAGTGGTAATATGCGATCCACCAATGTCTACCCCCAAAACAATAGAATTGCTCATTACTTAGTGTGTTATATTGTTCCAGTGTGTCTGGATCTGTTCAAATGATTGTCCCTTGGTTTCCGGGATCAACCGGTATACCGTAATAAAGGCCAGCACGCAGAACAAAGCAAAGAACCAGAAGGTCTGCGCTGTGCCTAATGAATGCAGCAGCATCGGTGTTAACTGCCCAACGATCGTATCTGCTACCCACATTACCATGATGCTGAAAGACAAAGCCTTTGCACGGATATGGTCAGGAAAGATCTCAGCAGCGATCACAAATTTCAGCGGACCAATAGAGAAAGCAAAGAAGGCCAGGAAAGCCAGCACACAAAACAGCAGATACAAGCCATTGGTGGCGCCCGTGTAAAAACAGATCCCGGTGAAGATCAGGCTGATCGCCGCTCCCGCAGTGCCCCAGAGATACAGCGGCCGCCTGCCCAGGCTGTCCACTTTCCAGATAGCGATGAGCGTGAAAAGCACATTGGCCGCTCCGAAAAACAGCTGGCTCAGTAAAGAATTGCTGAGTGTAATGCCGGAATTATGCAGGATCGTAGGTCCGTAATAGATGATCGCATTAATGCCGCTGAACTGCGAGAACAATGGCAGCAGGATGCCTATCAGCAAAGCCCTGCGTAAAGCCGGCGCCCATAATTGACGATAAGATCCTGCAGTTGCAGTAGTCTGTAGCTGCCGCTGTTTCAGCCAGCGCGGACTTTCAGGAATGCCTGTGAGGCCCAGCAGAAAGAGCAGGGCAGGCAACATACCTACGCCGAACATCTTTCTCCAGAGGTCCAGTCCCGGTAGAAAATCCGATCCGTATTGCAATAGCAGCGCATTACTGAGGTAAGCAACGAAAATACCTATGGTCACTGCCAGTTGATAAAAAGTAACCAAACGCCCTCTCTTGTTATCAGGCGCGATCTCGGATAAATAGAGCGGCACCACACTGGAAGCAACGCCTACCGCCATACCGCCCAGTATCCGGGCGCCAATCAATAAGGAGAAGCTTGGCAGCACAATGCAGCCTAGTGCAGTTAACAGGAACAGCAAAGCTGCCAGCAGCAACAGTTTTTTCCTGCCCAAACGGTCAGTGAACTCGCTGGCGAATATCACACCCGCAATACAACCCGCCAATGCAGAAGATACAAACCAACCCTGCTGTGCCGCAGATAAGGTGAACTGCTGTTCTACAAAAGGCAGCACGCCGGACACCACGGCCATATCGAAGCCGAAGAGGAAACCGCCCAGTGAAGCAATGAAGGTGATGTACGCCAGCTTATTGTTGGACAGCGTTTCCATGGCGGCCGGATGTGATGTTACTGAAAACATAATGTTCCTGTTTTAAGAAAGCCTTGATCAACTTCGCCCGGGAACTGCCCTGGTTCCTGATACGACAGGCGCCCGTTCCGGCAGGTATTACAAAGGTTTCTGCATAATGGTAAACAGTCGTGGTGTCGTTTGCCGTGCTCACCGTGATGGAAGCGCCTTCCACCAGCATCAGCACCAGGCAGTAATTATCTGTATGAATGCTTATTTCATGATCAAATTCCAGGCGATGTACATCATAAAAATGAGCGGCATGGGTAGGAAGCTGAACGATCTGCCAGTCTGCCCCTTGTTCAATGACACGGGGCCTGGATATTAACTGCTCTTTTACTACTGCTCCCTGCCTGCTAAGATCCAGGTTATTGAAGGCGTGTGCGATGTTGATGGCCCGCGGCTTACCATCCAGTCCAAGCCGCAGCCAGTCATACATTTTGAAAGTAAAAATATACGGTGTAGCGCTGATCTCCAACACCAGGTTGTTAGCGCCGGCGCTATGCACGGTACCATTAGGGATCAGGAACAGATCATGTCGGTGCGCCGGGAGCCTTTGTACATATTGTTCGATGTCTATCGGCGTATTATGATCCCGGCTGTTTTCCAGCTCCTTTTTAAAAGCCATCCCATTGATACCCTCCTGTAACCCGAGGTACACGGAAGCGCCCTCCTTACAATCCAGGATATAATACGTTTCATCCTGGGTAAAGGTTTCGCCGAAATGCTCCCGGATATAAGAAAAACCAGGATGGCACTGGATGGAAAGGTTGCCGCCGTCAAAAGTATCGAGGAAGTCGAAACGGATCGGAAACTCATAACGGAAGATCTCTGCATGGCGGCCCAGGATAGCGGTATGACGGTAATACATCATCCACTCAAAAGGAATTTCCAGCAGGTAGCCATCGCTTTCAAACACCACACCGTTCTCCGGAACGATGAGCTCAAAAGACCAGGCATAGTTCACCGCATTCCTGTTCAGCTGCGGAATGTGTTGCTTGAGCCATTGTCCGCCCCAGGCGCCCGGTTCAAACCAGGGACGCACGCGGAAAGGGGAGCGGCTGAGCTGGTCAATACCCTGCTCCAGGTCTTTGCAGAAGATCCAGGTAGGCGTGTCAGGACGCTGGCCGTCTACCATAATATCCATCCTGTTCAGCAGGCTGCGTTTGTGATCATTCAGCACTACCCAGTCTACAAAATAGGCGCGTTTATACATTTCATCTGCAGCAGTAGCGGATACCGCACCGAAATTGGCGACTGCCCCCGCGCGCATACGATATTGCAATTCGTTCTTCGGAATGTCCAGGTAGATGAGCGGCGCTTCAGCGTGGGTGAGGGCCGCACCGGTTCCGATGATGATGTTGATGTCTGCAGCTGTATCCAGCGTCGGGGAAAGCTTATCCGCCTCAAAGAAATCGCGGATCTGCAAAGTGGTTTTCGTGCCCCATACTTCACCTTCTTTTCCGATGAAGGGAGCCACGAGCTGTTGTATAATGCCCGGATCTTTTTGCCCGTCCTGCATAAAATGCCAGCTGATCCGCAGACCGCGGCTTTGCAGCGCCATGTCCAGTGCTTCATGCAGGGTATCCCAAAAAATGCCGGCGAATCCGTCTATCAATACCAGTTGTTGTGTGGCGATCCAGTCCGCCAGTGACGCATGACCGGCATGGATCTTCCCCTCGCCGAGGGCATGGGCAGGATACAGGTCATATCCTGCAGGCCGCTGCGTGCTGCGCCGTGCTGGCATTAAGGGCTGGGTAGATTGTCGCCAGGCCATGGTGGCTGTGTTGTTTTGGTTCATACTTCCAATCAATTTGATGCTACATGAATCATAATTACGTCCTTCGCAGGCAGGGTAAAGGTAGTACCCAGGTCTGCGCCATCTTCTTCCAGCAGATTGCTTTGCCGTACCATGAGGGATGATCGATCCCTGGGGGACAAGGTAACGGCGATGGGTATGGATGAGGGGTTTACGAGCTGTAACACCACGCCTTTGCCATTGCGGGCAGGACTGATGTTTTCTACATAAACGCCCAGGCCGGAAATACGAAAGAAAAGAGATTCATCTGCCGGACCAGCAGCAGGCGCCGCGATCAGCGGCTGATGATTATCGAGCCCGTACTCATTGGCGGCTACAGCATCGTAGCCCTTGTTATGCACCTGCAGGTAATAACGGAAAGTAGCGGGCCCTTCCTGGTCTCTGCGGAAATTGGTATGCCACAGATTGTTCATCACCCAGGAAGAGATCGCAGGCTGTTGTTCTGTAAATGTTTTCCATAGGGGTGAATCATGCAGGCCGCCTATCAGGCCTGCCGTTGTAGTGGTACGGCCGATCTCGAACAGCGGCGCATCCGGGCTTGACCAGGTAATGCCCAGGTTGCCGTTAGAAACATCTACCCAACGCTGCAGCGTATACCAGTTCCTGTTAGTATACGGCAGCTGGTCTGCTTCAGCAGTAATGCTTCCCCAGGGTATGCTGTAGCGCACCTGTGCACCGGGAATATTGAAGGGGAATACAAAGTGCACGCTTTCCTTTGTAGGAACGGCTATTTTATCAATGGTGTTGATGAGCGCTACGCGGTCCATACCCGCTACCAGGCGGATCTCTCTTTGCAGCTTGTTCGCGCCCGGCGCATCGGAAGATACCAGGAGGCTTACCACCAGTGGTCCTTTTTCTTTAATGCTGATATTAGGTTTACCTGCGTATTGGATCTTCTCCAATGAATCACCCGGTAAATAAGTGTATTCGTTTAAACCGCCGGAGTCGGCCAGGTTTTGTTCAATGCCTTTTTTAGTCAGACGGATAATATTGCCGGTATGGCCATCCAGTGTGATGGAATAGATGCCATTCTGTAAGGTATGATCAGTAACTCCTGCACGACCCTTGTTGTAACCAGCGCCCGCATGTATGGTAAAACGTTGTTTGGAGAAGGGGGGCAGTTGTTCTGCAAACAGGGCCAGTTCACCCGTAGAAAGACGCTGGGAAGGCACCTTTTTGCCTTTACTGTCTTTTACCAGATCGCCTGCTGAACTCAGTGCAGCCGGAATGGTGACCAGTCCGCTACGTGCCTGTGCGAGCGTGTTATATACATCTACCGCATTGGCAGTGCGCTTGTCTGCAGC
>Ga0209758_1003345_pt1 | contig 14712 bp, 5 predicted proteins | sample AraplaMF_Col_mMF_FD_184258 | JGI IMG/M metagenome (GOLD analysis project Ga0209758, IMG submission 184258) | Arabidopsis root microbial communities from the University of North Carolina, USA - plate scrape MF_Col_mMF (SPAdes) (version 2) | ecosystem: Host-associated > Plants > Roots > Endosphere ... | reverse complement strand
GGAATCGGTGAGGTCTTTCCACACACCGGCCACATCTTTTACTTTCGCCTGGCCGCCCAGCTTACCTTCAGAACCCACTTCCAGCGCCACACGGGTCACCTCACGGGAGAAGAGGTTCAGCTGCTTCACCATCCCGTTCACTTCTTTAGCGATACGGGCAAATTCACCCTGCAGAATATGGTCTTCGATCTGCAGCGGCATCTCTTTTGACAGGTCGCCTTTTGCCACAGAACTGATCACATTCGCTATTTCAATCGTAGGATGAACCAGGTCAGAGATTAATGTATTGATAGAAAGCACGGCCTCATTCCAGGATCCTTTTGCCGTACGCGGCATGGATACACGGTGATTGAGCTTTCCCATTTTTCCGATAGTGTTCCGCGCCAGCAGTAATTCTTCCACCAGCATCTCATTCAGCGTGATGATCTCGTTCATTGTATCACAGATCTTGCCTGTAAGCCCGAGATTATCTACGGGCATACGTGCACTGAAATTTCCGTTTTTCACTGCTGAAAGCACCTGTAAGAGCTGATGCGGATTCAGCTCATCACTCTTCACTGTTTCTGCCACCGGCGTGGATTCCGGCGTTACAGTTTTTTTTCTTGTAGCCATTCCCCTGATTTGTTAGAATACAAATAATTGATACGGTAAGTTAGCTCATCTTTGCCTCACTTTAAAGTAATTTTCCATCCCTATTTTGTGCTACAGGGTTAGGTTTTCGCAATCTTTTCATTTTGCTGTGATTAGGAGCCGGCTCAGCAATAAGCTTTATGGGGTGGAAAAGATTTGGGGAACTTTAGAACTTTTAAACCACTCCCACTCTCAACGCCTTCAACCCACTCAATCCCTGCAGATCCTCGAGCTCCAGCTCTTCCATATCATTATGCAGCACACCGCTTTCCTGCAGGTATCTCATATAAGGCAGATAATCATCCACATCTTTACTGCTGAAATAGATCAGGGCAATCTTTCCGGGCTGGGTAAGGCGCTCGTTGGTATTGCGGATATGCACTTTATCAATCCGTTTCTTGATCATCTGGTAACGAATATTGTAAGTACCTTCCACATCAAAGCGCTTTTCATCTGCACGGAAACTGATATCTATAGTGTGGTTATGGGCAAAGATCAGGTGAGTGGTATGCAGTTCCCTGGGCAGCTCCGGTATCAGTGACCGGGTCAGTTTGGCAATAGCCGCCATAGAAGACAGCTGCCACAGGCGAAGGTTCTTGAGATGGAAATGATCAAAGGGCCGGTCTGGTGCAATAGACTGCCCAATGTAAATATCGTACTCTATCCCGTCTGTCCTGAATTTCTCAAAATAGCAGGGATAGGATTGTTGCAGTATATGCTTCTCCGTTTCGAAGTAGTTGTTCACGGCAGTGTTGATCATCTGCATGGAGGTTTCCAATGCCTGCCGGTTCTGATGTATAGCGCCGTTGCCGCTATGGATCAGCTCTATATAATCTTCTATGACGGGGCGGGTGGCCGGCTCCTGGTGAGCCAGGTGTCGCAGGTAGGGCACGGTCCCTTCTGTCAGGAAGAAATTAAGGTTGGTCTCTTCCGTTGGGTTCAGCTGTTCCTGGGCCAGGACCTGCTGCCATTTCTTACAGTTGAAGATCGTTTCTTCCATCAAAGAGGAACGATGATGTTCCTGCAGCCCTTTCAGCATTTCAGACAGCAGGTTCAAATGAACGTCCAGGTCGGCTTTTACTGCGGTGTTCCTTTCTACGGTAGAGTTCCTGATATCAATAGATCCATAAAGCGGGTATACATCGTTAAATAAGATGCTCTCCACTTTTGCTGGCAGGTTTTTCTTTTTCTGCATCATGTAATGCCAGGCAGCTTCGTTGAATTTCCACTGCACCGCGGGCTGTATAGCGGTATACTTTTCCTTTACGATGCTGTCGATCTCCAGGTTAAATTCATCAATATATACCTGCAAGAGCTGCGTAATTGGACCCATAGCAGGTTCCAGCAGCGCCAGTGTCTTTTCATCGAAAGTATCGTCGCCATAAGTGTGGACACCTAATACGCCCACCAGCACATTGTTCTGCAGCACCGGCATCAGGGCCAGAGATCTTACACCGAGGTCCTGGAACTGTTTGAGATAAGGATCGTTTTCGTATTCTTTTTCCGGGGTTTTAAAAATATCCTGGGAGAAAAAGAATTCAGGATGTTCGGCATAGTACTTTGCTTCCTCACTGAACTCCTTTGGTGTAAGGTTATTCTCTCCCCATACAGCGAACAGCACCCCGGTACCTCCTTTTACAAATCCGTACACTGGTTCGTTATTCACTCTTACAAAGGGGAAAAGATCGAATTCTATTTTATTGCTCTTAACCAGGGTTTTAAGGGAACGGATCACACTTTTCTGGCTTTCTCCCTCATCATTGGATGTGCGGCTCAGGCGAACCTGCATTATATTTTTCACTGCCATTTGCTGGGTGATATCTACCACCTTTAGCATGGCAATGCCCCGGAAACGAAAGAGATTTAAGGGCAACATGGTTTCCAGTATCTCATAGCTGGCGCCTGCACTGAGGTGTGTATAGAGCGCGCTGCAATCCAGTACAGGCAGTTCTCCGTTTACGGTAACGTCTATAAAGTCTGTATTGATATTTACGGCGTAATACTCCAGCAAGCCGGTTTCTGTATTAACACCGGCATGAACAAGGCCTGTTTTTACAGGAACTTCGAAATTGTATAGCCTTTTCAGGATATAGGAATACACCAGCTGCAATCTTTCACGGTGGTAGTCCGCCGGCCCTTTTTCCGTTACATATACTTCCTGTCCTCCTTTCCTTCTTCCCAGTAATTCGTACATTAAATCGGTGCCGTAAAAGATAATCGGCTTCCTGAAAGGAAAGCTGAGACCCCAGGCTAGTTCATGCTCTGAGTGCAGGGCGGGTGTGAAACAGGCATACAAAAGCTCCAATAGTGGCTCGTATTCATGGATCTTGTCAAGTGGGATCTCCTGATCATAGATCCTCTGTTCTTCAAATCGCTGCAGTACGTGTTCATAGAATGCACCTTTAACGGTCTGCTCAGTACCTACCATTTTCCTGATACGGTCTATAACTGGCTGGAAGGAAATTTCAGCATCGATGGGTAAGGAATACGCCCGGTTGCCGGATACGTCGAATATGGAACTTTTCATGACGGCTTGTTCTCTGTGGGTCAAAGGTAGGAAATTGGGGGGAGATGAGGAAAGGGGTAGGTAGTGTAATGATCCTACCCCTGCCCAACTGAACAAGTATCAAAACCTCAGGTTTTTAACGAAATCGTTCGAAAATTCCAGGAATGTTTTCTCGTCTTTCCTGCTGCTTATATCTACTACGCCAGCCTTGCTATTACCAATAATCACGACTTTCCTGCAGTAATAGTTCCTTGCCACTCCGGAAACGGAGAAGTCGAAATAACCCAGCTTCTTTGGTCCGACACTATCCTCTACCCTTTTTGAAATCAGGGAAAAAGTAGTATCACCCTGTCTTTCTAACTCATACTGCCAATCCAATAACGAATTAACTGTTAAGCTTCCCGGATCTGTTGAGGAGAAATCATAGATTCTCAGCCTTATCCAGGTAGACGTATCCGCCAGGCCACGATAGTCCTGGAAAATCAGATTGCCTTCCTGAATTGCACGAATGTTCGTGTATTCTCTCCATCCCTGTGGAATCAGTGCTTCTATTCTCATCCCGGAAGAATCGTTATATAACAAAGTTCGCTGAGGCTCTTGTGTTCCTGCACAGCTCACAAACATTAATGAGGCTATAAAAAAATATATGCCGGCTTGTTTCATCGTAAACGGTTATTTCTTTGAACTGTTGGGTAATTTGCCTGGGCGGGTTCATTTCCAAAGCGTTTTATATAAGTCTGCCGTATCACCCCTCTGTTATTATTAGTAGTAATAAAATCATTATATGTCTTATAGTTCCGATTAGGATTCTTTACAGGGCTTTCAACGTTGTCATAAATCATCTGGCCACTTGACATAACAGAATAATCAGGCAAGTTGTTCAGATAATCGTCAGAGTGATTGATCCCTGCATTATGTCCTGCTCCGTGATTGATCATGAATGCTGTCCGGTCTATTGAAATGTCAGTTACTTTCGGGTTATTCCATCTTGCCGACTGAGCGTCAATTGCGATAATATTAGCATTTTGCGAACCGCCATCGTTTTCGCTCTTCTCAGGGTTTTCCTCTGTTCCAAAGTCGGGAGCCTTTGACAGCACGTCAGCAAATGTAGCATCCATTTTTGAAATCGTGCGAATCACATCGTTCTTCGCTCCTAAAACAGCTACTGCGTCTGTTGGGTCTATCTTTGATATATTCAATCCTTCACCTTTAAAAACTACCACTCTTGTCTTCAGACCCATCTTTTCAAAATTAGCATTGGCCTTTTTAACTATTTTATTTATGTCCTCATTTGACAATTTTGCACTTTTCAAAACCTGAAGATATACCACATTATCCTTCCCATTTGGGTCGATAAACAGAACAGGATTATTCATTGCATATCCATAAGGGCTTAGCATGTTGTATTTTTCAACTTTAGGATCAACAGCGTTCCATCTTCCAATCTGAGCGTCATACATTCTGGCTCCATAGTCATACCACTCCAAGCCCGAATTATCCTGAAACTCCATACGCTGTAGTTCTTTACCGTTATACTTAAATCTGTTTTCCCGATAATTTGTTCCTTTTAATACATTCGCACTGATGGCATCCATCGTTAGCCCGAATGGATAGTAATGTGTTTCCTCCAATAAAGGCCCACTTGCCGCCGCCACTGAGAGATTGTCAAAAAGTACATCCTGCTCCGTTTCATTGCTGGTATACACATACAGAAAACCGGTTTTCTGTATAATCATTTTATCCACTGCCAAGATTTGCAGTTGGTCTGGTTCGCCTTTTACCTGCCTCACTCCACTATTATCGTCAACTAAATTAAAACGATCATCGAATAATGCAAAATTCAGATATGCCTTTGGCTTATCCTGTCTGTTCTGGTCAGGATCTTTCTCCTTTAACCTTTGATAGTCATTCCCATTGAAGTTGCCGAAGGGCGAAATCCTGCTTGACAGAGGCCCACCGTGAGCACCTTTTATTGACTCACTGCCAAACACCTGTAATAATCCAGCGACCATATCTTCGGGGGAAACAGATCTTTTATTCCCCGGTCCGTTAGACTTATAAAACGCCCTTGCACCAATCTGTATTGTATCTCCGGCCATCACTCTCAACACTATTGAGGGGCCTATTCTCTTCCCGCCATTCTTTGCATTCAGTTTAGCCACATAATTATTACTCTTCTTAGTTGTCTCATCCTGAGGATATCCAGCTGGCTTAACGGCTCTTGTTTCCTCCAAATTGCTAAATAGCAGCGCCTCACTGTTAGCGGCTTCCGTCTCCATAGTGGCCGTATACATGGCGAGGTCAGTTTGTTCTGTCAGCAGGATACGTATATCTCCAAGATGATCCTTAACAAAGTAATCGTAGTAATACTTTACGGGTTGGTTAGTACCCACTAAAGCCCTTATACGCCCCTCCTCATGGCTCACAAACTGCAGCGTATCGTTCTGATACACAAAATCGCCTACATAATCAGTAACAACAGTTTTTGCGGGTATACCAGTGCTATCCTTTACTATTTTCCTTAACTTATTTCCTGTAGCATCATATTGATACTGAATACTGCCTTTACCTGGAACACTAATATTTTCAGGCAAGTTTAGGTGGTTATATGTAATGACAGAAATATTCTTGTTCAGATCTTTTGTCAGGTTAGCATTAGCATCGTAAGCGTAATCTGCTGTTTCATTATTATTGATCTCTTTGAAATCACCGAGCTGACTTTGGCTATTATTCTTTCTGTCTGTCACAAACGACAGTTTATTACTGTTGGTCTGATAACCATATTTGAGGCTGTCAATGGTTTGTAAAGTGCTGCCACTCATACCCCGCTGATTCATGTATTGAATATTCCCGTTCGCGTCATAGCTAAGCCCCTTAACGGAAAAATCCATTTTATCCTGTGTCCAGCTGGTGCTGCCGGTATTCTGTTGTGTATAGTCGGCCACCACTAGCCGGCTCACATTGTCATAATTATATCCATAGGCCCTGCTAATACCATCGCTACGACTTTTCCATTTATTTCCGGCAATATTTCCATTGTACTGCACTGAATCAAATCCATAATCATAGTTTAGCTCTTGTCCAAACCAGTTAGTAAGGCTACCAGCTGTATTTACAAAAGTCTTGTTTATCCCGCGCAGCCATCCCTGAATATTATACTCATAATTGATCGTCTCGATCTGTGTACTTGTCCCCGTTACTCCCAAACGTTTACTTTTCAATTGTCCGAGTTCATCATAGCTGCTTAATGCGATAGTACGCTGAAGAGAGTCGGCATCGTTTAACTTCTTCTTAATTGAATCCACTCTTCCGCCAGCATCATAGTGCATCATTGTAAGTATTGTTGTCTGCGGCGTAACGCTACTCCTTATATTTTTATGTCGTTGATAAGTACTAAGCAGTTTTCCGCTAAAGTCATAGAGATTTGTTATAACATCCTGTCCTCCGCTGATATTATCTGAAATTGTCTGCGCAATACGTCCTTTATCTGTATAATAAGTAGTGGCTGTTAACCACTGATCAGTACCGATAACCCTCACACTGGTGCCTGTTGTAAGTCCCTGCGCGGTTTTACTTACTGCTGTTAGCGTTTCCTTATATGGATTACTACCAACCTGGGGTTTACCGAAGTCGGTTGTCAGAGCAGCCTGAGCTCCGGTAAAATTATAATCATCATAATAATTATAGATAAGCGGCACTAGTGCACTAGCTGGGATATTAGGTAGCGGATTGACTGCCGTAATGCGAAATGTGTCCTGATTGGCGGCACTATTGATCTCCGCCAGTGTTTCTCCCATACCAGAATCAAAACCAGTTTCAAAAGTAATGCTGTTTCTGGCTATATACTGGGATCTGCCGTCATGGAAAGCAACCTCCAGGTCTGCTAACGCAGGAATTGCATGTGTAATAGTCTGTGTACCCGAAACAACCGAATTCATACTTGTTTGCAATGCATCCCGGTTAGATGCGGAATTGTACAACGCTGTCATTATTATCCGGTTCAGGCCATCATAAAAAATTACCAGCCATTTTGCCCCACCTGCCTGGCTGGGGTTCTTTAGATTCCCGTCCCGGCTAAACACCAATCTATCTCTTACGTCATATACCATTTCCGTCGAATCTACACCCGGCATTTTTTTCATAATCATGCGGTTACGGTTATCAAATCTGTAAAAGAAGCAAAGCTCCTGAGCAGTGACAGCATCCACAGTCCAGTTGCCTTTGATCTGATCAACTGCTTTAGGAGGTATCACCACCCGCTGATTGCCTAAATTGTCATATACATAGTAAGTGCATAACCAACCTACATGTCCACTTCCAACCGCAGCTGAAAGCTGAGTCTTTTTCAATATTACCCTGTCATTCTTATCCTTAAACTCCACCGTTTGCGCTCCCTTTTCATCTATTGTCACCTTCTTATATAAAGCCCCGGCAGGATAAATCCGGCTCGTGGAACTGGTGGGCAGCACACTCGTCAAAGTTATGTCCCATATATGTACGGAGTCAGAAATTGTATTTACAAGATACTGCTGCGATACAGGCTTATTGCTCCATGCATTTCCTGGTAAATAATTTTTTAATACCCTTTTTTGCGGGGAAGGCTCATAATTTATTTGCTTATAAAAAACCGAATCTCCTCCAACACCAGGGTTCAGCACTGCCGTTTTATAAAATGTCCGCTGTCCATTAAACGGATCGGTTTTGAAATTGCCGTCATTAATATTTCCGCTCTGAGGAACATAAGGAAGATATTTATACAGTTCCTTATCATACTTATCATAAATAACCGGTGTAACGAGGTCTCTTCCCTGCGGTGTAACACCTTTAACAACGTCTTGTAATGGGCGACCGATACCATCTACATACTGCGTCTGTTGCTTCACCTCCGACACAGTACGGCTACCGGAAGTTACCACTGCCGGATCGGCAGAAGGCATAGCTGGCTCATAAGTACGTACATAGTTGACAATGGCGGCATTAGTGTATGCCTTGGGTAAAGTGACTGGCGTAGCGGCCGGAACCGTACCGGTGTTAGGCTTTATTTGTGCATAAAGGGATAAGTTAGCTACTACAGCAAGTAGCAACCCGGAAACACTTTTGATATTGACATGACCATTAATCATGTGGCTTATTTTAAACATGATAATCAAGTATTATGGTAAGTCTATAACGATTTTGTTACAATTGGTTGGACTAACAGCTATATTGTTGAAAGTAACTGTTGTACCAAACTGATAGTTGGATGAACAGGAAGAAATGGAATAGCTAATAGCCGATACGTTTGTCTTAGTCACCGTAATGTTATAATTACCTTGCGGTAATACGCCCAATGTTTGAACCCCACTTGCAGCGGATATATAAAACGTAGTTGTATTTCCACTGCTCAGATTAGTATACTTTACTTTCCAGTCACTTAACCCGGTCCAGTTATCACAGGTTATAGTGACGGGCATTGAGCATGTGCCATAAATATTAGCATAATTCTGACCATTGGCGTCGATATCATTCTGCGCCTTTTGGTCTGCATCCACCTGGCTGATGGTAGAGGCATAGGTATCAGCGTATACAGTGTACTTTACAGTTCCTCCAATCATGCCTCCCGTGCAGGCTCTTGTGAAGATCTGATACTTTTCAATATTCAGATATACCGGCTTCAAGGATCCTGCGTATACATAGCTGTAGCTCTTAGTGATATTATTATCCTCATCCCTGACAGTGGTCAGCCGGCCGTAACCATCATACTCAAAAATGGAGATACTGTTTCTACTGTCTACATGACTGGTAATTCCAATAAATGGCTGATAGGTGTAGGAACTTACCAAAGCGGTCACTGGATGCAGGCGAATATCGTCCATGTTGGTACCTTGAACTGTAATGACTGATGGATTTGTAATACTCCACTCGTAGAGATTCCATCCCCTTTTAGACTTCGTCAGAGTTCCGGCAACTCCATTCACTGTAACAGTTGATTTCGACCATACAGAAACTTTATAGATCCCGGCGACAGCAATACCTCTGGTAAGTGTCCCTGAAAATGTCTGAATGCCTGAAAATGCGTTGAAGTCCGACCCCACCGTTCCTGAGCTTACTTGCCAATTACCATAATTCAGAGGTGATTCAAAATTTGAAAAAGCTACCTGATCGAGAACCGCATTTCTCACCTCGCATACGGGCACCGCATGCACGGTATCCCATAAATAAACAAGCGGAACATCGTCAGCCTTCTGCAGCAGCAAAGGATTACCAGTCCTATCATACTTACTGAATATTAAAGCATTATGAAGTACATCAGCCGGAGATTCTTTCACCTGCACCACTTCAGGAGCCATAATAGTACTATCGCCAAACCAGTCTTTGTAAACCACCTTCTTCTGTTGATACAAAGTATCACTTACAAAAGAGGACTGTAATACCACGGGGGTAATTACATTTTTGTTTGTCAGTTTGCGATAGTTGGCATCTGCTGGATAGTCAGTAGGGTATTTCTTTTCTGTTTTGAGGGCCAGGCCTTTACTATCAGTTGTTGCAATAGCTGCCGGCAATATGTTGGACGACATCCCATATGTATAGTTTTCCTGCTGTGTTAAAATTCCGGATGCAGAATAGGTTTTAACAGTCTTTGTTTTCAACCTGATCCAGTAACTACTGTATAGGATTCTGAGAACATCAAAAGCATTCATTCTGTCTTGATCCTCTACCCTCGGGGTATACCGGCGGCGAACATACATCGACCGAACCGTATTGGTCATATCGATCATCGTCTCATAATCGTCCTGCTCCTCTTGTACTATTTGTTTATTTGTGTCAAACTGCCGTGTTAGTTTCACTACGCCAGACAAAGTTGGATACTGCCCGGCAGGAGGATAAGGTACCGTCTGCCCCAGCAACAGCTGATAATTTGCACCATTATCATTATCATAAAAAGTATATTCTGTTCCTCCATTTCTGAAGTCCGGATCATCGCTTTCAATGACCGTTTTATAATACATTACACTACCACTTCCTGCGTAATTATACACATCCTGCGTAGTATTTGAAGAATATGTCAATTCGTTACAGATGGTATATCTACCAGGCATGCCGTCACAGTAGTTTTTAACGCTTGCGTAAGCGGCAAAAATGGGATTCGCACAAGTACCGGTAGATACACCCGGTTCGTTGAGGGATTCGTAGGTATAATACTTGCTATGCGTAGAGAATGTGATCGGATCTACATATTTGATCTGCTTCACTCTAACACCGGGAACCACTGTTTCTATGTAAGTACTGTCAAAGATGTCCTGGCTGGCAGTATCGTAAGTAAGCATAGCATATCCCCGCTCTGTTGCTGCCATTACCTTTAGTTCCAGTCTATAGTTATGACCTGCTACCAAACTTACAGGTCCTTCGGCAGAACCTAATCCCAAAATAGTCTTTGAAGATACCAACGTGTTGTTATTGGTAACATCATATAGATACAAATAGGCTGTTTTTGCCATTTCGTATGGCGTATATCCATCATCCAGTATGGCATCAGCTACATACCCGCTTAATGTGGCCGTTTGGTTCCGTTGGATATTGCCAATAAGCATATCGTAAATTGTGCCGGTGGAACCACCGCCATTGCCTTGTAGCTCCGGAGACACGGTTGTATTTCTCTTAATCCATTGATTTTTACCCGTGGTATTAGCTTCATAATTAAAGAATTCCCATCCCCCTGTAGGATACTGTATGGATCTTAACGTACCTTTTTTGGCATAATTCCAGTCAGGATTACGAAAAGTTAAGTTAATTGTGTTATCGCTGTTGAAACCCGCCGGGAGTAAACGGTTCCACCCGCTACCGTTGTAGTACCCCAGGTAATCCTGTTCATAGGTGTTGGGGAGGGGTGTTTCTTCCATGTGATCGTAAGTAAGCACATAATTATGAGATGTGTCCGCATTTTCATCTGTCCCCAATTCCCTGACCTTCGTCAGAAAAAACCTACCACTCGTTACATTTGTTGGTACACGGTCGTAATACTCAAATGAAAAATTCTTGAGTCCTGATACCACAAAACTTGCTAAACGGTTATCATTGCTCAAATCGGGCCTTGTCTGGTATCCCAGACTAATATTAAGACCGTTGGAAGTAGTGATCCCGGTGAGATACTTCGTATCATATTCAACGGAATTAGTTTGACTGGAAAAATTTTCTCCCGGACACGTTATTTCGCATGATGCCTCTACAACAGATGACAGTGTCTTTGTCAACGTTTCCATATGCCCCAAAGCAGCTTTAATATGTATTGTGTTATATGTAAACTGGATGTACTCCCCTGTCGGCAGCTCTATCTTGTCCAGAAAAAAAGCGGTGGTAGTACTTGTCTTATAATAACTAAACTGCTGGATCGTATGGGTTGTAGTGATCTCTGAAGTACCAAAAGTATATTTAACTCCATCGGGTGTAATAAGTACGATAGGAGCTATTCCGACCGCCTTCGTTGTTACCTTTATGTTTTGCTGTGAAGTAACCCGTGCAACTTTGTTAGTGTCCAACACAAACTTTCCAGAATAACCATTAACATTGAACTGGAATTCATCAGGCTGGGTATCATAGCCAGGCAAATTCGGGTCACCGGCATTAATGCAATAATTGACCACGGCGTCTGAGTTTTCAGGGAATTCCGAAGGGATGGGCAACCAGGAAGTCAGCTCGTCCGGTTGGCCTCTCACGCTTCTTGTGATCATTCCGGATGCATTCAATACCCATCCATAACCTGCCCGTGAACTGACTTCATCCACCTTCAAACCTTGTGTGGAATAAGACAAAAATATCGGGAAAGTGTAGTCCCTAATCTTAATTTCGTAAAGCGGAATCTTGGCTGTTACTGCTCCTGTAGACATGTTTACATTGCCGAGCCCTGCTTTTACAAATGCGGATGGCTCGGGAGAGGCCGGTAATACCTGAGGCGCACTAATATCATACTCGTTTAATGGTGCACTGGCGATACTTGCTGTTTGCGCTACTTTCTGCCCCCACGCAGATGTTGCAATACACAACAATATTCCGGTAATAAATTTACTGGTATTCATTTCTATCTATCTGGATATTTTGGTTGATATTGGTGCTACGTTCTTATCGTAGCTATTATTCTCAGTTTAGGTATAGGACATTACTTTTTCATTGTATAGCGCTTTATAAATGTGATTCAAAATATTACTGGCATATGGTTGATTACATAAAACATTCAGCCAACAAACATCACATAACTATTGTCCATAAAAAACAAAGGAGACATACATCAGAAAGTCCGGGTTATTTTCTTTGGGTAACAACATAGCTTTCTAGGTATAGATTCCGCAACAAAAGAAACTATTTTTCCCGGCATAACAAACAAAATATATATATAAAATAAAAATTAATACAAGTATAACCCGGCACGTTAGAAAAACTACCTCACCTTCAACTTCTCCAGCATCGCCTCCGATACCTCATCCGATGCACTTCCATACCCTGTCACCAGCACGCCCTTCAAGCCACCTTTCGATTCAATCGCATATACAGCCGCTTCATCTCCCGGATCAGAATTACCCTCATACCTGTAAACATCCACAATTGAAAAATCATCCAGGTGTAGCTTCTCTTCTCCATGTGCCAGGTGATCACCCACTATATTGAAATCTACGGTAAATCCTTCTTTACGCAACGCATTAATTGCATTGGAAACTGTATCGTAATGTACTTTACCCATATGAAGCTGTTTTGTCCAAAGATATGTTTTTTAAGCGCTTATGCAAACAGGAAAGCCCGCTCCTTCGAACGGGCTTCCGATTTATGATAGACAGTAAATGGTCATTCACGTACGATCATCAGCTTCTGCGTAAGCGTCTCCCGACCCGTGTTAATACGAAGAAAATATAATCCGCCCGGCAGGTGGCTGACAGGGATTGTAGCCCGTCCGCCATCCATATTGATCAGCTGATGTCCGATAGCTTCACCGCCTGCGTTCAGCACCGTTAAATAACCTACTCCTTTCAACGTATTACCAAACTGGATAGTGGCCGTATTACTGGCAGGCTGGGGAAATACCTTTAACTGTTTTGATAATTGGTATTTCCCGTCTGCCGTAACACGCAACAGCGTGTCACCCACTTTATGCCCCGTACGCAACGATGAAGCAGTATCGCTGATGATGATATCATCAAAATATGTTTTGAAGTTGCCCGTTTCTGCACCATGATCATAGGCGATCATGATCCGGTCTATTGTTTTCCCGTTCAGCCAGTTGCCGATATTACAGACGATCCTTTGCCAGGTATTCGCCGTGCCATGTCCTGCACCGGGATGCATGGAAGTACCATTCTGGTCTACCGCTCCTATATCCCGCAGGGTGGTACCGTCTGTCATCAGCAGGTCTACCGTGGCATAGCGGGAGATACTGTTGGTAGGGAAAGTCCAGAAGCTTAGCTTGGTGGCGGCATTCACGGGTATGTTCACATCAAACACGCGGAAATAGTAATAAGAACCTCCGGTGGCAGCATTATCTGTGCCGGATATACGAATAGAGGAAGCCCCCAGGTGACTGGTCTCTCCTGTTACTACCCCGCATAAAGGGCTAGCCACATTCCGCGGGATAGAGCTGGGATCTGCGCTATCAGTCCAGGTAGGTACCGCGTCATAATTCGTTTCCACGCTGGTCCGGAACCAAAGCGGCGCGGTAGCATAAGGAATGGTAACATTGGTGGTAAGCGGCGCGGTGCCTTTCAGCACTTTGGTTGCCTGCCCCGTAAGGCGCAGGTAAAAGTCACCAGAGAGATAAGTGCCATCTGCACTGCTGGTCAGGAAATATTGGTTGTTGGGCACCGCAAAATAGCTGTCCGCCATTTTCATGATATTAGTGGCTTCATCATATTCATCGAACATGGCCACATAGGCAGTGTTCATGCCCAGGTTCTTGATATTATACAGCTGCCGCCAATAGAACTCTCCCTTGTTACGGCGGATCTGGTTACGGCTACCGCCGTTCCAGTTACTCCAGGCAAAGCCGGAGAAGATCACCGGTTGATAATCGATACCGTTGGCATTACAATATGCCAGGTCTGGCTGCAGCAGGTTGGTCTTGAAATTATCTGCACCTGCATTGTCGCCAAAGCGGCCAACAGACCAGGGCGAGATCATGTCAAAAGCATTATACACCTGGCTGTAGCCAGTATAGGAGTCATTGGTCTCTGTGCGCCAGTAAGTAGGCACCCCGCCGATCACATAGTAGCCTTTGGCCTTCAACCAGTTGATAATGGCCAGGCTGGCGGCAGGCGCGTTCAAACGGTGGTTAAACCCGAAACCCCAGATACAGATCACCGGTTTGCCATCCTGATGGGCATAATAAGGGCTGTTCACCACCCCCAGGTCGTTTTCAATGTGCAGCCAGTCATTTTTAAAAAAGGTAGTGTCATCTGCGGCCATATCATACATGATGTAGAAGATCCGCTGATATTTTTCAGCAGCGCGGCGCATACGCACTGTAATGCTGTCGCGACTGGCCTTAAACACGCCATCACGGGTCTCTCCTAAAAAGCGCTGGAGGGCTACGCCATCAATGCCTGACTGCTGCATCC
>Ga0209758_1003344_pt1 | contig 14725 bp, 11 predicted proteins | sample AraplaMF_Col_mMF_FD_184258 | JGI IMG/M metagenome (GOLD analysis project Ga0209758, IMG submission 184258) | Arabidopsis root microbial communities from the University of North Carolina, USA - plate scrape MF_Col_mMF (SPAdes) (version 2) | ecosystem: Host-associated > Plants > Roots > Endosphere... | reverse complement strand
CGATGTAAACGCCTCCGGTCCTGGTCTTCGTTTGCTGGGGCCATTTCGACAGGGCCACAGTGGCGCACCGGTATTTGACTCGCACGGGCGAGTGAGAGCGATAATCGTCAAGGGAGACGATACCAATCAGTATACGCTCGCCCTCCCGCTGGCGGCTTTCCGGACGCTGTTGTTGTCGGCGCCGAAATTTTCCGAGTTCAGACGCTTTCGGAGCCGTCAAAACGATCGCCTCCCGCGCACGCTCCGCAATGCTGACGCTGTCCGATTGGCCGCCCTCACTCAAGCGCGACGAGCCGTTCGGGACGAGGCGGCGGGCTTTGTCGAAGGTTATTTCTTCGAGCGTGGTTCGCGCATCGACCCGGAAAAGGCCATGGAGATCGCGGATGCGCTCATCGTGATCGAAAGCGAACAAAACGAAAGTCCTCGGGATGGATTTGTAGAACTAGCGACGCGCTCAAACGGTGTGTTGGAGGTCGCGTTGCTCGACGCGGCGGCAACCAAGCTAAAGGATTCGGTGCAGGCGGAAGAACTTCAGCGTGCGCGAGCGAGAGAAAAGGACCTTCTTCAAGAGATTGAGCGATTGAAATCTAAATTGGCGGGGGTGGAGAAAGCCGTAAGCGGCAATACCGTCCTTCAGAAGGAGATCGGTGACGCTCTGACCGGAAAGTCAGACGAGCTTCGGTCCAACGACCTGCTTCGCCATGCGCTGATCGCGGCGAGCCTGGGACGCGATCAGCAGGCAGAACAGCTGCTGGATAAATTGATCAGCGAATATCCCAAGCTCGAAAGCGCGCGGGTCCAGCGCGGGCGACCGGAAGACTTCGAGTATCTGGTAAATGCGCGAAGCACGGCATCGTCCCTGGCTTATCGAGAGCGCGCCGCATCCCAATTCGAGGACGGGGATTCGACGGCCGCTCGCGAGACTTTAAAGCTCATGCGAACGTTGTTTCCCAATGAGGGCGTCATCGATCTGTCACTGATCTCGCCATCCCAGCAAGATAACGGGGCGATCGTTTTGGACTATCTCACCTTGGAATTTCCGGGTGGCTATGTTCCTTCGTGGTCGCTCAGGCAACAGAGTCATGTTGTAGGAAACAGCAGCATCGTAGTGTTCACCCCGGCCTTGGACTTCGAGCAATGGGCCGAAATGAAGCTCAAGTTCGTGCGATACGGGTACAAGAGTTGCGAGATCCCGATCAGGAGGCGAGATCTGAAGGCGGGCGAGTTGCTTGAGATGTCTTGCAGGATCGAGCGCGATGCATCGCCTGGAGTCGGCGCAAACCGGATACAGGGCACCGTTCGTCTGGACGACAAGACCGTTCATGATGGGATCGACGTCGTGCTGACCAATCATGGAAATCTGGCAGGTTTCCATGTCACGACGCGGACGGACACAGATGGCCGTTTTGTGCTGGAGAATCTGCCGAATGGCGACCTTTTTCAGCTACGGCTTTCCAAGTCCGGTTATGTTAAGCACGACGTTGCATTCCATCTGCGCGACCAGGAATTGGTGTGCAGCACGGATCCGAAGACCGGCCAATTTATCGGCTACATAATTAGGTCTTGCGATCTTGCCGACTACAAGTTGCGCCTGTTTCCAGTCCGCCAAATCGCCATTGAGTGGCAGCTACAGGAAGTGCCCGGATTACCGAACTTTGGTGGAACTGTTTCCAGGGGAGGTGTCACGTTGCACACAGCCATGGGATATGATTGGAAACGAGGTGGCTGGAATTGCTGCGATACCTCTTACAAATTCGGGTCTCAGAAGGCCAATGTTCAGCAACCCGACGTGCTGGCGTTTAGAGATCTTGCCGGGCGCATATTTTTTGCTCAGCCGCGAAGCAAGTCGATTGCACGATCCTCGGTCAACTATGAAGATCTTATAGACTTGCCGTCCAATATCGACTTCTCCGAAGTTCAAGAAATCAGCCTGGGTGCAACCTATATTCTCAAGACCTCAGCGCTTCTCAAGAATCAGGACTTTCACTTCGTCAAGGTCCGAGTGCTTTCGATCAACTAACCATGAATTGCGGTCAGTCGATTGCAGCTCACCCCGCCATCGCCATCCCGGCTTCATCTACCGGCTTGGCAAAACCGTGCTCGACCACGGTGTTTCGTCCACGGTGCTTGGCGGCGTAGAGGGCGGCGTCGGCGGCTTCGATCAGGTCGCCGGGGGTCTGGGCGTCGCTCGGCAGCGTGGCGGCGACGCCGATGCTGACGGTGACGATCCCGTAGCTGGAGGTGATGTGCGGCAGGCCGAGGCCCTGAAGGGTGGCGCGCACGGTTTCGCCGATCTCGAGCGCCTTCTGCGCGCCGGTGTTCGGCAGCAGCAGGCAGAATTCCTCGCCGCCATAGCGGCCGGCAAAGCCCATCGTGTCGCCGGCGATGCCGGCCAGCGTCGCGCCGATGCGGGTGAGACAGGCGTCGCCCTCGGGATGGCCGTACGTGTCGTTGTAGAGCTTGAAGTGGTCGACATCGATCATCAGGAGCGACAGCTCGCAATTATACTGCTGCGCCTTCATCCACTCGAAATCGAGCCGGCTCTGGAAGCCGCGGCGATTGGCAAGGCCGGACAGCATGTCGATCGAGGCCATCACGGTCAGCCGGTCGTTGGTGGCGACGAGCTCGCGCTCGCGCTGGCTGAGCTGCGCGGCCATCGCGTTGAAGGCGCGCGCCAGCGGCATGAACTCCGAGGGCAGGCGGCCGCGCGCGACGCGGGCCGACCAGTCGCCTTCGCCGAACCGCCTGGCCATGCCGGTCATGACCTCGATCGGATTGATGATGAGCTTTTCGGCGCCGATCAGCGCGCCCAGCAGCACGAACAGGCAGACGAATCCGAGTTGCAGATAGGCCGTCCGGATGTCGCCGTTGATTGCCGCCGTCACCGTGTCTTCGTCGATGCTGACGATCAGGCGGGATTGCGTTCCGGGAATCCGGGCGAAGCTGATGGTGCGCCTGGAGCCGCCGGTGGCGGCAAAGGAGATCGAACCCGTATCGGAATTGGAGGCGAGGGCCTTGTAGGTGATGGCGGAGAGCAGCGGCACGTTGTCGAGCGGATGGCCGATCATGCCGGCCTGGTCCGGCGGCGCCGCCAGCACGACGCCGGTTGAGTCGATCAAGACAGATGAAATGCCCGGCCGTCCGCCGAGATTGGCCATGATCTTCGACAGCCAGTCGAGATTGATGCCGGCGACCGCAACCGAATCTTCTTCCGGATTGATCGCCGATACCGGATAGGCCGCCATCATGATCGGCCGATTGTTGGTCTTGCCAAACAGATAGTCGCTGAAAACGAAGTCGCGGGTTTCCTGCGCCTTCCTGAAATAGTCGCGATCGCCGATGTTCAGCCCGACCTGGATGTTCAGCGTCGAGCACTGCACCACGCCGTCCTTGCTGACGAGCATGATGCTGCGGATCCAGGGCAGGTTGGCGGGCAGGCTGGCGCGCAGGATCTCGCAGCTGCGCCCGATGCCGCTGGAGGCGCGGATGTAGGCGGCCGATTTCAGCATCGTTTCGACCGAGGAGATCACCTCGCGCTGGGTCTCGGCGCTGTGGTGGGCGATATTGGCGTATTCTTCCGACGCCATCGTGATCTGCTTGGTGCGCGCGTCTTCAAGCGAGCGGACCCGCTCCAGCATCAAGGGCGCCACCAGAAGCACGGCCAGCATCGCAAGCCGCGCACGGATGCCCAGAAGCTTCCTGAGCTTGAGTTTGACCCGATTGCGGCTGAAAGTAACGCTAGACATCCCTGCCCCCCACATCACAGGGTAGAGCGAAGGTTTCAAAAAGCCTTTCCCGAACTTGGTAAAATTCAAGGAAATGCCGTAAGAGTTTTGGCCGAGAACCCGCCCAGGAACAGGACATGACGCGAAACAGATGGCGACGCCGCTAACCAAGTCTTTACCAACCGGCCTTGCTCAGGTGGAGCAGGAGATCGCGCGCGCCTGCAAGGAAGCGCGCCGCGAGCGCGCCTCGGTGACGCTGGTCGCGGTGTCGAAGACGTTCGAGGCAAGCGCGATTTCGCCTGTTATTGACGCCGGACAGCGCGTGTTCGGCGAGAATCGCGTGCAGGAAGCCAAGGCGAAATGGCCGGCGTTGATGGCGGCCCATCCCGGAATTGCGTTGCATTTGATCGGGCCGCTGCAGTCCAACAAGGCCAAGGACGCGGTGGCGCTGTTCGACGCCATCCATTCGGTCGACCGGCCGAGCCTGTGCGAAGCGCTGGCCAAGGAAATCAATGCGCAGAACAAACGGCCGGAATTGTTCGTCCAGCTGAACACCGGCGAGGAGCCGCAGAAGGCCGGCATCGCGCCCGGCGAGGCCGACGCCTTTATCGCAAGCTGCCGCGAGAAATATGGTCTCGTCATTTCCGGGTTGATGTGCATCCCGCCGGTCGATGAAGCGCCGGCGCCGCATTTCGCGTTGACGGCCAAGATCGCCGCGCGCAATGGCCTGAAGAATCTGTCGATGGGCATGAGCGCGGATTTTGCCATCGCGATCCAGATGGGCGCGACGCATGTGCGCGTCGGCTCGGCGATTTTTGGGGCGCGGTGAAGGTGCCGCAACCTCCGTCATTGCGAGCGCAGCGAAGCAATCCATAGCGGCGCTCGCGGAAGCGTGGATTGCTTCGTCGCTTTGCTCCTCGCAATGACGGCGAGAGAGCTTACTTAAATCCCACCGACACTTTTCCAAGCACCCCGAAATCGACAGCGCAAAAATCACCCGCCTGAATCGGCAGCGGCGAATGGCAGGTGCCCGTGGTCACGATGCGCCCCGCCTTCAGCGTCACGCCAAGCTGGCGCAGCTCGTTGGCAAGCCAGGTCAGCGCGATCCGGGGATCGCCCAGGACATTCCTGCCGTGACCGACATAGTGCTGGCCGCGTATCGTGGTGACCGGCCGCTCCTCGACGAGATCCATCGCGCGCCAGTCGGCGCCTGCCGCCGGCCCCAGCACGAACAGATGCGCACAGGCATTGTCGGCGATGAGCTGGGCCTCGCCGGCGCTGGCGAAATCGGAAAACCGCGAATCCGGAATCTCGATCGCCGGATGCAGCGTATCGACCGCATCGAGCACCTGCTGCACCGTATAGGGCGTCGCGCGCGCCGGCAGGTCGACGCGCATGCGAAAGGCGAATTCGGGCTCGGCGACCCGCATTTCGTTGCCGGCCATCGCGGCGGTGCCGCCATCCGGGATCACGGTTTCGGCGAGGATGCGCCCGGCCATCGGGCCCGCGACATTGATGTGCTTTTGTCCGGCCTCGCTGGTCGCTGCGATCTTCCAGCCGAACAGGCTTTGGGCCGAAAATTGTTCGATCGACGCCTGGATCGCGTAGGCCTCGATGCGGTCGCGCGGCCGCAGCGATGCGTCGAGGTCGGCAAGCTTGGTGCCGGCGCGCCAATGGTCGTGCAGCGTTTTCGAGGCAGCGGCTACGGCGTCCTTGTCGAGCATTGTTTTGATTTCCCGTCAGCCGATCAGGATTTTCGTCTGCGGACCCATCCGTCGTAACAGCCGCAGCATGGAAGATTTCGTCATCGACACGCATCCTGCCGTCGGCGAAAAATTCGGGCGGGCCAGATGCAAGAACACGGCGCTGCCGCGGCCGGCTATGCGCGGCGCGCTGTTGTGATCGATTTCGATGATGAAATCGTAGAGATGGTCCTCGCGCGTCAGCCGGTCGCCGGCCTGATCCTGGACCAGGCGAATCGGCTGATTGTAATGGCGATCGCGCGGGTCCTCGCACCAGGCGTCTTCGGGCCGGATCGGCCGGGCCGGCAGATAGGTCCGCGGCCGGGCATGACGGTCGGCGCGCCACCACAATCGCAGCGGGCGATAGACGCCCCGGGGGGTGCCGCCGTCGCCCTCCCGCTTGTTGGCAAGGATGCCGCCGCGACCAAGTGCCACCGGCACGGACCAGCCATCCGCGGTTAACCATCCCCGACGGGCGTCGCCGGCAGCCCTTTGCACCCGAATGCCGGAAAGCGGCCGATCACGCGCGGTTGTCTTATAAGTGATTGTAGTTGTGTTGTTTTCCATGCCAATGCCCGAATTCGGGGATTGCCTGCCCCGGCCCACCATCGCCCCATTTGGGGCCATTACAGGACATTCATCGAAACCCGCCTCAAATTTGGGATAGACTGCGGTCCAGCTTGTGAAACTGTAACAATCTCTTACCTCAATGCGAATCAGTACCGACTTGGCTTGCCTGCGAAGTTTGCGCGCGAATCAGGTCGTCATCGACCAAGACCCGGCTCGAGACGCTCCCACTTGTGTCCGCCGCCTGCCTCAAGAGGATCGTATCCTATGCCCAATGCCCGCAAGATCCTGATCGTGGATGACGATACCGATCTGCGCGACACGCTGGTCGAGCAGCTATCGCTGCACGAAGAGTTCGAAGCTTCCGCCGTCGATACCGGCGCCAAGGGCGCCAGCGCCGCCAAAGCCAACTCCCCCGATCTGGTGCTGATGGATGTCGGCCTGCCCGATACCGACGGCAGGGAAGTCGTGCGCAGCCTGCGCAAGGGCGGCTTCAAGGCGCCGATCATCATGCTGACCGGCCACGACACCGATTCCGATACGATTCTGGGACTTGAATCGGGCGCCAACGACTACGTCGCCAAGCCGTTCCGGTTCGCCGTGCTGCTCGCGCGGATCAGGGCGCAGCTCCGTCAGCACGAGGCCAGCGAGGACGCGGTGTTCTCGGTCGGTCCCTACAGCTTCCGCCCCGGCTCCAAGATGCTGACCGCCGCCAACGCCAGGAAAGTGCGGCTGACCGAAAAGGAAACCGCGATCCTGCGCTTCCTGTACCGCGCCGGCCAGTTGCCGGTGTCGCGCGAGACGCTGCTGCAGGAAGTCTGGGGCTACAATTCGGGCGTCACGACGCACACGCTGGAAACCCACATCTACCGTCTCCGGCAGAAGATCGAGAAGGATGCGGCCAACCCGGAAATCCTGGTGACGGAAGCCGGCGGCTACAAGCTGGTGCCGTGATACGATTCGCATCCACTATTCGTAATCTTCGCGAATCCTGGTCACAGGTTCATGTCGATCGAAGATGATGTAGCCCTGCTCGAGCGGGTCCCGACATTGCGACTGTTGGGAACGGCGTCGCTGCGCATGCTGGCGATTGGCTCGGAGCAGCGGAATTTCTCGCCCGGCGACTATCTGTTCAATTCGGGCGACGAGGCGGATGCGGGTTATATCGTTCAGCGCGGTTCGTTCCGGGTCGAGGACAGCGGCGCCGAAGTGGTTGCCGGCCCGGGCTCGTTGATCGGCGAACTGGCGCTCATCGTGGCGATGAAGCGGCCGTCGAGCGCGGTCGCGCTCGATCACGCCTCGGTCATCCGCGTGGCGCGCAGCCTGTTTCAACGCGTGCTCGAAAGCGATCCCGCCGCGGCGCGCCGCCTGCGCGATGAACTCGCCGCCCGCACCAGCCAGCTCGCCAGCGATATCCTGATGGCGGGGGCGAAGCTGAGTATTTGAGACTGTCAGCATCTCGTCGTGAGGAGGCGCTTCAGCCTCTCAGGATGAGGATCGGCGGGCGTAACCCTAAACTTCCAGCGTCACCGTCACCGGGACGTGGTCTGACGGGCGCTCCCAGCCGCGCGCATCGCGGCTGATCTTGAAATCGGTGATGCCGTCCTTCAGCGCGCGCGAGACCCAGATATGGTCGAGCCGCCGGCCGCGGTCGCCCACGGTCCAGTCGGCGGCGCGGTAGCTCCACCACGTATAGACCTTTTCCGACAGCGGGATCCGCTCGCGCGCGACGTCGAACCATTCGCCATGGGCCTGCGCGGCCAGCAGCTTCTCGCATTCGATCGGCGTGTGCGAGACCACCTTCAATAGCTGCTTGTGCGACCACACGTCGTTTTCATGCGGCGCGACGTTGAGGTCGCCGACCAGGATATGCCGGTCCTCGCCGCGCGGATGCAGCGGCTCGCATGCTTTCATCTCGTCGAGAAATTTCAGCTTGTGGTCGAACTTCGGATTGAGCGCGGGATCGGGAATGTCGCCGCCGGCCGGGACATAGAAATTGTGCAGCACCAGCGGCTTTGCCAGCTGCGCCTTCTCGCCGAACGCCACCGAGATGTGGCGTGAATCGATCTTGTCGCAGAAGGTCCTGATGTCGGTGGTGTCGAACGGCAGCTTCGAGACGATGGCAACGCCGTGATAGCCCTTCTGTCCGTTCAGCGCGACATGCTCATAGCCCAGACGCCTGAATCGCTTCAGCGGAAAGGCGTCGTCGATGCATTTTGTCTCTTGCAGGCACAGCACGTCCGGCCGCGCCGATTTGAGGAATTTGGCGACGATGTCGATGCGCAGGCGCACCGAATTGATGTTCCAGGTTGTCAGGGAAAAACGCATGGGAACCGTCTCTTACCACGGTTCGCATTGACTTCGCGTAGATTGTCCACAGGCAGGATTTGGTAGGGTGGGCAAAGCGAAGCGTGCCCACCATGAGTATGCCCTGGGAAAGATGGTGGGCACGCTGCGCTTTGCCCACCCTACGGCACCGGGGAAAGGAGAGCCGTCAGTTAGCCGGCGTGAAGTAGTTGGTGAAGTCGATCTTGAACAGGCCGGGGTCGACCTTCTTGGACGAGTCCAGATTATAGACCGCGATCGTGGTGTCGTAGCCCTGCGGGTCCGTCACCGTCCATTGCTTGAGCTGGCCGTCCTTGACGCCGACCATCAGCATCAGCCGGCTGGTGCCGATCAGGGCCTGCTTTTCCTCGATCGTGACGCTGATATAGATGTCATCGGCGGTGACGCTGACGACATTGGTGTCCTTGAGCAGGTCGATGCGGTCCGACAGCAGGAAACGCAGCGGCGTCTGCGACAGGGGATAGATGTCCTGGGTGGCAAGCTTGGTGTCACGCACCGCCAGCGACGATCCGTCGGCGATGATCGCGATCGGAGACGGCGCGTCGTATTCGAAACGCACCTTGCCCGGCTTCTGAATATAAAAGTCGCCCTTGGTCTTGCTGCCGTCAGGCCCGACCTGGACGAAATTTCCGACCAGCGTCTGCAGCGAGGACAGATAGGAGCTCACCCGGGCCGCCTGCGCCTTCTGATTGGCGTCGAAGGTGGCAAAAATATTGGCCGGGACATTGCGGTTAGGGTTGGGAATCACCGGGTTCGGCGGCGTCTGCGTTGCGCCGGTGGTCATCGGGACCTTGTCCTGCGCGCTCATCTGCGCGCCGCCTTCGCGCACCTTGGGCGCGGGCTTCGGAACCGGAACGTTCTGCGACAGGGCCGGTGTCGCGAAGCCAGCGATGGAGGTGGCAAGCAAGAGGGCCAGTCCGGAGCGCAGCCCGCGATGGGTGGGTTGTTGTGTCATCAGATATTTCGGATCTCTACTCGATGAGGCATCCCGCTGCCGGCCAGTTTATCGTGCTTTCGCGCCAAGGAGGTATCGTTTTTCCGTGAAAATTGTTGCGCCGAATCCACGTTCGGCGCCGGAATCTAGAAGCCGCCCTCCTCTTCCGGGACCAGAATTTCGCGTTTGCCGGCGTGATTCGCCTGGCCAACGATGCCTTCGAGTTCCATCCGCTCCATCAGGGATGCGGCGCGATTGTAGCCGATCTGCAGGCGGCGCTGAATGTAGGAGGTCGAGGCCTTGCGGTCGCGCTTGACGATCGCCACCGCCTGCGCGAACAGGTCGCCGCCGCCATCGCCGCCCATGCCGGTGGAATCGAACACCGCGCCGTCTTCCTCGCTCGGTTCTTCGGCGGTGACCGCTTCCAGATATTCCGGCGCGCCCTGCGTCTTGAGATGGCGCACGACCTTCTCGACTTCCTCGTCGGAGGCAAACGGGCCGTGGACGCGGCTGATGCGGCCGCCGCCAGCCATATAGAGCATGTCGCCCTGGCCGAGCAGCTGCTCGGCGCCCATTTCACCAAGGATGGTGCGGCTGTCGATTTTCGACGTGACCTGGAAGGCGATGCGGGTCGGGAAGTTGGCCTTGATGGTGCCGGTGATGACGTCGACCGAGGGACGCTGCGTGGCGAGGATCACGTGCAGACCGGCGGCGCGCGCCATCTGCGCCAGGCGCTGCACCGCGCCTTCGATGTCCTTGCCGGCCACCATCATCAGGTCGGCCATTTCGTCGACGATGATGACGATGTAGGGCAGCGGCTCGAGGTCGAGCTTTTCTTCCTCGTAGATCGCCTTGCCGGATTCCTTGTCGAAGCCGGTATGCACCGTGCGCGTCAGCTCCTCGCCCTTGCCCTTGGCTTCGACGAGGCGCTGGTTATAGCCGTCGATGTTGCGGACACCGAGCTTGGCCATCTTCTTGTAGCGCTCTTCCATCTCCCGCACGGCCCATTTCAGCGCGACCACCGCCTTCTTCGGATCGGTCACGACGGGCGTCAGGAGGTGCGGAATGCCGTCATAGACGGAGAGTTCGAGCATCTTGGGATCGACCATGATCAGGCGGCACTGATCCGGCCGCAGCCGGTAGACCAGGCTGAGGATCATGGTGTTGATCGCGACCGATTTGCCGGAGCCGGTGGTGCCGGCGATCAGCATGTGCGGGGTGCGCGCCAGATCGATGATGATGGATTCGCCGCCGATGTTCTTGCCGAGGCAGAGCGGAAGTTTCGCGTGCGAATCGTCCTTCACCGAAAGCAATTCGCGCAAGTAGACCTTCTCGCGATGCGCGTTCGGCAGCTCGATGCCGATGGCGTTGCGGCCGGCGACCACGGCAACGCGCGCCGACAGCGCGCTCATCGAGCGGGCGATATCGTCGGAAAGGCCGATGACGCGCGAGGATTTGATGCCGGGCGCCGGCTCGAGTTCGTAGAGCGTCACGACGGGTCCGGGATTGGCCTTGACGATCTCGCCGCGGACGCCGAAATCGCCGAGCACGCCTTCCAGCGCGCGCGAATTGGCCTCCAGTTCGGCCTTGCTGAGCGGCTGGCGGTCGGATGCCTTGGGCGCCGTGAGCATGGAAACCGAGGGCAGTTCGAACTTGTCGGACTTGCGGGAGGTGGGACGCGGCGCGGGCTTCTTGCGCGCGCGGGGGGCTTCCTCTTCCTCCTCCTCGTCCTCCTCTTCTTCCTCGTCCTCTGCTTCCTCTTCCTGCGGCGCCAGCTTTGGCGCGGCACGGCCGCGGAGGCTCGGCTCCTGCCGTTCGAACGAGGCGGTACGAGCGGGCGTCGAACTCGACACCAGCGACCGGTAGGCCGCACTCATCAGCCATCCGATCCGCGCCTTCGCGCTCATCAGCGCGTGATACACCCAGCCGAGCTTTACCGAGCTGCGATCTTCTTCCTCAACGAACGGCGCGTCATCGTCCTCGATCGGGGTCAGTTCCTCTTCTTTCGGACGCGAGCCCCAGCCGCAGGCAAACAGGAAGGCGGCGGACATCGCGACGAACAGGATGATGCCGAGCACCAGACGGTAGGTGAATTCGGCCGGACCGAACACCACGGCGGGCGCGCGCACCAGCGCATCGCCGACGACGCCGCCAAGGCCGGTCGGCAGTGCCCATGCGCCGCCATGCGGCCAGCAGCTTGCAAAACCCGCCGCGATCACCGTGCACAAAATCCAGCAGCCAAGGCGCAGCGCCTCGCGGTCGAAATTGCGATGGGTCAGCATGCGCCAGCCCCACACCGCGATGGGCAGGATCAGCATGATCGCGCCGAGGCCGAGGATCTGCATCAGCAGATCGGCGCCGATCGCGCCGGGATAGCCGAGCACGTTGCGAATGGGACGCGAGGTCGCGTGGCTGAGACTCGGGTCCTGCACGGACCACGTCATCAGCGCCGCGGCCGCAACGCCGGACAGCGCGATCAGGCCGAGGCCCATGAGTTCGCGCAGGCGCCGTGCCAAGGCCTCGCGGATCGAGACCGGCAGGTGGCCGACCAGGGGAATGACACGTTCGATCGCTGGCATGCTCATCGGGCCCTGCGATTAATCCAGAATTTCGACCAGCCGGTGCAACGCCTCGGCTGTTGATTCGCTGTCGGAAACCAGCGCGAGGCGGATATAGCCCGCGCCGGGGTTGAAGCCGTCGGGCTGCGGCCGCGACAGGTAGCTGCCCGGAATCACGCGGACGCCCGCGTCGCGATAAAGCCTCACCGCCGCTGCCTCGTCGCCGCCGCGCCGGGATACGTCGAGCCAGACGCAGAAGCCGCCGGCGGGCCGCGCATAGCCGTAGCGGCTGCCGAGAATCTGGTCGGCGAGATCGAACTTGATGCGGTAAAGCCTGCGGTTTTCTTCGACATGAGCCTCGTCGCTATAGGCGGCGACCGCGACATGCTGCAGCGGCACCGGCACCTGAGGGGCCGCGACATTGCGCAATTCGTGAAAGGCGGCAAGAAATTTCTTGTCGCCGGCGGCAAAGCCGACGCGCATGCCCGGCAGGTTCGAGCGCTTCGACAGCGACTGGAACGCGACGACATTGGTGAAGTCGGGCCCGGCACATTCCAGCGCGCTGCCCGGCGCTTCCCGGGTGTAGATTTCCGAATAGCACTCGTCGCTCAGGATCATGAAGCCATAGGCATCGGCGAGTTTCTTCAGCCGCGCGAAGTAGGCGCGCGAGGCGACGGAACCTTGCGGATTGGCGGGCGAGGCGATGAAGATCGCAACGGTCCGGGCCAGCGTTGCCTCGTCGAGCTGATCGAGGTCCGGCAAAAATCCGTTGGCGAGCGTGGTCGGCAGATAGACCAGTTCGCAGCCGGCCGCGCGGGCGCCCGCGCCATAGGCCGGGTAGAACGGGTTGGGCATCAGGATCGCGGGCCTGCCCTTGCGCGGGCCGACATAGCGGGCGGCGGTGATCGCGGCGAAGAACAGCCCTTCGCGGCTGCCGCTCAGCACCAGGATTTCGCTCTCGGGATCGACGGGCCGGGGCAGGTCGAATCGGCTCGACAGCCAGTTGGCGGCAGCGTGCCGGAACGGCTCGATCCCCTTGGCGATCGGATAGCGGCCGAAGTCCGCGATGTGTTTGGCGAGAACCGGCCCGACGAAGTCGGGAACCGGGTGCTGCGGCTCGCCTAATGATAATGTAATCAACGGCTTGGCCGGCTGATACGGCGCCAACAGCTCGCTCGTCCGGAGAAAGGGAGAGCGCTCGGCCTGACCGGCAGGTACGCTGCCGGCGCCTTGCGCCACGCCGGAAGAGGCAGTCATGACCATGTCTGAAGCGCCGCACTTTCAAAAGCGGTCGAGGGACGCTCCCCAGGACCGCGGACCCATCAAATCACCATAGATACGGCGAGGTTAAGACGCGATTAACCATCGGTCCTGACGGCGATTTTACGGCCTTTCGACCCGCAGGAACGAGATTCGGGGAAAAACGGCGCAAACAGCCCGTGAGTGATGTTTCTCAAACACACCCGCCGCACGGGTCAAAACGAGATCCGCGTACGGCGCGAGGCATCGCCGCGCCGACGATGCGGGTTCCCGATGCTACCGTCCCGGCAGCCGCTCGAACGCCGGCATGCCCTCCGGCACGTGATGGAACGCCTGCCTGTCGATGGTGTAGATCGCCATCTGCGGGTTGAAGAGGGCAGGGTCGTCGAACGTTCCGACCTTCAGCACCACCGCGGGCAATCCCGGAACCTTGGTCACCAGGTGGGTTCCGCATTCCGGGCAGAACTCGCGCGTCACCGCACGCTCGAGGTCGCTGCGGGTGAACTGCTTGGGCTGGCTTGCGGTGTATTTGAAGCCGTCGACCGGCATCGCCACGAACATGTTCGGCGCGCCGCCGGAGATGTACTGGCATTCCCGGCAGTGGCACTGCGCGGCCATCATAGGGTCGCCTTCGGCCACATAGCGCACCTTGCCGCAATAGCATCCGCCCTCGACTTTCATGACGTCCTCCCGGTTTTTGTTGCCGTCATTTCGACGGCTCTCGCGCGCTTTGGCAAATGCAATTTCGGCAGGTGAGGCAGAAAAAGAAGGTGAGGCAGAAAAAGAAAGGGGCTCCAACTTGCGCTGGAGCCCCTCAACGGTCAGGGCATTGCCGGGTATGTGCCCGAACCGGAGTTGTGGATGCGGCCCCGAAGGTCCGCATCCCGGGAGAACTACATGTTGTAGGCGCGTTCGGTGTGCTCGGTGACGTCGAGGCCTTCACGCTCGGTCTCGACGTTGACGCGCAGACCGACGATCACGTCGACCACCTTGAAGATGATCGCCGAACCGACGCCCGACCACACCAGCGTGGTGCAGACGCCCCACAGCTGCGAGACCATCTGCGCCGCGAAGTCGTAATCGGCGACCTTCGGCGGAATCGCGGTGTAGTCGATGACGCCGGCGCCGCCGAGGGCCGGATTGACCAGGATGCCGGTGCCGATCGCGCCGATGATGCCGCCGACGCAGTGCACGCCGAACACGTCCAGCGAGTCGTCATAGCCGAGCGAGTTCTTCACCACGGTACAGAAGAACAGGCAGACGATGCCGACCACGAGACCGAGCACGATCGCACCCATCGGACCGGAATAGCCGGCCGCGGGGGTTACCGCGACGAGGCCCGCCACCGCGCCGGACAATGCGCCGAGCACGGAAGGATGTCCCTTGACGATCCACTCCGCGAACATCCAGGCCAGCGCCGCCGCTGCGGTTGCAACGAAGGAGTTGGTCATGGCGAGCGCGGCGCCGCCGGAGGCTTCCAGGTTCGAACCGGCGTTGAAGCCGAACCAGCCGACCCAGAGCAGCGAAGCGCCGATCATGGTCATGGTCAGCGAGTGCGGGGCCATCAGCTCCTTGCCGTAGCCGACGCGCTTG
>Ga0209758_1003336_pt1 | contig 14759 bp, 15 predicted proteins | sample AraplaMF_Col_mMF_FD_184258 | JGI IMG/M metagenome (GOLD analysis project Ga0209758, IMG submission 184258) | Arabidopsis root microbial communities from the University of North Carolina, USA - plate scrape MF_Col_mMF (SPAdes) (version 2) | ecosystem: Host-associated > Plants > Roots > Endosphere... | reverse complement strand
CTCCGCTCTTCATGTCCGGCCAAACCCCCACCCACAGGCCCCTGGACAACCCCACGAGACCCGTTAACTTCACGGCCTTGCGGCTAGTCCAGCCACGCGTTGGCCCGCGGCCGCAGGGCGGCAGGTCAACCCGCCTCGTCAACGCCGGGCATCCGGCCGGACCTTGCCCGACAAGGTCCGGCCGGATGTGTGTATGGTCACTTTGCGACACTCGTTCAACTCGCCTCGAACGCAACTCTTTAACCGTTTCGCACACCGGTGAAACCTGGCGAACGGTGCCCGGACACCCTTGACAGCAGGATGTTTCATTGCCGACACATCGGGCCGGGTCCGGCGGATTGTGTTGCTGCGGACCGCCGACACGCCATAGAGTCGCCAACCGTCGGCATGGTGCCACGCTGACCTATCTAGAAGTCCCCTGGTCACCAAGGAGGTAAGACGACTTGTGAATGAGTCGACATTTTCTCCCGGGGGTGGTCAACCAGGAACGCCTGCGCGGGGCACGGTCCCCACGGGGCTCGAGGCTGTCGGCTCCGTCGCTGTCCGTACCTTCGCTGCCCACCGGAGCCAGAGCCCTCGCCTGACTCAGACAGCACATCAGAGCTTGGATGGCCAACACGTGAACGCCATGGCCGGCAACGGAAGTGGCGGGGTCCACAACCACTTCGCCGACTACGACGAACTGCCCGACGGGCACTTCTACGACCCCGACGCGGAATACGAGCCCGATCCCGAATACGCGGCCACGCTCGCGCCCGACGCGGCCCGCCAGCGCCGCGAGCGCATCGGCCCGACGGGGCGCCCGCTGCCGTACTTCCCCATCCCGGGTCCGCTGACCGATCACGGCCCAGCGAAGATCATCGCGATGTGCAACCAGAAGGGCGGCGTCGGCAAGACGACGTCGACCATCAATCTGGGTGCCGCGCTGGCGGAGTACGGCCGCAGGGTGCTGCTCGTCGACTTCGACCCGCAGGGCGCGCTGTCCGTGGGTCTCGGCGTCAACCCCATGGAGCTCGACCTCACCGTCTACAACCTGCTCATGGAGCGGGGCATGTCCGCGGACGAGGTCCTGCTGAAGACCGCGGTCCCGAACATGGATCTGCTGCCGAGCAACATCGACCTGTCGGCGGCCGAGGTCCAGTTGGTGTCGGAGGTCGCGCGCGAGTCGACGCTCCAGCGTGCGCTGAAGCCGCTGATGTCCGACTACGACTACATCGTGATCGACTGTCAGCCCTCGCTCGGCCTGCTCACCGTGAACGCGCTCACCGCCGCGCACAAGGTGATCGTTCCGCTGGAGTGCGAGTTCTTCGCCCTGCGCGGTGTCGCGCTGCTCACCGAGACCATCGAGAAGGTCCAGGAGCGGCTCAACCCCGAGCTGGAGCTGGACGGCATCCTCGCCACGATGTACGACTCCCGGACCGTGCACAGCCGTGAGGTGCTCGCGCGTGTCGTCGAGGCGTTCGACGACCACGTCTACCACACGGTCATCGGCCGGACCGTGCGCTTCCCGGAGACCACGGTCGCCGGTGAGCCGATCACCACGTACGCCTCCAACTCCGTCGGTGCCGCCGCCTATCGCCAGCTCGCCAGGGAGGTGCTCGCCCGGTGTCACGCCGAGTGAGTCTGCCCGGGGCCGACGAACTGTTTCGTACCACCGGGGGAATGGCGCTCCAGGCGTCCACCCCCAGGCGCCCGGCCAACGGCGAGGCCCGGGTGCCGGCTCCCGCGGGCGAGAGCGACCCCGCGGCCGCGACGGAGGACGCGCCGCCGTCGGTGCCCGTGCAGGGCGGCGACGGCGAGGGCGACGAGCACGTCGCGGCGGACGTGGTCGAGACGGAGGCGGGGGAGTCCCGTACGCGCTCCACCGCCGCGGAACGGCCCGCGCGGCGTCAGGCGGCCTCACAGGAGGGTCCGGCGGCCTCTCAGCCGCGCAAGCGGGGGCGTGCGGCCGGGCGGCGGCCCAGCGGGCGTGAACGGCACGACGAGAAGATCACCGTGTACGTGTCCGCGGAGGAGCTGATGGACCTCGAGCACGCGCGTCTTGTGCTCCGGGGCGAGCACGGGCTCGCGGTCGACCGCGGGCGGATCGTGCGTGAGGCGGTTGCGGTGGTGCTGGCGGATCTGGAGTCCCGCGGGGACGCCAGTATCCTCGTGCGTCGGCTGCGGGGACGGTAAGCAGGTAGCCTGCGACGGCTATGACCTCGTACGACGGCTCCACTCCCAGCACCGGCCCGGTCGGCCGGCGGCGTGCGCTGGGTCGCGGGCCGGGGGCCGCCCCGGTCGCGCGTGTGGTCGAGGAGGAGCCCGCAGCGCTCCACGGAGCCGACGCTCCCGAAGAGGCACCACCTTCAGCGCTTTCCGGGCCGGACACCGCGTTCGAGGACCCCGCAGCGGCCGGGAACCCCGGGACCGGGGAGCCGCCGGCCGAGGAGAGCGGCCCCTACGACCCGCCCGGTGGGACGGACAGCTCCGAGGAGGCGTCCTCGGGTACGACCGCCGAGGAACCGGGCGGTGCCGGACCGGGATCCGAGTCGCCCGAGGCGTCCGTGGTCACCGCGACCCCGGAGGAAGAGGCCGGACCTGACCGGGTGTCGTCCGCCGTGTCCACGCCGTCGGCCCTCACGGCCGTGCCGGAGCCCCGTTCCCCGGCCGATGCGCCGGACGTCGCCGTCGAGCCCGCCGACGCCCCCGTCGAACCCTCGGACGGTCCTGAGCCCGACGACGGCGTCTTCAAGGTACGGCTGTCGAACTTCGAGGGCCCCTTCGACCTGCTCCTCCAGTTGATCTCGAAGCACAAGCTCGACGTGACCGAGGTCGCGCTGTCCAAGGTGACCGACGAGTTCATGGGGCACATCCGGGCGATGGGGCCGGACTGGAACCTCGACGAGACCACCGAGTTCCTCGTGGTCGCCGCGACCCTGCTCGACCTCAAGGCGGCGCGGCTGCTGCCCGCCGCCGAGGTCGAGGACGAGGCCGACCTCGCGCTGCTGGAAGCCCGGGACCTGCTGTTCGCGCGGCTCCTCCAGTACCGCGCCTACAAGCAGATCGCAGAGATCTTCAACCGGCGGACCGAGGACGAGGCGCGGCGCTATCCCCGTACCGTCGGCCTCGAACCCCAGCACGCCGAGCTGCTGCCAGAGGTCGTCATCAGCATCGGGCCCGAGGGTTTCGCCGGACTCGCCGTCAAGGCGATGCAGCCCAAGCCCAGACCCCAGGTCTATGTGGACCACATCCACGCCCCGCTGGTCTCCGTGCAGGAGCAGGCCCAGATCGTGGTCGCCCGGCTGCGGGAACTCGGCGAGGCCAGCTTCCGTGTGCTCGTGGCGGACAGCGAGGACACCCTCACGGTCGTCGCGCGCTTTCTGGCCCTGCTGGAGCTGTACCGGGAGAAGGCCGTGGCGCTGGAGCAGGAGGACGCGCTCGGCGAGCTGCTGGTGCGCTGGACCGGCGGGGAGGGGGACGAGGCACCGGTGGTGACGGACGAGTTCGACCGGCCGCCCGAGGATCCCGAGGCCAAGGCCGACGGCACGAAGACGGATCCCGGCAGGAACGGCGCGAAGACGGAGGAGAAGGCGTGAGCGAGGAGACCGCGGAGGTTCCGGCAGGCCTGGCCGCGGTGGCCGGCCTCGACCTCAAGCCCGCGCTGGAGGCCGTCCTGATGGTCGTGGACGAGCCCGCCACCGAGGAGCATCTGGCGAAGATCCTCGAGCGGCCCCGGCGGCACGTCGCCGACGCGCTGCGCGAGCTCGCCGACGAGTACACCGTGCAGGGACGCGGTTTCGAGCTGCGGTTCGTCGCGGGCGGCTGGCGCTTCTACAGCCGGGCCGAGTACGCCCCGGCCGTGGAGCGTTTCGTGCTGGACGGTCAGCAGGCCCGGCTCACCCAGGCCGCCCTGGAGACCCTGGCGGTGGTCGCGTACCGTCAGCCGGTCAGCCGCAGCCGTGTCTCGGCGGTCCGCGGAGTCAACTGCGACGGGGTCATGCGCACCCTGCTCCAACGGGGTCTGGTCGAAGAGGCGGGCACGGAACCCGAAACAAGTGCGATCCTGTACAGGACGACGAACTACTTCCTGGAGCGGATGGGCCTGCGCGGCCTGGACGAGCTCCCGGAACTCGCGCCCTTCCTCCCGGAGGCGGAGGCGATCGAGGCCGAGACCCAGGAGGGCGTTCCGTCGTTCGACCCGGACGCACTTGATGCGCCGGACCCGGACGACGATCACCCGACGAACACGACGACGGAATTTTGATGCGAAGCAGCGGCAGCGGCAGGAACGACGGGCGCGGCAACTACCGCGGTGCCGGCAACAGCAGGGACGAGCGGCAGGGTGCGGGCCGACCTCGCAAGCCCCGACCCGAGGAGCGCCGCTACGACGTGGGCCCCGGCGCCTCCAAGGACGGCCCCAAGTCCGGGCGCGGCACCACCGCGCGCGGCGGTGCCAAGGGCGGCCCCAGGCAGTCGCAGCAGCGTGACGGGGGTCGCACGGCACCCGCGCGCTCGCGCGAGTACGAGACCCGGGCCGAGGAGCGCAACCGCGACCGGTACGCCGGCAAGAAGGACGTCAAGCTGCCCAAGACCTTCCCGGGGGCGGAGCTGGAGGGCGAGCGGCTGCAGAAGGTGCTCGCACGTGCCGGGTACGGCTCCCGGCGTGCCTGCGAGGAGCTGATCGAGCAGGCCCGGGTCGAGGTCAACGGCGAGATCGTCACCGAGCAGGGGCTGCGGGTCGACCCGGAGAAGGACGAGATCCGGGTGGACGGGCTGACTGTGGCCACGCAGTCGTACCAGTTCTTCTCGCTGAACAAGCCGGCCGGGGTCGTCTCCACCATGGAGGACCCGGAGGGGCGCCAGTGCCTCGGGGACTACGTCACCAACCGTGAGACCCGGCTCTTCCACGTCGGCCGGCTCGACACCGAGACCGAGGGCGTCATCCTGCTCACCAACCACGGCGAGCTGGCCCACCGGCTGACCCATCCCAGGTACGGCGTGAAGAAGACCTATCTCGCGCACATCGTGGGCCCCATCCCGCGCGACCTGGGCAAGAAGCTCAAGGACGGCATCCAGCTCGAGGACGGGTACGCGCGTGCGGACCACTTCCGGGTGGTGGAGCAGACCGGCAAGAACTACCTCGTCGAGGTGACCTTGCACGAGGGCCGCAAGCACATCGTGCGCCGCATGCTCGCGGAGGCCGGGTTCCCGGTCGACAAGCTGGTGCGGACGGCCTTCGGCCCGATCACCCTCGGCGACCAGAAGTCGGGCTGGCTGCGCCGGCTGTCGAACACCGAGGTCGGGATGCTGATGAAGGAAGTCGACCTCTAGGCCCCGGGCTCTCGAAGCGGCCGGTTCCCGTGTGACGGGAACCGGCCTTCTTCTTGTGCGCGACCCCTGTCCGCCATTAGAGTCATGTCGACCATAAAGGGGGTGGGGGTCATGGGGACCGTGCCGGGCTACGACAAGTACGCCCATGAGCCCTTCGGCGTCACCGCCGACCTGGCCGTCCTGACCGTCCGGGCGGGCCGGCTCCACGTTCTGCTCGTCGAACGCGGACAGCAGCCCTACGCGGGCCGCTGGGCGCTCCCCGGCGGCTTCGTGCGGCCGGAGGAGTCCGCGGAGGAGGCCGCCCGGCGGGAGCTCGCCGAGGAGACCGGCCTCGCGGACGTCTCCGGGCTCCACCTCGAGCAGCTGCGCACCTACAGCGACCCCGGCCGCGATCCCCGGATGCGGGTCGTCTCCGTCGCCTTCGCCGCCCTGCTGCCCGACGCTCCCGAGCCGCACGGCGGCGGCGACGCGGCACAGGCCCGCTGGCTGCCCTACGAAGCGGCCGGGCCGCTCGCCTTCGACCACGACCGGATCCTCGCCGACGCCCACGAACGCGTCGGCGCCAAGCTGGAGTACTCCTGCCTCGCCACGGCCTTCTGCCCGCCCGAGTTCACCCTCGGGGAGCTGCAGCAGGTCTACGAGACCGTGTGGGGGACCGCGCTCGACCGCCCCAACTTCCGGCGCAAGGTCCTCGCCACCCCGGGCTTCGTCGAACCGGTCCCGGGCGCCGCCCGGCTCACCGGTGGGCGCGGCAAGCCCGCCGCGCTCTACCGCGCGGGCACCGCCACCGCCCTGCACCCGCCCCTGCTCCGCCCCGCCACGGAAGGACGGCCCTCATGACCGCCACCGCCCTCGCCAAGCACGCCGCCACCGGATCACTGATCGGACTCGCCCTCGGCGACGCGCTCGGTTTCCCGACCGAGTTCAACGACGTGCCCTCCATCCTCGCCAAGTGCGGGCCGTGGCGGGAGATGGAGCTGCCGAAGCCGGCGATCGTCACCGACGACACCCAGATGACGCTGGCGCTCGGACGCGGGCTGCGGACGGCCATGGACCGCGGGGTCCTGGCGCCGAAGCGCATGGTCCGTCCGGTGCGCGAGGAGTTCGTCGACTGGTACCACTCCCCGGACAACAACCGGGCACCAGGACGGACCTGCCTCGTCGCCTGCAACCTGCTGGACGACGACAGCCGGCCCTGGCAGGAGGCGAGCCAGATCGACTCCAAGGGCTGCGGGGCCAACATGCGGGTGGCGCCCGTCGGACTCACACCCGGGCTCAGCGACGAACAGCGCGCCGGGGCCGCCCAGTTGCAGGCGGCGCTCACCCACGGCCACCCCACGGCGCTCGCCGCCTCCGACCTCACCGCCCACGCGATACGGCTGCTCGTCCAGGGCGCCGAGCCGTCCGGACTGGTCGGGCAGCTGCGCTCGTACGCGTACGAGAACCGCAGCCGCTATCACGAGTCGTGGCTCGGCGATCTGTGGACCCGCGCCCAGGACCCCACCGCGGAGCACTTCATCGCCCGCGGCTGGGACGAGTGCCTGGAGATCCTCGAACGCCTCCAGGCAGCCGTGGCGACCGTGTCGCCCGAGACGGACCCCTGTCTCGCGACCGGCGAGGGGTGGATCGCGGAGGAGGCCCTCGCCACCGGTCTGCTGTGCTTCCTGCTGTTCCCCGACCAGCCGGTCACCGTACTGCGCCGGGCCGCCTGCACCTCCGGCGACTCCGACTCGATCGCATGCCTTGCGGGGGCCTTCGCGGGCGCCCACCTCGGCTCCGAGGCCTGGCCGCGGGAGTGGGCGGACCGCATCGAGTACGGGGGCGAACTGCAGGCGCTCGGGGCCCTCTGGGACATGTGAGGGCGGCCCGGTCCATCACGGCGGGCGCTCGCACGGCGGCGCGGCGCGTCTCGCCGGACGGGCGCCGCGCCGGAGTGCGTCCCGGGCTGACTACGCTGGTGTGACCAGAGGTTTCCGTACATCAGCGAGGAGCATCACCGTGGCGGTACGAGCGGTCCGGGGCGCCGTCCAACTCGAAAGGGACGAGGCCGGGCACATGAGTGAGCAGGTCGGCGCCCTGCTCACCGCCGTCCTGGAGCGGAACGGCCTCACCGCCGACGCGCTGATCAGCATCTGGTTCACCGCCACCCCCGATCTGCACAGCGACTTCCCGGCGGCCGCGGCCCGCAAGCTCGGCATCGTCGACGTCCCGCTGATCTGCGCCCAGGAGCTGGACGTCGAGGGCGCGATGCCCCGCGTCGTCCGCATCCTCGCCCACATCGAGTCCGACAAGCCGCGCGCCGACATCGTGCACGTCTACCTCGGTGCCGCCGCCGCCCTGCGCAAGGACATCGCCCAGTGAGATCCGCACTCGTCATCGGCACGGGGCTCATCGGCACCTCGGCGGCCCTGGCGCTGGCCGCCCGCGGCGTCACCGTGCACCTGCGCGACCACGACCCCGAGCAGGCCCGCACCGCGGCCGTCCTCGGTGCCGGCACCGACGAGGAGCCCGAGGGCCCCGTCGACCTGGTGATCGTCGCGGTCCCGCCCGCGCACGTCGCCGCCGGGCTCGCCGACGCCATGCGGCGCGGGCTGGGGCGCGGCTACCTCGACGTGGCCAGCGTCAAGGGCGGCCCGCGCCGCGAACTGGAGGCGCTCGGCCTCGACCCGGCCCACCTGTCGAGGTACATCGGCACGCATCCCATGTCCGGGCGTGAGAAGTCCGGACCGCTGGCGGCCACCGGGGACCTCTTCGAGGGCCGCCCCTGGGTGCTCACCCCGACCCGGGACACCGACACCGAGGTGCTGAACCTCGCCCTGGAACTGGTCTCGCACTGCCGTGCCGTGCCCGTCGTGATGGACGCCGACGGCCACGACCGGGCGGTCGCCCTCGTCTCGCACATGCCGCATCTGGTCTCCAACCTGGTCGCCGCCCGCCTCGAGCACGCCGAGGAGGCGGCCGTACGGCTGTGCGGGCAGGGCATCCGGGACGTGACCCGGATCGCCGCCTCCGACCCCGGGATGTGGATCGACATCCTGTCCGCGAACCCCGGCCCGGTCGCCGACCTGCTCTCCGAGGTCGCCACCGACCTCGACGAGACGGTACGAGCCCTGCGCGCCCTGCAGTCGTCCGACGAGGCCAAGCGGCGGGAGGGCGTCCACGGGATCCAGGACGTGCTGCGCCGGGGCAACGCGGGCCAGGTCCGGGTGCCCGGCAAGCACGGCAGCGCGCCGCGGGCCTACGAGACCGTCGCCGTCCTGATCAGCGACCAGCCGGGCCAGCTGGCCCGCATCTTCGCGGACGCGGGCATGGCGGGCGTCAACATCGAGGACGTCCGTATCGAGCACGCGACGGGACAGCAGGCGGGTCTGGTCCAGCTGATGGTGGAGCAGAAGGCGGCCCCGGTCCTGAGCGCGGCGCTGCGGGAGCGGGGCTGGACGATCCGCCAGTAGGGCGACGGGCAGGCCAGTCATACCGGGTCCGGGGAGCCAGTAACCTTGTGCGGGGCGCCTGTGCGTCCCGCCCGTACCCGCCACCCCGCACCAGGAAGGTGTCCTCACCGTGGAAAACGGCGCCGCCCGGACCGCCCCGGCAGTGATTGTCGCCATCGACGGCCCCTCCGGCACGGGCAAGTCGAGCACCTCGAAGGCCGTGGCCACGCACCTCGGGCTGAGCTACCTGGACACCGGCGCCCAGTACCGGGCGATCACGTGGTGGATGGTCAACAACAACATCGACATAACGGACCCGTCCGCGATCGCGGCGGTGGCGGGCAAGCCGGAGATCGTCTCCGGCACGGACCCGTCGGCGCCCACCATCACGGTGGACGGCGTGGACGTGTCCGTGCCGATCCGCGGCCAGGAGGTCACCTCCCGGGTCAGCGCGGTCAGCGCGGTGCCCGAGGTGCGGGCGCGGATCACCGAGCTGCAGCGTTCCCTCGCCGCGTCGGCGCGGACGGGCATCGTCGTGGAGGGCCGCGACATCGGGACCACCGTGCTGCCCGACGCCGACCTGAAGGTCTTCCTCACCGCCTCCGCGGAGGCGCGTGCCGCCCGCCGCAGCGGTGAGCTCAAGGGCGCCGACGTCCATGCCACCCGCGCGGCGCTGATCCAGCGGGACGCGGCCGACTCCAGCCGCAAGACGTCCCCCCTCGCCAAGGCGGACGACGCGGTCGAGGTGGACACCACCGACCTCACGCTCCAGCAGGTCATCGAGTGCGTCGTCACCCTCGTCGAGGAGAAGCGGGCGGCGAAGTGAGCGAGGCTCCCTCCGAGCGGCGCGCCGAGGCCGGGCGGCGTCTGGGCGTCGGCGTGATCCACGGGCTGTTCAGGCCGCGTGTCCTGGGCGCATGGAAGGTTCCGGCGACGGGTCCGGCGATCCTCGCGGTCAACCACTCCCACAACGTCGACGGTCCGGTGGTCATGGGCGTGTCGCCCCGCGCGACGCACTTCCTGATCAAGAAGGAGGCGTTCATCGGCCCGCTGGGCGCCTTCCTGAAGGGGATCGGCCAGCTCGAGGTGGACCGCACGACCACCGACCGCATGGCGATCACCAACGCGCTGGGCGTGCTCGAGAACGGGGGAGTCCTGGGCATCTTCCCCGAGGGCACCCGGGGCGAGGGCGACTTCGCCTCGCTGCGTGCCGGGCTCGCCTACTTCGCGGTCCGCAGCGGGGCTCCGATCGTGCCGGTCGCGGTGCTGGGAAGCGCCGAGCGACGCGGACGGCTGGTAAAGGCGCTGCCTCCGCTGCGCAGCCGCATCGACATCGTCTTCGGCGACCCGTTCGAGGCGGGCGACGGCAGCGGGCGGCGTACGCGCAGGGCGCTGGACGAGGCGACCACGCATATCCAGAAGCAGCTCACCGAGCACCTGGAAACCGCCAGGCGCCTCACCGGGCGCTAGGCGACACTTGAGTAGTGGATCACCGCGGGTGCGGTGCTCCACCGATCACCACGATGAACGAGGTACGGACTTCATGAACGACCAGATCCAGCCCGACGGCTCGGCCGAGCACGAGTACGAGCACGGGGCGCTCGGCGACGCCGAGTACGCGGAGTTCATGGAGCTTGCCGCGGAAGAGGGTTTCGACGTCGAGGACGTCGAGGGCGCGATCGAGGAGGCGGGCCACGGTCCGCTGCCCGTGCTCGCCGTCGTCGGCCGTCCCAATGTCGGCAAGTCGACTCTGGTGAACCGGATCATCGGCCGCCGTGAGGCGGTCGTCGAGGACAAGCCCGGCGTCACCCGCGACCGTGTCACCTACGAGGCCGAGTGGTCGGGCCGCCGCTTCAAGGTCGTCGACACCGGCGGCTGGGAGCAGGACGTCCTCGGTATCGACGCCTCGGTGGCCGCGCAGGCCGAGTACGCGATCGAGGCGGCCGACGCGGTCGTGTTCGTCGTGGACGCCAAGGTCGGCGCCACCGACACGGACGAGGCGGTCGTCCGGCTGCTGCGCAAGGCCGGCAAGCCCGTGGTGCTCGCCGCCAACAAGGTCGACGGCCAGAGCGGCGAGGCCGACGCCGCCTATCTGTGGAACCTCGGCCTCGGCGAGCCCCACCCGGTCTCGGCCCTGCACGGCCGCGGCACCGGCGACATGCTGGACGCCGTCCTGGAGGCGCTTCCCGAGGCGCCCGCCCAGACCTTCGGCACCGCCATCGGCGGACCTCGCCGCATCGCCCTCATCGGCCGCCCGAACGTCGGCAAGTCCTCGCTGCTGAACAAGGTCGCGGGCGAGGAGCGCGTCGTCGTCAACGAACTCGCCGGCACCACCCGCGACCCGGTCGACGAACTGATCCAGCTGGGCGGCAAGACCTGGAAGTTCGTCGACACGGCGGGCATCCGCAAGCGGGTGCACCTCCAGCAGGGCGCGGACTACTACGCCTCGCTGCGCACCGCGGCCGCCGTCGAGAAGGCCGAGGTCGCCGTCGTGCTGATCGACGCCACCGAGAGCATCTCGATCCAGGACCAGCGCATCGTCACCATGGCGGTGGAGGCGGGCCGTGCGCTCGTCCTCGCGTACAACAAGTGGGACACGCTCGACGAGGAGCGCCGCTTCTACCTCGAGCGGGAGATCGAGACCGAGCTCGGACAGGTCGCCTGGGCGCCGCGGGTGAACGTCTCCGCGCGTACCGGACGGCACATGGAGAAGCTGGTCCCGGCGATCGAGACCGCGCTCGAGGGGTGGGAGACCCGGGTGCCGACAGGCCGTCTCAACGCCTTCCTCGGCGAGCTGGTCTCCGCGCACCCGCACCCCGTCCGGGGCGGCAAGCAGCCGCGCATCCTCTTCGGCACCCAGGCGGGCACCAAGCCGCCCCGGTTCGTGCTCTTCGCCTCCGGCTTCATCGAGGCGGGCTACCGCAGGTTCATCGAGCGGCGGCTGCGTGAGGAGTTCGGCTTCGAGGGGGCGCCGATCCATCTCTCCGTGCGCGTGCGGGAGAAGCGCGGCAAGAAGAAGTGAGCCGGGAGACACCGGAACACGGGTGAGGGGCGGCCCCCGCGGGGGCCGCCCCTCACCCGTTGTGTCCGGCTCACAGCCCCCTGCGCGGTGCCGGCGGCAGTGCCGGGACGTGGTGCATCCCCCTGGCGTGCCGGGCCACCTGCTGCCAGACGTCGCTCGCCATGGGCGAATGGCCGTGGTAGGCGGCCAGATGACCGGTGGCGTGCTGAGGAGCGCCGTGGTGTGAGGCATACGTCCCGGTGTCGTACGAGCCTGCGCTCACCGGGGAGTTGGCGAAGGCGGTGAAGGCCATGTCCTCCTCGCCGGTGCGGTCGCCCGGGAAGGCCCGGAAGGACCTGACGTACTCGTCGTAGAGCGCGTCGTAGATCGGCGTGGCCGATGAGCCGGAGGGGTCCTGGCCGGCTCGCCCGGCGGGGGCCGGCTGGTAGGACCGGCGGCGGGGGACGTCATATGCGTGCACGTAGGTGCCAACGACCCCGTCGCCCAAGGGATGCGGTCGATTAGTCCGCTTCAGGGGCTCTTGTGCCAGGCCCGGGACGCGGTGCGTCAGGGCATGGAGAACCGCGCGGCCGGCCGGGAGGCCGCCCGCGTCCGGAGTACGGCCCGCCGGGCCACGACGGGGGCGCGGGCGCCCGCGGCCGCGGGCGGCCCACCCGCACCCCGGTCAGAGGCTCAGGTCCCCGCCAGCGGCAGGGCGGCGGCGACGAGCTTGCCGTTGGCCGCGGCCTTGTCCAGCGCGTCGCGCAGCAGATCCTCCCGCGGCTGCCGGCCGATCGAGCCGACCGGTGCCGCGAACATCAGCACCTGCTGGTGCTTGTTGGCGGCGGCCCGCCAGCCCTCCGTGACCTGGAGCGGCTGGTGCGCCTGCCACCAGGCGACCTGGCCGGCCCCGTTCGCGCCGGGCTGGAGCACGGCGTGCAGCTGGCCCATGGCGAGCAGCACGGACCAGCCGTGCAGTACGTGCGGCACGGACTCGATGACGGTCAGCGGCATGAAGCCCTGCTCGATGAGCAGGGGCAGGAAGTCGTCGCCGACACCCATCGAGCCCGGGCGCACGATGGGCGCGGTCGGCTCCACGACGAGCGCCGGATGCAGCTCCCCGGCGATCAGGACGAGCCCGCTGGTGACCCCCAGCACGGCCTGCTGGGGGGCGGCCGTGCCGAACCCCTCCTCGGCCGTGATGGAGCGCACGGCGCCCTGCAGCTGCTCCTCGGTGACCTGGACGACCTGGGAGGGCAGGCAGGTGGCATGGGCGAAGGCGAGGACGGCGGTCTCGTCGCCGATGAACAGGACGGTGCTGGTGCGCTCCTGTTCGGAGTCGCCCGGAGTGCGGCATGAGGTGCAGTCGTAACTGCCCGGGGCGTTGTCTCCGACGAGCAGCCGGTCGGCTTCTTCGTCGCCGATCTCGGCGCGTACGGCGTCGCTGACGTCGAGCATGCGCGGCACGGGTGGCTCCCTCGGGATGTCGTACGTGGCGTGCCGGGCGGCTCCCGGCCCATGAGTCCGGGGGTCCCCGGCTCATGAAGATGACAACGGGCGATCTGTGGCCGGAGTCACGCCCGGGAGCGAACGGAATCGAACCATCCGATGCGCTGGGTGAACATGCCCGCGGAATCCGTCACTCCATGTCAACTGTCCGGATGAGTAAGCAAGTTGGTTCCGTGAAGTGACTCACAGATCGCAGCGGCGCATGGTCGACAAATCCGGAAATCAGCGAATGAAGTGGGTGGCCGAAAATCGCCGATACCCGGGGTAACGTCGAACTGGCCTGGAATGACTAGGAGTTGGTTGAAATCGGGCGACGGATCTCCATACATTCCTCCGCCGTGTGCATCGAGCACCGCCCGGGACGCCCACCGGCCGCGCCGCACAGCCGGCGCGCAGCATCACCTCCGGTGGGCGGGGCGGCACGTGACGACCGCGTTCCATGCGCGGACGGCACGTCCCGCCCTGGGGGACCCCGGGTTCGTGGAGAGGGAATTACATGTCTGAATGTGCCGATAACGCCCGTAAGACCCGCACGACCCGTACGACGGTGGTCCTCGCCGGAGCGGCGCTGCTCGCCCCGCTGGGACTGCTGGCCACGACCGGTGAGGCCGCCGCGGCCGACGGCGGGGTGTGGGACCGCATCGCCCAGTGCGAGAGCGGCGGGAACTGGCACATCAACACCGGCAACGGCTACTACGGGGGACTGCAGTTCTCCGCCGGTACCTGGCGCGCGTACGGCGGCTCCGCCTATGCGTCGACCGCGGACCGGGCCTCGAGGGAGGCTCAGATAGCCGTGGCCACCAAGGTGCAGCACGCGCAGGGATGGGGCGCATGGCCCGTCTGCTCGGCACGTGCCGGAGCCTCCGGAAGTGCGCCCGGGACCGCGGGCCACCAGACGGCAGCCAAGCCGTCGAAGGGTTCCACCACCAGGTCCGCTCCGTCGAAGCAGCCGGCGAAGGCGCCGGAGCGTTCGACGGGACACACGGGGCGCGGGTCGTCCCGCGGTGACTACACCGTCCGCAGCGGTGACACCCTGAGCGGTATCGCCGAGCGGCACGGGACCACCTGGCAGCGGCTCTACGCGCGCAACAAGGCGGTCATCGGCGGTGACCCCGATGTGATCGTGCCCGGGCAGCGGCTCGAGTTCTGATCGTGCCGGCCCGGCGGGCCCCGGCGTCCTGTGGTGACGCCGGGGCCCGCCGGGGTCCTCGTCCCGCCGCCCTTTCCGCAGCGGCCTGTGCGCGCCCCACGACCCCTCCTGCGGCCGCCGAACACCAACGACCGGGCCCAGCGCACATGCGGGCGGGGTCACAGGACCCGGGGAGCATGCGACGCCGGCCGGCGGCCGCACCGCGGCGACGCGCAGGAGCCGCCCCGCCGTGGCGTTCCGGAAGGACGCGAAGGGCCGGGCCGGCCGGGGCGGACAAGAGCGCCCCGTCCCGGGACACCGCAGCCTGCGTGCGCACCCCTGATGCGTTCCGCGGCCGAAAGGTTCCCGCCATCGG
>Ga0209758_1003335_pt1 | contig 14762 bp, 11 predicted proteins | sample AraplaMF_Col_mMF_FD_184258 | JGI IMG/M metagenome (GOLD analysis project Ga0209758, IMG submission 184258) | Arabidopsis root microbial communities from the University of North Carolina, USA - plate scrape MF_Col_mMF (SPAdes) (version 2) | ecosystem: Host-associated > Plants > Roots > Endosphere... | reverse complement strand
CCATGGACCATGGACTTCTCACCTACCAGCCGGGATTTTGTGTCAGCAAAGGATTCAGGTCTCTTTCGCTTTGCGGGATAGGATACAGCGTATCCTTCACCGCCGCCCCTGTTTTAGCGGGTAGCTTTTTCAGCGCATCGTAGAGGTAAGTGCCTCCTCTCCGCGCCAGGTCAAACCAGCGGTTGCCTTCCTGTATGAACTCTTTCCTTCTTTCCAGGAACACTGCTTCCCTGAATTGCGACTGATTAAGACCCGTAGCGAGATTATCTATATGCGCCCTGCTGCGCACGCGGTTAATGGCCGTATAGGCATCAGCGGTGGGACCGCCGTTTATTTCATTCAGCGTTTCGGCATACAACAGCAGGATGTCTGCATAACGGAGCACTGGGTAGTTGATGCCGCTCTGCGCCTGGTTGCTGAGGGGCGACAGGCTGAAGTCGATGAACTTGGCGAAGCGGGGTGCGCCAAAGTCCACGTTCTTACCAGTGGCTGCATTATACAGTGTTGTGAAGAAGGTAACCGAACGGCGGGTATCGTTCTCGTCAAATATCTTGTAAAGACTGTCTGAAGGAATATCGCCGGGGTACACGGCCACGTTGAAGGAGTTGAAGTCCCCGGAGCTCACAAATTGTGTACTGTTTTTTGCGCCCAGGTTACTCTCGAACTGTACGGAGAAAAGATGCTCTTTACCGTTCTTGGTAGCTTTCTGGAAAGCGTCCTGGAAATTGTCGAAGAGGTCATAACCGTAACCGCCGTTGATCACCTGCTGTAATTCAGTGAGGGCGGCGGCCCATTGACGGCGGGTAACATACACCTTGGCCAGCAGCCCGTGCGCAGCGCCGCTGGTAACCCTGCCTTTATCCGCTCCGGTAAAGACTTTGGGCAGGTTGGCCGCATCGCTGAGGTCTGCAATGATCTGTTGGTACACACTGTCTTTGGAAGTGCGGGGCACCAGCAATTTGTTCACATCCACCGTGGTAGGATCATGCAGTATTAAAGGCACATCGCCATGAAAGCGTACCAGGTTAAAGTACAGCAGCGCCCGTATGAATTTTGCCTCCCTTACCAGTTGTGAGCGCAATGCTGTATCGATTGGAATGTCAGGAATGTTGTCAATAGCTACATTGGCCCTGCTGATACCGTAATAGTGCTGTTGCCAGCTTTTCTTTAAGCGGTCGTTGGTAGCCACGTAGGTGGCGGTGCCCAGGGCGCGTACATCCGGATTGGTATTGGAAGGACTGAACACCTGGTCGTCGCTGCCATTGCCCGTCAGCAGGTTCAGGTTCCTGCCATAGATCGGGAAATCAGCGGCAGGATCGCTGTTCAGGGTGCTGTATGCCGCTGCTACAGCCGCCCTGGCATCCGATTCTGTTTTATAGAATTGTGAAGTGGTGACGAGCGAATTCGGGTCTTCTTTCAGTTTATTGCAGGATACGGATAAGCTGCCTGCAAGCAACAACAGTATATATATTCTTTGCATTGTTCTTTTTTTATTGAATTAGAAGGTTACGTTCAGACCAGCCAGGAAAGTTCTGGAGGGAGGATAGATACCATAGTCGATCCCCTGTTTGGTATTGTCGCTGTCATAGAAATTCACTTCCGGGTCATAGCCGCTGTAGCTGGTAATGGTGAAGAGGTTCTGTGCAGAAACGTATACGCGTAGCTGTTTGGCATGGATCCTGGAAACGATGCCTTGTGAAAGGGTATAACCAAGGGTGATGTTCTTCAGCTTGGCATAGGAACCGTCTTCTATGTATTTGTCTGTTACCTGTGCAACCGGTGCATTGGTGGCTTTAGGGAAAGTGCCGTTCGGATTAGTAGGGCTCCATCTGTCCAGCAGGGTGGAGGAGGCATTCAGCGAAAGCGTAGGGATCTCCAGCTTTTGCTGCAGCAGGTTGAAGATCTTGTTGCCATAGGAGCCCTGGAAGAAGAAAGAGAGATCGAACTGCTGATAGTTGAGCGTGTTGGTGAAACCGAAAGTGAACTTGGGCTGTGCGCTGCCCAGGTTATGTTTATCGGTGGTTGTCACCACCCCATCGCCGTTCCAGTCAACATACTTGCGGTCGCCTTCCTGTTGCGATACGCCTGCCAGTAAGGGCGCGCCTTTGGATACATCTGTTGCAGTGAGCAGGCCATTGGTGCTGTATCCCCAGAAGGTGCTGACGGGCAGTCCCACCTGTACGATCACTGGTGATACCTGTCCGGTAGGGGCCAGGGGGAAGAAGCTGCTTGCGCCGCCCAGGCTCAGCACCTTGTTGCGGTTGGCGGCAAATACGAGGGTAGAGCGCCAGCTGAAATTTTTCGTTTTGATATTGTTGGTGTTCAGGCTGAGCTCTATACCCTTGTTCTCTACGCTGCCCACATTCTGCAGGGAACTGGCATAACCGGTATACAGCGGAAAAGGTACGTTCAGCAGCAAGTCGCTGGTCTTTTTGTAGTATACATCAAAGATGAAGTTCACACGATCATTAAAAAGGCCCAGGTCAAAACCGGCATTGTATTGTGTAGTGGTTTCCCATTTCAGATCGGGATTGGCGATCTGCAGCGGGGCGATACCCGTTACCAGCGCGCCGTTGAAATAATAGTTGGTAGGCGCCAGCGCTGCCAGTGAGCTATAAGGCGGTACTTCAGAATTGCCGGTACGGCCGGCGGTGAGCCTTACTTTCAGGTTGCTGATATTACGGCTCAATGGCTTGAAGAAATCTTCCTGGCTGGCATTCCACGAGAGGCCAATAGCAGGGAAGAAACCCCAGCGGTGATTGGCGCCCAGCTTGGAAGAGCCGTCTGCCCGCTCTGAAATGGTCACATTGTATTTGTGCTTATAAGAGTAATTCACTCTGGCCAGGTAAGAATTCAAAGTAGACTGGTGTGCGTTTGACACCGGCAGTAAAGCGGTAGACGCATAGCTCAGATTATTATATTCGGTCAGATCATTCGGGAACTTCTGTGCACTGGCTACGGCGGATTCATCTTTTGCAAACTGTGTGGTATAGCCAGCCAGCACGTTCAGGAAATGCTTGTCTTCAAAGGAATGATCCCAGGTAAGCGTGTTCTCGTTCAGCCAGGTCACTGCGGTGCCGCTGCCTATAGACGCATATCCACCGGCAGAATATCCGTTGGAGCTGCCCGCCGGTGCGGAAGTGTTGGAAGGCGCGTAATAATTCTGTTTGGTATTGAGCAGGTCTGCACCAGCGGTTACTTTCAGCACCAGTTCTTTCAGCAGGCGGTATTCGCCCGAGATGTTGCCCAGCACACGCGTGATATTACTGCGGTTGGTAGTGGCAGTAATATCCTGCAGCGGATTGGTGGGCGTAGTGGTATATGGACTGGTAATATTATAGCTGCCGTCATCATTCCAGATCTTTGCTACCGGGGAGGATAAGATCAGGTTAGGAAAAGCGCCGGAAAAATTAATGCTGTTGTAAGTAGAACCGAACAATTTATCTGAGGACGCCTGGCTGCCAAAGATATTCGTGTTCACCTTGAATCGTTCATTCACGATCCTTTCGTAGTTGATACGGCCGGAGTAGCGTTTGAAACCGGTATTGATCAGGGTGCCCTGCTGGTTGAAATAATTGCCGGAGATCAGGTAGCGGTTCTTGTCATCGCCGCCGGAGATAGACAATTCATGGTTTTGTATAGTGGCATCGCGCAGTCCGGCGTTCTGCCAGTCAGACCCTTCGCCCAGCGCGGCTATCTGCGCGTCTGTAAAGGTTTTTGCCTTTCCGTCGCTTACATTGATATCATTCACCAGGGAGGCCCATTGAGCCGCATTGAGCAGCCCGAGCTTTTTAGATACCTGCTGCCGGCCCACATAAGTGCTGTAGTTCACATCTGCACTGCCTCTTTTACCCCTGCGGGTAGTGATCAGTACCACGCCGTTAGCGCCGCGGGAGCCGTAGATGGCAGTGGCGGAAGCGTCTTTCAGGATCTCCACAGATTCAATGTCGCTGGGATTGATGGTGGAGAGGGCATTCACGCTGGCGCCGTTGGATGCGCCGGTATTCGTGTAATCATTATTGTTGTATACAATGAAGCCATCTATTACATACAAGGGCTCATTGCCAAACGAAATGGAGTTACCCCCACGTACACGGATGGTAGCAGTACTGCCTGGCTGGCCGGAGCTCTGCGTAACGGCAATGCCGGATACAGCGCCCTGCAGCAGGTTATCAAAAGAGACAGTAGGCAGCGCCAGCACTGCTTTGGGCAGGGAGGCCACTGATCCGGTGAGGTCGCTCTTTTTCTGCGTACCATAGCCCACTACCACCACATCATTCAGCTGGGTATTGGCTTCCTGCAGGGGGATATCCTGGTGACCATAACTATCGATATTAATTTCCAGCGTCTTGTAACCTACGTAACTGATAATATAGGTAACGGGTACACGCTGCCCGGTCACGAATTTAAATGCGCCATTGTTATCTGTTACCACGCTGTGCGTAGTGCCCTTGATGCGCACCACGGCGGCAGGAAGGGGATCCTTTGTTCTTTCATCAAAAACTTTACCGGTCAGCAGCACATTGTTGTTCTGCGCCTGAGATACGGATCCGGTGATCAGCAGGAAAAACAGGAGAGAAAAGGGAATACGATAGCGGTAGGTATATTTTTTATACCTTTGGAACAGATTCATGTTAATGATGTTTAATCGTTAATGTAATCAGCGATGATGATCAGTAAGTGATTGGCGTTACTGGACTGATCTCATCCCAATCCCGGTAATTTCTTACCGGGTTTTTTTGGCAAATCTTTTTTGTATATAAATGTTGTTTTTAAATTAAAAATATCCTGTATCTGGAATAGCCATCATTGTCCACGCGAAAGGCTGAACAGGAAAGAGGAACCAGCTTTAACAACAACAACATTCCTTTAACAGGATGATGCAGTAGTGGCCCGGGTGGGCTGCCGGTTTGGATAATGATAATGAAGAATTGATGGTTGATTCTGCTCCCATAACAATAATAATTGTTGAGCATCTGGCATGGTGGCTGCCAAATCCGGTTACAAAGATAATGTTACTTTTCAAAAAGTCTACTAAACTAGTAGGAAATTATAAAAAATTCTTCAGCAGGTATTATTATGATACAGCAGCAATTTGCAAAAAGAGTAGCAGCGTTGTTAGAGAACGACCCCAATGTGACCGGTCTGGCGGTAGCCGGGTCCTGGATCACGAATGAAATAGATCCCTATTCAGACCTGGATCTTATACTGGTCACCAGGGAACCCGTAGCTGGTAACAAAGCCGCCATGCTGGATTACGCGGGCCGCTTCGGTAAACTGCTGAATGCGTTTACAGGGGAGCATGTAGGAGAGCCCAGGTTATTGATCTGCCTGTATGATGATCCGCTGTTGCATGTGGATATTAAATTCCTTACCCTGCCTGAGTTCCATGCACGCGTGGAAGACCCGGCCATACTGCTTGACAGGGAAGGAGCGCTGGCCGGTGTTATTACCGCTACTACCGCCGTCTGGCCTTATCCCGACTATCAGTGGCTGGAAGACCGCTTCTGGACATGGGTGCATTACATTGCTGCCAAACTGGGAAGAGGAGAATACTTTGAAGCGCTGGACAGCCTTGGCTTCCTGCGCGCCAGGGTGCTTGCGCCGCTGATGCAGGTAAAGAACGGCCTCCGCCCCAAAGCATTGCGCAAGCTGGAGAATGAGCTTCCTGCAGCAGATATGGACGATCTTATCGCCACGGTAACTGATTACGACCCCGCCGCCATGATGGATGCCTTAGCACATTGCGTGCGCATCTATAAGGCATTGCGTGCACAGCTATTTCCATCAGACATAAAACTTCACATCACTACGGAGGAGCGAAGCATGGCATATCTGCAACAGGTCAGTGCGTTTTTGCAATAACGTTGATGCGGCGGTTTAAATTAAAAACAGGAATAGCTGCGGGTAGTTTTCAATAAAGATGCGGAGAGGGTGTTGATTAACGGCTTCCGTTCGTTTCAGGCGACGTATATTATTTTATCATTTCCCAGTTTTTGGAAAGTACATTGGAAAGGGCTTCACACAGATCGGAAAATGTTGTTGGCTTCGTCAGAAAATGCATGGCTCCCATGTTGATCGTTTCAGAAAAATCGTCTGTAAGTTTGGATGTAGTGTAAATAATAATGTGAGAATGGTCCAGTTTTTTAATTTTCTTTAATGCCGCCAGGCATTGTTTACCACTTAAAACGGGCATGTTCAGGTCAAGGAAAATAAAATCAGGGATCGGGGAGTCCTCTTCGCTCAACATGTTGATCGCCTCCATGCCGTTCTTATGCGTGTAGCAAATGGCAGATCCATCTACTTCTTTGAGCGCATCACAAAAGAACTCCCTGTCGTCCGGGTCATCGTCAATGATCAAGAAAATTTTTTGTCTCATTAGCACTGGTATTAGGTGTTTTTGAAGAAAAAGGTTAGGCAGTCTAAATTTTGTGATTTTTTATAACTTGCAAGGAGTGGATGCTACAGCATAGCTTTCAAATTCAAGTATTTCCACCGGTTACAGAAAGTATAAATGAAAGAAACTAAAGGAACAAAATCACAAAAGAACCTTGTTGATAATTTTCTGTTAGTAGCCATCGGCGGCGCTGCCGGAGCACTGGAAGCAATGACGGAGATGCTTCGGGGACTACCGGGCACAACAGGGCTGGCATATCTTTATCTTCACTCACAGGATACCGTTACAGAAGATGATGTGGTGACGCAGCTGGCTAAGGCAACCCCCATGCCGGTGCTGGAAATTAAGAGCCAGCTGAAAGTACAGCCAGACCACGTTTATGTGATCCCTTGCAGAAAGCAGGTAAGTATGGAGGAAGGCGTATTTAAAGTAACGCCGTCCAGGAGTAAAACATTGATACCAATGTCTATCAACCGTTTTTTTACCCATCTTGCCGAGCAGTACAAAGAAATGGTGGTAGGCGTGCTGTTGTCCGGCGAGAATGGTGATGGCGGCCAGGGTATGCGCTCGATTAAAATGGCGGGCGGCCTTACTTTCGCGCAGGACGAAACGGCTTCATTCCAAAGCATGCCCAGGAACGGGATCTCTGAAGGGGTGGTGGACCTGGTGCTGTCGCCGGCGGAAATAGCAGAGGAGCTGGAGAAAATGGGCCGGCAGAAAGATGTGTATTATTCTGCCATACAAGACCTGAACGAGGAGGCCATCAATAATAAGGACGAGCACCTGCTTAATATATTACAGTTATTGTATAAGTCCACCGGGCTGGACTTCAGCCAGTACAAGATGAGCACCATCAAGCGCCGTATCATCCGGCGTATGATGCTGTTCAAGCAGGAAACACTGAAAGACTATGCACAGTATATCCGGAATAACAAAAGCGAGATCAACCAGCTGTACCAGGACCTCCTGATCAATGTGACCACCTTCTTCAGGGATACCGATATGTGCGAATACCTGAAGAAGACCCTGCTGCCACGTATCGTAAAGTCTAAATCGCCCAACGAGCCGATCCGTATCTGGGTGCCGGCCTGCTCTACCGGACAGGAAACCTATTCGCTTGCTATGCTGTTGATGGAAGTGTTGGGCGACCGGGCCAATACAACGCCTATACAGATCTTTGCTACCGATATCAGCGAAATGGCCATCAATAAAGCACGTTTGGGCGTTTATTCCAAAGCAGACGTGCAGGACGTTTCGCCCAGGCGCCTGCAACGCTTCTTTGTGAAGATGGATGGCACCTACCGTATTGTAAAGAGCATACGGGACCTCTGTGTTTTTGCTACGCATAATATTTTCAAGGATCCTCCCTTCAGCCGGCTTGACATGGTGAGCTGCTGCAACCTGCTCATCTACCTGGATAATAACCTGCAAAAGAAGATCATCGCCACTTTTCATTATTCGCTGAACAGCAACGGATACCTGATCCTGGGCAAGTCTGAAACCGTAGGCACTTCTTCTTATCTCTTTTCGCAGCACGATAAGAAGCTGAAGGTTTACGCGAAGAAAAAGGATGCAACGGTAAAGGCGATGTTCGAGATGAACCACCGCATACCGGAAGTGGACAAAACAGAAGCATTTGGCAGGAAAAGCGCTACACAGAAACCTAAAACAGATGAAATAGACCTGGAAAAGGCGGCAGACATGCTGTTGCTGAAGCGGTACACACCTGCCAGCGTGATCGTGAACCAGGACCTTGACATATTACAGTTCCGCGGCTCTACCGGCTTATTCCTGGAGCCGTCTCCCGGTAAGGCCAGCCTGAACCTGCTGAAGATGGCCCGGCCGGGCCTCGGCTTTGAGCTGCGTAATATCGTGCATAAGGCAAAGAGATCCGGTGAATCGGAAAAGAAATCCGGCCTGGAGTTGAACCTGCAGGGCAGAATACACCGTGTTTCCATTGAAGCAGTGCCGATCCGGTCTGATGTCGAAGAGCAGTACTATCTCGTAGTCTTCGAAGAAGCGCTGGAGCCTATGCAGGACATGCAATATGCTTCGCTTCGGGATAAACGGGTAAAGCAGCTGGAGGCAGAGCTGAACGCGCTGAGAGAAGACATGCGCTCTATTGTAGAAGCCCAGGAAGCCGCCAACGAAGAGCTGCAGTCGGCCAACGAAGAGATCGTATCCAGCAATGAAGAGCTGCAAAGTATTAACGAAGAGCTGGAAACTTCCAAGGAAGAGATCGAATCCTCCAATGAAGAGCTGATCACCATCAACCAGGAGCTGCAGGTACGAAACGAACAGCTCGCGGAAGTACAGGAATATTCAGAAGCAGTATTCACCACTATCCGCGAATGCCTGCTGATATTGGACAAAGACCTCTGTGTAAAGGCCGCCAATAACGCCTTCTATAAAACCTTCCGCACCCGTGAAGAGGCTGTCGAGTGCAAGCTGATATATGAACTGGACAACAAACAGTGGGATATTCCTCAGCTGCGCGAGCTGCTGGAGGTAATAGTGCCGCGCAATACCTATGCGGAAGGCTTTGAGATAACCCGCACTTTCACGGGTATCGGCGAAAAAGTAATGCTGATGAACGCGCGGAAAGTTGTACAGAAGATCCATCACCAGCAGCTGATCCTGCTGGCCATAGAAGATATTACAGAGCACCGCCGCGCACAGCATGTACTGGCTGAACGCGAGGGCTGGTTCCGTAGGATGGCAGACAATGCACCGGTGATGTTATGGCTGACCGGCCTCAATAAGCTGAGCAGCTTTTGCAACAAAACCTTGCTGGAATTCAGAGGTGTAACCCTGGAAGAAGCCATCGGCAAGAAGTGGACGGAAGGGGTGCATGCTGATGATATTAACGCTTGTACACAGGCCTTTGACGAAGCTTTCGACGAGAAGAAGCCCTTTGTGGTAGAATACCGCCTGCAGCGGCATGACAGTGAATATCGCTGGATATTGGCCAGGGCCAAACCGAATTTTACACCTGAAGGCCAGTTTACCGGTTATATAGGTACCTGTGTAGACATTCACGAGCAGCGGATGCTGAAGCAGGAACTGGAAAGGCATGTGGAACAACGCACCCATGCTTTGCTGGAGAGCAACCTGGAACTGGAACGTTCCAACAGCGAGCTGGAACAGTTTGCATACGTGGCCAGTCACGATCTGCAGGAACCGCTACGCAAGATTCTGACCTTCATCAGCAGGATGCAGAAAGGTAAGGAAGCAGAACTTCCGGAGGAAACAAAGAAATATTTCAGCAAGATCAACGACGCCTCCAACCAGATGATCCGGCTGATAGACGACCTGCTTAATTTTTCACGGATTTCCCGCCTGGGCAAGCGCTATATTAAAACGGACCTGAACACTATATTGCAAACTATCCTGACTGATCTTGACCTGTTGATTGCAGATAAGAAGGCCACCGTTACAGTGGACAAACTACCGGTGGTTCAGGCGATCCCGCTGCAGATGACCCAGCTTTTCTATAACCTCGTTACCAATGCCCTGAAGTTCACCCTGCCTGACAGGAAGCCGGCGATCCATATCAGCTGCAGGCAAATGACGAAGGAAGAGAAGTCAAAACAGCTGCACACAGGCGATTCGGATGTCTACTATAATATCAGCGTGGAAGATAACGGCATTGGCTTCAAGCAGGAATATGCAGAACAGATCTTTACCATCTTCCAGCGTTTGCATGACCGGTCCCATTACTCGGGAACAGGTATTGGTCTATCACTGTGCCGTAAGAAAGTTAATCAGCATAATGGGAAGATCTATGCAGAGGGAAAGGAAAATGAAGGCGCCACATTTCACGTGCTCTTACCTGCAAAGCAGGAAGGCGCCTTAGTCTGAGCAGGCATTTTTAAGATGATTGATCGCTTTTGGTCTGGGTGTCGAAGAGCAGCTCTTTCAGGCGGTCTATATGCACTTTAAGTTCCAGGGCCCTGTCTTCCTTGTTGTCAGCGCTTCTTTTCCAGCCTTTGGACTTCTCTTCATCTGCCATTTTGAGCAGCAGTTGCCTGCGCTCTTCCATCATCCGTAAAGCCACCCAGAGGGTGGTTTCCAGGGTTTCGCTCTGGCGCAGCTGCAGCTCCTTTTCTGTAAAAGCATGGCCGATATGGCAGCGATAGCGCGGTAGCTTGCCTTCCTCAATTTCCCACAATCCCCCGCCGCAGTCCGGACAGGTAAAGATGCTTTTTTTTCCAAGGTCTGCCACCAGGTTGATCCCTATGGCCACCCGTTCAGATATCTCTGCTTCTGTTTTTATGTCCCTGGGTATATTCACTGGCTTTTCATCATGAAGAGCAGCCGTTTTTTCCTTTAAAAGAAAACCCATTTGAGACAGCGAAGTGCAGTAATCCACTTCCACATTGTCCAGTACGGCCTGCGGCATATCCGGATACTCGGCTTCTTTAGGATCCTGGACAATGCAAATGCCGCCGCTTTTTTTGATGGCCAGCATGCCGGTAGTTCCATCCTGCAACAAACCAGTGAGGATGACGCCGATCGTGTGCCCATTGTAAGCCACGGCTGCAGAACGGAACAGTGCATCGATCGAGGGACGCCACCTGTTTTCTGCAGGCCCCTGGCCAAGCAGCAGCCTTTTCCTTTTTATCAGCAGGTGCCTGTCGGCCGGCGCCATGTAAATATAATGCCGCAGGAGGGATTCGCCGTTTTCGGCAACTTTGCAGGTAAAGTGTGAGTTTCTTTGTATACGTTGGGCCAGTATTTCGGTCATGGAGATATGGGAGATGTGCAGTACCACACAAATGGCGGCATCCATTTCTTTATCCAGTTGTGCGCAGAGCTCTACAACAGCATTTAAACCGCCGGCAGAGGCGCCAATAGCAATCAGATACCTGGGTGATTCGGTCCGTTCGCTCATGGATATTTTCCAGATATACCCCAACTATTGTACCCTTTATCAAAGTGTGCACTTAAACGCTTATTCAGCAGGGTATTTCGCTCTGACAGAGCGGGCAGACGCCTGTACCAGTTCTTTCAGCACGCCGGTGTCCACATCTTCTAATCTCTTAATATAGAGGCATCCTTTGCCCGTTTTGTGCTTTCCCAGCTTTTGGAGAAGATCTTCATGATTGCCGGCGCCCAGCATCAGGTAAAAAGTAATGGCCTCTTTGCGGGGGGAGAAGCCAACCAGGGGAGCATCCCCTTCATGCCCGCTTTCATATTTATAGTGATAGCTGCCAAAGCCGACGATGGCGGGGCCCCACATCTTCGGGGAATAACCGGTGGCTTCCTGCATCAGCTGCACCGCGGTAAAACAGTCGCTGCGCTTCTTTTCATCGGGCACGCTGTCCAGGAAAGCTTTTACGCTATTTTCGGTAGGGAGTGTTTTGGGTGTTGTTGCCATTAGGAAGATTTTAACATTTCAGGTATAACAAATATAAGCCAGCAGGCGTTATCAGTGGCAGGGCCTACAGAAATGCTTCAGAATCCCTATCTAATTTTGCTTGTTATTTAAACTTACAATGAAAGATCAACTGATTGCTAGAATCTGTGCTGTTACCATAGTACTACAGCTGTTCTTATTTGGAAATAATGGTGCGCAGGCACAAAACCTTGATATTAACTGGCTAAGATCAGTTAATTACAATTCTGATAAAACAGAGATGAGCTATAAGGCCATGAACGGCCTTAGTAAAAGCGTCTATTTTGTAGCGGCAGGGGTACCTCTTGCACAGTTGGCGGTGGGTTACAGCACCGGCGATAAAGAAACGATCCGTAACGGCTGGGTAAGTCTTGCAGGCCAGGGCCTTACACAAGTGATCACCTTCGCGGGAAAAAATACCATCCGCCGGGAACGCCCCTATCTCAAATATCCTGATATTCATACCAATGTGTATGATGATACTTATTCATTCCCATCCGGGCATACTTCCATGGCCTTTTCTACGGCCACTATGCTGAGCCTCCAGTACCCGAAGTGGTATGTAATCGTTCCTTCTTTTGCGTATGCGGGAGCCGTGGGCTATTCCAGGATGTACCTGGGGCGCCACTATCCCAGCGACGTATTTGCAGGCGCCGTGGTGGGAGCTGGCACTTCCTATCTTTGCTTTAAACTGAACAAATGGTTGCAGGGAAGGCGTGCCGCCCGTCAACGACCCTTGGTAAATCCTTTCTCAATCCAGGATCAGCCTTTTTAAATAAGCCGGGTAACTGGCCTTGTCAAGACTGCCGTCTCCCCAGGTGATACTGTCGCCAAAGCATACAATGCGGCCGTTGGGCAGGTTATTATACATGATATAATCGTAAACCGCCAATGCGATCACCCGGTAGCCATCGGGCGTAGGATGTACGCCGTCCTTTCTGGGGCTGTTAGACTCGTTCAGCAGCAGGCAGCTGGCTTCCGTACCAATATTGCCGATCTTCTCAAACAAACTTCCCATATCCAGCAGGCTGGTTTGCGCCGTGCCGGCCATTTCTTTGATGATATTATTGAGTGCGATCCGCCGTTCTTCCGGGCTTTCTGTGGCAAAAAAGGCTGCAGGATGGCGGGTAAGAAGGTAAGGACTGTAAAAGGGCAGGAGGGTCATTAAGAGCACTTTACTGCCGCTCTCGCTGATGCGTTGCACCAGGCGGTGCATGTTCTCTTTATAAATGTCCGCTGGGATGTATTTCGCATGGTTCAGTCCGTCGTTAGTGCCGGCCATCAGGATGGTCAGGTCCGGTGAGTGCGCCAGGCAGTCTTTATCCAGCCGGTCCAGCAGGTCTTGTGTATTATTGCCGGGAATACCGGCATTGATGATAATCGTATCTTCCTTCATCCGGCTGCGTGCAGTTAATGTAAAAGGTAAAGCGGTACCGATGGCTTTCAGCGCTGTATTGGCAAGAAAAGTCCTCCTGTTCATAGTTAATAAATATACTAAAATACGGGTACGTTTGTTAAATTTGGATATTAACCAAATGTCCCGTTATGATCACTAAAATGTCGCACACTTCTTTATTTGTGCTGGACCAAGACAAGGCTTACGATTTTTATGTTAACAAACTGGGTTTTAAGGTACATACCGATGTGGTAATGACGGATGACAACTGCGAAGATGGCGTTAAAGCTGAAAAGGATGCAGATAATGAAGCGTATCGCTGGTTAACCGTTAACCCGCCCGATCAACCCGACCTGGAGATCATCCTCATGCCGATCACCGGATTAGACTTCGAAGCGCAGAAAGCCGTACGTGTGCTGCTGGAAAAAGGACTGTTGGGCGCCGGCGTATTATATACACCCAATTGCAAAGCTACTTATGAAGAGCTGAAGGCAAAAGGCGTAGAGTTTAAATGTCCGCCGCGCGAACAGTTCTATGGTATTGAATGCATCATTTCTGATGGCGTGGGCAACTGGTTTAGCATGACAGAGCCTAAAGTGCAGGAGTAATACTCCCTCTATTTATTGTAAGACAACAGAACAGCGTCCCCACTTAACAGCGCGGCGCCGTAAGATGGCTCCCGGATGCCGCCAGCGGACAGCCGTGCGTCGCTATATAACAGCGCCATATCGCGAGCGGATGGCCGGGTGTCGTTAGCTGGCTCCCGGATCCCGCCACCTGACAAAGCGGCGTCGTCAGCAGGCTCCCGGGTATCACCATCTGACAGAAGTGCGTCGTGAGATAGCTCCCGGCCCCTGCAAGCATCCTGATATTGCCATTTCATTAATATATTTTGTATTCCTGGGTTATTAAGAAACCTTGAATATTTTTACGCTTGTAAACATTTGTATACAATCATGGATTCAAGAAGGGAATTTCTCAAAAAAGCAGCCCTGTTATCCGGTGCTGCAGGCTTCGCAACATTACCGGCTTCCGTTCAGCGCGCATTGGCTATAGATCCTGCTCCGGGCAGCAGCTACCTGGATGCGGAACATATCGTGTTCCTCATGCAGGAGAACCGCTCTTTTGACCATTGCTACGGCGCTTTACAGGGCGTACGCGGATTTAATGACCCGCGGGCCATCCGCCTGCCCAATAAGAACAGCGTGTGGCTGCAAACGAATGCCGCAGGCGAAACCTATGCTCCCTTCCGTTTGGATATAAAAGATACAAGAGTGACCTGGATGGGCTCACTCCCGCATTCCTGGAGCAACCAGGTAGATGCCCGCAATAATGGTAAATACGATAAATGGCTGGATGTAAAACAATCCGGCCATAGCGAATACGCTAAAATGCCCCTGACCATGGGCTACTACAGCCGCCAGGACATTCCGTTCTATTACGCCCTGGCAGATGCTTTCACCGTTTGCGATCAGCATTTCTGCTCTTCGCTTACCGGCACCACGCCTAACCGCCTGTATTTCTGGACGGGCACCATCCGCGCTGTGCAAAACGAAAACTCGCCGGCACTG
>Ga0209758_1003328_pt1 | contig 14792 bp, 12 predicted proteins | sample AraplaMF_Col_mMF_FD_184258 | JGI IMG/M metagenome (GOLD analysis project Ga0209758, IMG submission 184258) | Arabidopsis root microbial communities from the University of North Carolina, USA - plate scrape MF_Col_mMF (SPAdes) (version 2) | ecosystem: Host-associated > Plants > Roots > Endosphere... | reverse complement strand
GCACGGCAACGGCCGTCACAGGCTTCGTGTCGACGACCTTCGGCGCTCTTCTCGGCGGCGGCGTCGGCCAGCTCTTCAACGGCACCGTCCAGCCGCTCTTCGGCGGCTTTGCGCTCTTCGGCGCCGTGACCGTCATCATGGTGCTCTGGGCGGAAAAGGGCAAACTTTTCACCCATCCTGGCGACATCCCGCAGATCGACCCCGGCGCCGTTCACATGTAATGCTGCAGCAGGCATAAGACTGGAAAATCACGATGAGCCGTTTCTGGAGCCCCATTGTCCATTCCTTGACGCCCTACGTGGCGGGCGAACAGCCCGTCATCGACGGCCTGGTCAAACTGAACACCAATGAGAACCCCTACGGCCCATCGCCCCGTGCGCTGGCGGCGATTTCGGAAGCGGTCAACGACACGCTGCGGCTTTATCCTGAGCCGATGGGCCTCAATCTGCGCAAGGCGATTGCCGCAAGCCACGATCTCGATCCCGGCGAAGTCTTCGTCGGCAATGGTTCGGACGAGGTTCTGGCGCATACCTTCCAGGCGCTGCTGAAGCACGAGCTGCCCTTGCTCTTCCCTGATGTTACCTACAGCTTCTACCCGACCTATTGCGGCCTCTACGGTATCGATTTCCGCGAGGTCCTGCTGGACGAGAAGATGCAGGTCAGGATCGAGGACTATCGGCAGCCCTGCGGCGCTGTCATCCTGCCCAACCCGAATGCGCCGACGGGCTCCGCGCTGCCGGTAGCGGCAATCGAGGCGCTGATATCAGAGCATCCGGATCAGGTTGTCGTCATCGATGAAGCCTATGTGGATTTCGGCGGCGAAAGCGCAATTCCGCTGGTACGCAAATACCCGAACCTGCTCGTCGTCCAGACTTTCTCGAAATCGCGCGGCCTTGCCGGCCTGCGTGTCGGCTTCGCCGTCGGTCAGCGGCCGCTGATCGATGCGCTGGTAAGGGTCAAGGACAGCTTCAATTCCTATCCGCTGGACAGGCTGACCCAGGCAGGCGCCGTGGCTGCCTGGGAAGATCAGGACTGGTTCAGGAAACATTGCGACCTGATCGTCGCAAGCCGCAAGCGGCTGACCGCTTCCCTCGGTGAGCTTGGCTTCGAGGTTTTGCCCTCCTCCGCCAATTTCGTCTTCGCCCGGCATGAGGAACGCGGCGCTGCAGACCTTGCCGCGGAACTGCGGAAGAAAGCGGTTCTCGTCAGGCATTTCCGCAAGGAACGCATCCAGGATTTCCTGCGCATCACCATCGGCACCGATGCCGAATGCGACAAGCTTCTGGACGCGCTGAAGCAGATCCTGGAACGCGTCCTTTGAAATCGAATCGGGATTCGCTGTTTGGCCGTTTTCTGATTCCCTCCTTGCGACGATGATTTGCGTGGAGGGAGCATAGCGCGAGCATTGAGCAAGGATCTTTGCAACTGGAAGGTGCTGGTTGCCGACCACCCTTACGCCTTGTGTTGAGCCAACGACTTCACGGCTGCAGGATATGACCCAGATAAAAAAACGGACGTGCTCTTAGGTTGGCATGTTCCTGCAAACCGTCAGAACGAAGAATTCGCGGTAGCAAAAATCAGGTTGATCTAGCAGACTCTCAGGATTCGCTGCCAGTTCCTTCCAATAATGCTGATCGCTTGCAGGGAGGTCGTAAGCTGGCGCTACAGTCGTGAAATAGGAGATTAAGTCGCGCAGATAACTACGTGTATGCTCGCCAGTAGGCGCCCACCGTTCAACGAGCCAGCCTTTGCGCCAGACGATCTCCATCCCCGCGTCCCGCAAAAGTCCGGGAAGCGAAGAGCCGCAATCGGTGCCAAGCACTCCCTTGTCGCGGAATGTCTGCAATCGCGCCGTCATGAAGCGAGTAAATACCCCGCGATCCATAGGCAGTATCTGCAGAAGCGTCGAATCGAAGTCCTTTACGGCAAGGATGCCGCCGGGCTTCAATACGCGTTTTACCTCATCCGTGGCCTGCTGAAATTCCGCCGGCGTGAGATATTGCATAACATTGGCGGACCACACGCAATCGAAGGAAGCGTGATTGAAGGGAAGCGACAGAACGCTGCCGACGCGGGTGCGCACTTTCGGCCGATCCGGGACATTCTTGATTAGGTTTTCGGCGCGTTGAATATTCTCCGGCGCAAGATCAAGCGCTGCCACGGACCCATCTGAGCCAATCAGCTCGCAGATGAGCGGAAGGAAGCTTCCGCCCCCGCATCCCGCATCGAGCACGTCCCAGCCGGGTTGCAGTCCAACTTGGGTAAGTGCGTCTTCGTATTCCGGCCGTGATGACTCGAAATGAAGATCGAGCCAGTTTGCGTTACTCGCCTCATGGCCGGTCGATGTCGAATTTTTGCTGGTACTGATGTTCCCCTCCCCGAATTGCGGACGATATCGAACCTCGATAGCTGGCTTAGGTAAACAGACGCGCCATCTGATGGCAACTAATCCGCTATCGCCATGATACGCCTGCCGGACGCATCGCGCATATCACCCAGATTGAAACGGACGTGCTCTGGCCTGAGCCTCAGGCTTAGACTGTGACGACCTCACGGCGCAGGATGTCCCAGCTGTCCTTGTCCGGCGTGATCAGCAGTCCGCCGGTAACATGATGCGGCAGATAGGCCGAGCCGTCGAAGCGGGCGGCATAGCCGCCGGCTTCCTGGCTGATCAGCGTTCCGGCCAGATGGTCCCAAGGCATCAGCTTGTTGTACATCAGGTAATGCACATGCCCGCCGGCAAAGGTGCGGTATTCATGGGCCGCGCAGCGGTAGTTGGTGAGGAAACGCACCTTGGCGAGATTGCCGAGGATCTCGGCTCGCTTCTCCTGCGGCAGGTAGCCGGTGGAGGCCATGCCGACCATCTGGTCGAGCGCAACCGGCTCTGCCACCTTCAGCCGCTGTGCCTCGCCCTCCGGCCGCCGCAGCCAGGCACCACCGCCCTTTTCCGCCATGACCCAGTCGTCGCCCATCGGATCATAGATGATGCCGGCAACCGTCTCGCCCTTGGAGACGACCGAGGCCATGACGCCGAAGGCCGGAATGCCGGCGGCAAAGTTGAAGGTGCCGTCGACAGGATCGACGATGATGGCGAGATCCGCACCTTCGATCTTGTCGAGAAGGGCTGCATCGGCGGCGACCGATTCTTCGCCGATGAAGAGCGCTTCCGGCCAGAGGCGCGAGGCCTCCGCCTTCATCATTCTTTCGGCCTGTTCGTCCGCCTCGGTCACGAGGTCGGTCGCTTCCGTCTTGGCGCGCACATCATTGCTGCCCAGCCGGCGAAAGCGCGGCAGGATCTCGGCTTTCGCTGCCTGCCGCAAGAGATCGGCAAGCTTCATCGTATCTATGGCAGTCGTCATGGCGGTCTCCCTTGGTTTATCGGTAGCCGACGATCTCGTTTCGGATCATCTGCCAGCTTTCCTTATCGGGAGCCGAGATGATGCCGCCGGAAATTTCGCCGGGCCTGTAAGGCGTTCCGTCGAATTTCGCCGTATGGCCGCCTGCTTCCTGATGCGTCAGCACGCCGGCCAGATGATCCCACGGCATCAGCTTTTCATGGCCGATGAAATGCAGCTTGCCCGAAGAAACCATCCAATATTCATAGGCCGAGCAGTTGAAGGCGAAGGTCATGCGGGTTTTGGCCATGTTGCCGGCAATGCGCGAACGGTCGGGTTCGTCCATATAGCTGAAGGACATGGCGCCGACCATGCGGCCAAGCTCGATTGGTTCTGCGACTTTCAGGCGGACAGGCTCGCAATTGCGCTTGCGCTGGAAAGCGCCGGCGCCCTTGAGGGAAACGACGGTATCGCCGAGCGCAGGATCGTGAATGAGGCCGGCAACCGTCTCACCCTTGACCGTCACGGCCAGAATGGTCCCGAAGACCGGCAGGCCGGCCGCGAAATTGAAGGTGCCGTCGACGGGGTCAATGACGAAGGCAAGATCGGCATCGGCAAGCGCCGGCACGACGGAACGATCCGCCTCATAGGCTTCCTCGCCGACGATGAGCGCGGCTGGAAAGCGCTCGCGGATGGCGGCGGTCAGATAGGCCTCGGAGCGCAGGTCGGCCTGCGTGACGAGATCGATGGAAGAGGTCTTTTCGGAAACATTGGCCGCAGCCGCATTGCGGAAGCGCGGCATGATCTCTTCTTCGGCGACGTGCCGGAGGCAATCGCCGAGAAACTCTATGTCATTGTCTGAGAAATTCATTTTGGACTCGTTGCGTGGATCTGCAGAGGCTCATAGCAAGTCCATTATGACGTTTGGGTGACGGTCAGTGCAGAAAAGTCGAAAAGTTTTGGATCGAGCAGGTGCGACGGGTTCACATGCGCGAGCGCGCGCAGCATCGTGTCCTTGCGGCCCGGCATGCGGCGCTCGATATCGGCGAGCATATCCTTCATCGCATTGCGCTGCAGCCCGTCCTGCGAGCCGCAGAGATCGCAGGGAATGATCGGAAACTGCATGGCGGCCGCAAACTTCGCCATGTCGTCTTCGGCGCAATAGGCAAGCGGCCGCAGCACCGTCAGGTTGCCCTCGTCGTTCAGCAGCTTCGCCGGCATGGCGGCAAGCCGCCCGCCATGGAAGAAGTTCATGAAGAAGGTTTCGAGGATGTCCTCGCGGTGATGGCCGAGCAGCAGCGCGTCGCAGCCCTCTTCCTTGGCAATACGGTAGAGATTGCCGCGTCGCAGGCGCGAGCAGAGCGAACAGTAAGTCGCGCCCTCCGGCACCTTTTCCTTCACGATCGAATAGGTATCGCGATACTCGATGCGATGTTTGACACCGATCCTGGAGAGGTATTCTGGCAGGACATGCTTCGGAAAATTCGGCTGACCCTGATCGAGATTGCAGGCAATCAGCTCCACCGGCAGCAGGCCGCGCCACTGCAGGTCGAGCAGCAGCGCCAGCAGGCCATAGGAATCCTTGCCGCCGGAAATGCCGATCAGCCAGCGCTTCTGGCCATTCAACATATCGAAATCGTCGAACGCCTGTCGCACTTGCCGTAAGAGACGTTTGCGCAGCTTGTTGAAGGAGACCGAATGCGGCGCATCGGCAAACAGCGTATGGCCGATGCCGGCTTCCACCGTCTCCAGGTCGTCGGCAATATTGGCTGCGATATTCATCTTCTCGTCCAGTTTGATGTGCGTGTCCTGCTTAGCAGAAAGCCGCCGCCCAACCCAGCCTCAATCGCCGAAAACGGACCAGCCGGTACGCGCCGCCAGCATCTCCAGCGCCACCGCCCCGAGCTGCGAATTGCCGACCTTGTTCAGCCCCGGTGACCAGACAGCGATCGAGGCAATGCCCGGCGCCACCGCAAAGATGCCGCCACCAACGCCGCTCTTGCCCGGCAGGCCGACATGATAGGCGAAATCGCCGGAACCGTCGTAATGGCCGCAGGTCAGCATCAGCGCATTGATGCGCCGCGCCCGCTTTGGCGACACGACCGAATGACCGGTCAGCGGATTGCTGCCTCGGGCGGCCAGGAACAGGCCGGCGCGAGCCAGCTGCTCGCAGGTCATGGACAGTGCGCACTGGTGGAAATAGACGCCAAGCACGTGATCGACGGGATGATCGAGATTGCGGTAGGAGCGCATGAAATTGGCAAGCGCGAAATTGCGATAGCCGGTCGCCGTCTCCGAACGCGCCACCTTGTCGTCGATGGTGATGGATTCATCGTCGGCGAGGTAGCGCACGAAGCGCAGCAACTCGCCGATCGCCTCGCGCGGCGCATGGCCGGCCATGACGACATCGCTGACGGCGATCGCGCCGGCATTGATGAAGGGATTGCGCGGGATGCCATGCTCATGCTCGAGCTGGACGATGGAATTGAAGGCCGAGCCCGAGGGCTCGCGGCCGACCCGCTTCCACAGCCCCTCGCCCACCTTGCCGAGCGCCAGCGTCAGCATGAAGACCTTGGAAATGCTCTGGATGGAGAAGGCGACATCGGCATGGCCGACGCTGTAGACCTTGCCGTCGACGGTGATGATCGACATGCCGAACTGCTGCGGATCGACTTTGGCAAGCTCGGGAATATAGTCCGCCACCTTGCCCTCGCCGATGCGCGGCTGGATCTCTTTGTGAATGCTGTCGAGGACTGCCTGCAAATCCATGATGGCTTCTCTCCAGGTACGAAAAAGCCGCCCCGAGAGGCGGCTTTTCCAGAATGCGAAACGCCTCGCGTATTAACGCGAATAGAATTCGACGACCAGATGCGGTTCCATGACGACCGGGTAAGGAACGTCAGACAGCGTCGGAACGCGTGCGAAAGTGGCAACCATCTTGTGATGGTCGACTTCGACATATTCAGGAACGTCGCGCTCTGCGAGCGAAACCGATTCCAGGACCGTAACGAGCTGCTTGGACTTTTCACGAACTTCGATGACGTCGCCGGCCTTGCAACGGTAAGAACCGATGTTGACGCGGACGCCGTTGACCGTGACGTGGCCATGGTTGACGAACTGACGGGCAGCAAAGACCGTCGGAACGAACTTGGCGCGGTAGACGATCGCGTCGAGGCGGGATTCCAGAAGACCGATCAGGTTTTCCGAAGTGTCGCCCTTGCGGCGGTCAGCTTCGGCGAAGATGGCGCGGAACTGCTTCTCGCGCAGGTCACCGTAGTAACCCTTCAGCTTCTGCTTAGCGCGCAGCTGCACACCGAAGTCGGAAAGCTTGCCCTTGCGGCGCTGGCCGTGCTGGCCCGGGCCGTATTCGCGGCGGTTCACCGGGGACTTCGGACGGCCCCAGATGTTTTCGCCCATACGGCGGTCGATCTTGTACTTGGACGATTCGCGCTTGCTCATCGTATTTCCTTTCAAAGTGTTATGACGGTTTGTTGCCAAACCGCGCGAAGGAAACACGCCCTCCTTTGATCCCGTTTCCAGGACCCGACAGGATCTTTCCATTCGCGAACGGACAAGATCCACGGGACATGTCAAATGAAACACCGGACATTGCTGCCCGGTGCTGGCGCGGTCTTTAGGGATAAGTCACAGGATTGTCAAACAGAATCTGCCGCCGCAAGGCCGTTCTCGCCTTCCCGCTCCAGCGAACCGGCAAGTTTGCGCAGGAGGCCAGCAGCGGCTGGAGCTCACCTGCAACCACGCCAGCCCCGAGATCATCCAGAGCTGGGTCTGAAAGTCCTATTCGGCGGCGCTTTTCAGAGCGTCGCTATCGGGCGCATCGGCCGAACCCGGTGCGGTTTCTGCCTGCAGGTCCGGAAAGGCGACGATCCGCTTGCCCGTAAAGTCCGTGTGGACGACGATAAGACCCTGCTCTTCGAAATAGCCGAGCAGACGGCGTGCGCGCCGGGCCGAATGCGTGCCGTAGGCACGCGCGATGCGGGCGTCGGAGGGGCAAGCCTCGCCACCGATCGCGGCCTTCGCCATCATCAGGAAAACGCCCTGCAGATCGTCGGTGACACCGTTGGAAAGCGAAAGCGCCGTCGCCCAGGCCTCGCTCGCCGCCATGTCAGGATCGACGCCCGACCGGGAAACCGCAACGCGCCGCCGGAAGTCCGGCAAGGACATCGGCGGTCCGGGAACGCGGCGCATGCGCAATCTTACCAGGAACTCCTGATAGAGAACCGCATCCGTGCGGAAGCCGGAGCCCGGATCCTCGAGGATTTCGGCGAGCACGCCGGCGAGCCGCTCCTCGCGCTCTTCGGCTGACAGTTCCGGCTGCGCCATCCGCGGCTCGGTAGCCTGCATCGGGCTGGCGGCCGGCGTCGAGCGTGAAAGCTCGGCCAGAATATCGGTGGTCGGGCGGGGCGCCGGCGGCGCACGCCGCACGATCGGCCGCTGAAATTCTTCCGGATCGGGCGTGAAGATCAGGTCTTCGACATCTTGGGGGGCATCCGGCAGCGGCATCAGCTTCGGGCTCGATGAGCGCGCCGATGTCTCGACATTGCCGATCTGGATCGGCAGTGGCCGACGTGACAGAGCCGGGCCGAGCGCGACGAAATTGCCGCGCTTCAGATCGCGGAACATTTCCGCCTGGCGACGGTCCATGCCGAGCAGGTCGGCAGCGCGCGCCATGTCGATATCGAGGAAGGTACGGCCCATCAGGAAGTTGGAGGCCTCAGCCGCGACATTCTTGGCAAGCTTTGCCAGGCGCTGCGTAGCGATGACGCCGGCGAGCCCGCGCTTTCGTCCGCGGCACATCAAATTGGTCATGGCACCGAGCGAGGCCTTGCGCGCATCTTCCGATACATCGCCGCCGACCGAGGGCGCAAACATCTGCGCTTCGTCGACCACGACCAGAACCGGATACCAATATTCGCGATCGGCATCGAACATGCCGTTGAGGAAGGCGGCGGCAGCCCTCATCTGCTGCTCGATATCGAGCCCTTCCAGAGTCAGCACACAGGAAACGCGGTGCTGGCGAATGCGGTTGGCAATGCCGGCAAGCTCGGCCTCGGTCCGCTCGCCGTCGACGACGATGTGCCCGAACCGGTCGGACAGCGTGACGAAATCGCCCTCGGGATCGATGATGACCTGCTGCACCCATTGGGCAGACTGTTCCAGCAGGCGGCGCAGCAGATGCGATTTTCCGGATCCGGAATTGCCCTGCACGAGCAGACGCGTTGCCAGAAGCTCCTCGATATCGAGCGTCGCCGGAGCGCCGGACGCCAGTCCCATATCGATGCCAACCTGCAATGCGAAACCTCTCGAGAGACTCAAATCAGCGACGTGCCATCCTTCCAGAAATGGCGGGCTTCCGTCTATCAAAGAATGCAGCCGATATCAGGGGCTGATTGAGGCAACCCACAGGGATTGTGCCGCCCCTGTCAGGCGTTTAGCCCGAAACCCTGCATCAGCCGCCGCGTGGCGAAATCCGGATTGCCCGACGTGAAGATGGAAAAGTCGAAATTGTCGGGATGAACGGCGTCTGCCACCTGCGGCACCAGCGTTCGTGCGCGCCGCGCAATGGCTTCAGCCGGATCCAGCCAGTCCACCGGCCATGGGGCGAGCCTGCGGAACAGGTTGGCCATGAAGGGATAATGCGTGCAGGCGAGTACAACGATATCGGTCTTGCGTCCATCCTTCTCGACGAAGCACTGGTCGATCTCGGTCATGACAGCATCGTCGGAAACGGTGTCGCCGCGAATATAGGCCTCCGCCATGCGCGCCAGGTTTTCCGAGCCGACCAGCCGCACATGGCATTGCTGGGCGAAGGACTGGATGAGATCGCGCGTATAGGCGCGCTTGACTGTGCCAGGTGTCGCAAGCACCGAGACGAGGCCGGAGCGCGTGCGCTCGGCGGCAGGCTTGATGGCGGGTACCGTGCCGACGAAGGTCATCTGTGGAAAGGCAGCGCGCAGATCTGCACCCACAAGCGTGAAGGCCGTGTTACAGGCGATGATGCAGACTTCCGGATCGTAGTCTTCGAGCAGCTTGGCGAAGAGGCCGATGATCCGCTCCTTCAGCGCCTGCTCTTCCCAGCCGCCATAGGGAAAGCCGGCATCGTCGGCGATGTAGATGAAGCCGCGTTCCGGCATCAGCACACGCGCCTCGCGCAGCACGGTCAGCCCGCCTATGCCTGAATCGAAGACGAGGACGGGTTTCAGCTCATTCGTCGGCGCTGTCATCGGTGGGCGCTTCCTTGCCGGATCTGGTGAAACCGCCCTTGCGCGGAATGTTGCGCGAAAAGCGGTCGAGGGAGGAGATGACGCCGCGCAGCACGCTGATTTCCTGTTCCGTGAATGCCCGGCGGGAGAGAACAGCGCGCAGGTTGTCGATCATTTTCGGCTTTTTCGAGGGCGGATGAAAATAGTTGCGTGAATCGAGCGCTTCTTCGAGCTGGTCGAACAGGCCGAAGAGCTGCTCCTTGGTGGAGGGCCTCTGTTCCAGCGCCTGGAACGGCACGGCTTCCAAATTTTCCATGCTCGATTTCATCCATTCATAGGACATCAGCAGCACGGCCTGGGCGATGTTGAGTGAGGCGAAAGCCGGATTGACCGGGAACGTGACGATCTCGTCGGCAAGCGCCACTTCCTCATTCGTCAGACCCCAACGCTCGCGACCGAACAGGATGCCGGTCGCCTCGCCTGCCCGGAAGCGGGTGCGCAGCGTTTGTGCGGCAAAGACCGGCGAGCGCACTGGCTTGTAATTGTCGCGGCTTCGCGCCGTCGTCGCATAGACGAAATTGAGGTCGGCAATCGCCTCTTCCAGCGTGGCGAAGACCTTCGTGCCTTCGATCACGTGATCGGCCTTGGAGGCTGCGGCCTGCGCCTTTTCATTCGGCCAGCCGTCACGCGGATTGACGAGGCGCAGATCGGCAAGGCCGAAATTCGCCATGGCGCGCGCCACCATGCCGATATTCTCGCCCATCTGCGGCTCGACCAGAATGATGACAGGCCCTTCGGCCAGAAGTTGACGCTCGCTGTTCGTACCCGCCATGTGCTTCCTATTCCTGATTTACGGGCGCAATAGCTTTGCCGGCCGCAAACGGCAAGTCCCGCGTCTCCGTCGGGTAGAGCCGCTCCAGCGTGGAGCCGATCATCTCCACTGCCAGCCGGGCGCCCTCGCGCCAGAGCGGCAGGTGCCGGCCGGTCGGTCGAATCTGCTTTCGGGTGATCAGGAAACATTCCGAGCCGCGCGGCGCAACCGTATCCAGCATGCCGATATCGGCAGCGATCCTGCGTTTCAGATCGTCATCGACGGCATCGGCAGTATGGTTTCGTGCCAGAACGCGCGACCAGTAGGTGACCGACAGGAAGATTGCCAGCGTCTGGCGGATCTGTCCCGGCCTGGTGACAATGGACCATGTGGAGCCGAGTGGGCGTGCGGCGAGCGTAATGTCGCGGTAGCAGGCATCGACCTTCTGCGAGATGACGATGAGTTCCGGCTGGCTCTTTTTGTCCGATACGGCCGATAGCAGCTCCTTCAGGGTCTCGAACCATTTGGCGAGCGCCGTATCGAGTGTCCCGCGCGTGCGTGCCGGCAGGACGAGGAAGGCCACCAGCGTTCCAGCGACCGCGCCGATCAGCGTTTCCTCCAGTCGCAGCTTCAGGAGATCGAAAGTCAGGACCCCCATCATGCCATAGACCAGGCAGAGCACGATCGAGATGAAGAAGGTCATCGTCGCATAGGAAATCTGCAGGAAGTAGAAGGCGAGGAAGACGCAGACGATCGAAACGGCAACGGCAATACCCATCTGGTGGGAAAGCAATGAGGCCAGCACCAGGCCGAAGGCGATGCCGAACAGCGTGCCGATCGAGCGCTGCAGCGCCTTGATGGCCGTGTCGCCGCGCGAATTGGTATTGCTGAAGACGAGGAAGGAAGCGAGCACCGCCCAGAACCAGCGCTCGCGCGACAGCGCCAGCCCGAGCGTCATGGCAATCGCCGCCGCCAGCGTGATCTGCAGGGCAGAACGCATCACCGGGTTCTTCAGCGAGAAGTCGACTGCCGTGGGCGTGCTGACTTCCTCGACAGAGGCGATCTCGGCAAAATCCGTCCTGCGCCCGGTATCGATCGTTTCGACGAGCTGCCGGCGCGCCGCTCCGAGCCAGAGCAGCGCCCGCGCCGTCTCGCCCTGCGGCTGGCCTTCCATATCGGCGACCGCCTTTTCCTGCGCAGACAGCACGGCCTTGTCATCCTCGATGACGGCATGGACGAGCACAAAGGATGGCGCGCTCTGATAGCTCAGCACGATGGCGCTTTCGGTCGCCAGATGCGCATCGAATAGCCGGATCGCCAGTTCCGCGGCCGGAGCGGAAGCGCCATCGAAAACGCCGCCCGGCGGGCGCGGAATGAAGCTCTCGGCCATCAGCACCACTTCCTTCAGCCGGTCTTCCAGCTGGCGCAGCTCCTGCCGGTCGTCCTCGTCGACCTTTCCATCCGCTGCAAGGGCAGCGAGCTTGAAGAGGATCTGGTTGATGCGGCCCCGCACGCTCTCCAGTGAACGCAGCAGGTCGCGCCGCCAATTGTCGGGCAGAAGCACCGCCCTCACCCAATGGCTGACAAGTGCCGAGACAACAGGGCCGATCAGGACGACAGGCAATTCCCCGATCATCGGGTGGAAGTAGGAGCCCATGAAATAGGAGGTGAAAGCGAACATGCCGATCGCAAAGCCGCGCGGGCCGTAGACGCGCGCGGATGAGGCGAGGAAGATCACCACGAGGAAGATGAAATCCGAGAGAACGCGTTGCGACTCCAAGGCCGCCGCAATGCCGACGACGACAAGGCTTGCAAGACAGCCGAGCAGCCTGGTGATGAGCTGGCTCGTCGAGCCCTTGTCGCGCACCGCGACTCCGCCTTCGATCGACAGCACGATGCCGAGACCATAGGACGCGGTCGGCAGCGGCACGATGAGCATGTGGATCAAAAGCAGGATCGCGAAGGAGAGCAGGATCGACAGCGTAACCCGCGTGCCCATGCGCAGGCGCGACAGCGCCGGGTCGTTGGCAAGCAACCAGTCTCGGAACTCAAAGCCGGAAATCACCCTTGCCAGTCCTCATGCGCGCGGGATGTGGTGAACCCGAGAGCGAGATACCGCCGCCTCGGCAAAAATCAAATCACACCAACATGATGATGCCAACCGTCATTACAGCGCCGCGCGTCTTTTAAGACTCGCAAAGGACGCTGTAACACTTTGAGTTTCTGCATAATTCCTTAAATCGATTCCGATTTAAGGAATTATGCAGTAGCCATGATGTTCGCTGGCGTCACCAATCGGCGACCTCTTCAGGAGTTATTCACCATTGGCGATTTGCACCATGGCTTCCTTGAGTGAGATCGGCCCCTGCCCCTCTTCGCCCTGGATCATGATATCGTCGATGGCGGCCTTGCCGTTCTCCTCGATCACCTCGAAACGCACGGTCGTGAAGGCATCCTTGTTGGGTGCGCCTTCCATGCAGGTCGCTGCCTTGAACTTCACCGTCACCTCGGTCGTGCCGTTTGCCGGCTGGCCGCTTTCGATGGAAAGATCTTGCAGCGGGCAGGCATCCTGCCCGTTGACGATCACGTCATAATCGAAAGGCGAAATGCCATCCTCGTCCGCTGCAGGGTTTTGGGCTGCCGCCTTGTATTTGTCGCCGAAATCCTTGCTGTAGAGCCGGCCCAGCGTGCCTTCTTCGAAAATATCGATCCAGTCGCTGTTGTCGCCCGCCCAGTTTTTCTGCGTGTCCTTCATGATCTCCTTGACCGGCGCAGTCGCATCGGCCGCAAGCGAAAGGCCGGGTGTAAAAGACAGGGCGGCAACGAGGCCGGCGAACAGAACGGCGATCTTCTTCATGGCAAAATGTCCGGGACTCGGGGGCTTCTGCCGGCGAGACTAGCCATTTTCCCGCTCTTGGCAATGGCGGCAAAAACGTCACGGTCCCGCCCGTTCTGCTTTGCGTTCCCTGCTCACAATGCTATAGGCTCCCGACCCGCATCACCCACCCGGGATATCAGTCCCTTCCTAAGCTTACGAGGCAGATACATGAAGAAGATCAAGGTCGCCAATCCCGTCGCCGATCTCGATGGCGATGAAATGACTCGCATCATTTGGCAGCTCATCAAGGATAAGCTGATCCATCCGTATCTCGACCTCGACATCGACTATTACGACCTCTCGGTCGAAAACCGCGACGCCACCAACGACCAGGTGACCGTCGATGCCGCCAACGCCATCAAGAAGTACGGCGTCGGTATCAAGTGCGCGACGATCACCCCGGACGAAGCCCGCGTGAAGGAATTCAACCTCAAGGAAATGTGGAAGAGCCCGAACGGCACGATCCGCAACATCCTCGGCGGCGTCATCTTCCGCGAGCCGATCATCTGCCGCAACGTTCCCCGCCTCGTCCCCGGCTGGACGCAGCCGATCGTCGTCGGTCGCCACGCTTTCGGCGACCAGTATCGCGCAACCGATTTCAGGTTCCCCGGCAAGGGCAAGCTGACGATCAAGTTCGTCGGCGAAGACGGCACCGTCATCGAGAAGGAAGTCTTCAACGCGCCGGGCGCCGGCGTTGCCATGGCCATGTACAACCTCGATGAATCGATCCGCGAATTCGCCCGCGCCTCGATGATGTATGGCCTGATGCGCAAGTGGCCGGTCTATCTGTCCACCAAGAACACCATCCTCAAGGCCTATGACGGCCGCTTCAAGGACATCTTCGAAGAAGTCTACGAGACCGAATTCAAGGATCAGTTCAAGGAAGCCGGCATCACCTACGAACACCGCCTGATCGACGACATGGTCGCCTCCGCTCTGAAGTGGTCCGGCGGTTACGTCTGGGCCTGCAAGAACTATGACGGCGACGTTCAGTCCGACACGGTTGCCCAGGGCTTCGGCTCGCTCGGCCTGATGACCTCGGTTCTCTTGACGCCCGATGGCAAGACGGTCGAAGCCGAAGCCGCACACGGCACGGTGACCCGCCACTACCGCCAGCACCAGAAGGGCCAGGAAACCTCGACGAACTCGATCGCTTCGATCTTCGCCTGGACCCGGGGCCTCGCGCACCGCGCCAAGCTCGACGACAATGCAGAGCTCGCCCGCTTCGCTTCCACGCTGGAAAAGGTCTGCGTCGACACCGTCGAATCCGGCTTCATGACCAAGGATCTGGCCCTGCTCATCGGCCCCGATCAGCCGTGGCTTTCCACCACTGCTTTCCTCGACAAGATCGACCAGAACCTGCAGGCCGCAATGGCCTGAGCCCTGCTCGGATAGACAATCGGAAACCCGGCCTTCGTGAACTGACCCCCGAAAGTTGGACAGTTGATCGGCTAAGATAGTAGGGACTGAGTTCTGTATTGCACAGGGCTCAGTCCTTTCAGTTTCAGCTTGATGCGCTGATGATTGTAGTAGTGAATATAGTT